>OLRQ01000145.1_pt1 | contig 78395 bp, 69 predicted proteins | sample 1671971 | NCBI WGS metagenome assembly OLRQ01 (sample SAMEA3136631, study PRJEB25190) | human gut metagenome | biome: human gut; feature: human-associated habitat; material: faeces | place: Austria | collected 2013
GGCCGCTCATGAAGCAGTACTTCGACGAGGACCCCGAGTTCAAGTGGACCCAGGCTCCCCGCCCCCGTCTGACCGACGCCTCCTACAAGCACAACTACTATGACGAGAAGATCACCCTCGAGGAGCGCCTCGTCCGCACCGCCAACAAGGACTTCGTCACCACCGAAGTCGAGCCCATGTGGGACGCCGCAGACGTCATGCGTATGGGCAAGGACCTCTTCATCCAGCACGGTCTGACCACCAACCGCACCGCCATGGAATGGTTCCAGCGCTACTATCCCGAGCTGCGCGTCCATGCCATGAACTTCCCCGGCGACCCCTATCCCATCCACATCGACGCGACCTTCGTGCCGCTGCGCCCGGGCCTGATCATCAACAACCCGCACCGTCACCCCGCAGAGGGCCAGCTGGCCATCTTCGAGGCGAACGACTGGGAAGTCGTCGACGCGGCCCAGCCCGCCCATGACGAGCCTCCCGCGCTGTGCTACAGCTCCGTCTGGCTGTCCATGAACTGCCTCGTCCTCGACCCCAAGACCGTCATCGTCGAGGCCTCCGAGGTCCATCAGCAGGAGCAGATGGACAAGCTCGGCATGAACGTCGTCCCCGTCGACCTGCGCGACGCCTATCCGTTCGGCGGCGGCCTGCACTGCTCCACCGCCGACGTCTATCGTGAAGGCGGCTGCGAGGACTACTTCCCGAACCGTGTCAAGGACGACACCCTCATCCATCCTGAGATGTGGAACGACTAATTCGGGTCTTCCAAAACATATGCTAGCAGCATAGCTAGCGCAGCTTAACAGCGGGGCTCGGTTTGCCCATGGCGGGCCGAACCCCGTTTATTTTCTAGGCTTCTTTGACAATTCGTGCCGTTTTGCCAGATAGTGCAGACGGCGTGCGTGACACAAGGCAAACATTGCTGCTCTGTTCGGCAAGGCGAAACAAAGTGGCACGCATATGTTAAAGAGGGGATTAACGGCTTGTTGGTTTTAAGGAGGACCAATGGCTGCAGAAAAGAACAACATCGCCGCTTCTTCGGGGGGAGGAAACGGCTATGAAATGAAACTCGGCCTGGGCACTATCGCAATGCTCATTTCCGCAACGGGCATGGGCTTGGTGCCGCTGTTCAGCCGCTGGGCTACGCGTATCGATATGCTCGATGGCACGCAGGGCCTTGCAGGCAGCGACTCTATCGGTGCTTTGATGGCATGCGGCCGCATGGGCATGGGCATCATCTTCTTCGTCATCCTGCTGTTTGCAACGCACAAGGTTGCAACTTTTAAGAAGCTGAAGCTCACTCCCGCTATTGCGCTTGGCGGTTTGATGATTGGCATGTCTCTTGCATGCTATGTTACTTCGACGTTGATGACCACGGTCGCTAATGCGGTTCTGTTCATCTACATCGGCCCTGTTGTTTGCGTATTGCTTGCTCGCATTTTCCGTAAGGAGCCCATCTCCGTTCTTCAGTGGATCTGCCTGGTAGCAGTATTCATCGGTATGTTGTTTGGCAACAGCCTTCTCGGCTTCGGCGTCGGTGGTCAGGCCTTCGGTCTCGACTTCAACCTCGCCACCTCTACTCCCGAGTTCCCGATGAAGGGCGTGGGCGACATCTTCGGTCTGCTCTCCGGCTTCTTCTATGGCGCTTCGATGTTCTTCAACGGCTATCGCAAGGATGCCGACACCACCGCTCGTGGCGTCTGGAACTTCATCTTCGCAACCATCGGCGCTGTCGTCATCGTTGTCCTTATGAACGTCTATGGCATGGCTGCTGGCGCTGAGAACTGGATCACCTCTGTTCAGTTCACCCCGTTCAACTGGGTTGGCGCTCTCCTTCTGTGGATCGTTTGCGGCCCTGTCGCTTTGGGCTTCCTGCTCGTTGCCGGTCGTAACCTTCCCGCTGCCGACTACGGCACCATTGCATACTGGGAAGTTCCTGTTGCGATCTTCATCGGCTTGGTTGTCTTCGGCGAGGCTCTTACGGTCAACACCATCATCGGCGCTATCCTGATTGTCGGTGGCGGTGCGGTGCCTTCCATCAAGGGCATGATTGCTGGCAGGAAGCAGAAGCAGGAAGAGGAAGTTCGCGAGACTTTGTCCGCCAACCTTGAGGCTGAGGCGGAAAAGGAAGGTCTGAAGTAATCTTTCTTCGCTGTTCTGTTTGGTCAGGGGCGGCCGAGACCGGGTCTCGGCCGCTATGCCAAATGTCACTGTTGATTGCACGATATGCCTTCGTGCGAAGAGTCTCATTTGATGGCTTATAGGTGCTATGGGCAATCAATGATTTTCGTAGCACCGTTGGCCCATGGTTGGGCTATCACAGGAGAGGAAGGTGCGGATATGAAGATCACCACAAATCTGACGCACATTGCCACGACGGTCGAATTCGAGCCTGCTGTTACCGAGGATGCTTTGAAGGCCAAGTTCGAAGAGTTCGGCATTCAGGGCTTTGAGGCCGAGCTTGACATTGCTGAACGCACGGAAGACCACGTTCAGATGGTTTCTTTGGACACCCTTCTTGGCTTCGCCAAGGCTTCCGGCGTCGCTGCGGTCACTTATGATGTAACGTTCTTCCCGCATGCTGATGATGCTGAAGTTGAGTATCAACTGAAGCAGTTGGCGCACGACCTTGAGATTGCCCCTGAAGTCATTCGCGACGTTTGCTCCGATGAGATTGCGGAATATCTCAAGCTCGATGCTGAGCGTGATGCCTCTGCTCCCGTGCACAGCATTGTCGAGGCATATGTTGGCGGTACCGCGTTTGCTTGGTACGGCATCAACGATTATCCTCGCTTGAAGCGCGTCATCCTGCGCAAGCTCGCACAGGGCGGTCAGAAGGCCAAACGTGCCTTTGTCTTGCGCGCCAGCAAGGCACAGGTCGACATGGTCGAAGACTACTAAGTTATACTTCCATGGGCCGGTGCGTTCAAGCGTGCTGGCCCATGGTCGTTACGGATCTAGCTGGCCATTCTCTTTGGCCGTGGGCGAATCGTGGACAAGGGGAGTCTGTGTCGCGGCCGTTGGATTCGTCAAAATCGCCCTGCAATACGGGCGTAGGCATGATAATGTGTCATGGGACGTGGGGTGTTCTATGATGCTGATCGCCTTGGTTTCGCAACTCGACCAGTTCAAACGAGTTGCCTAGGGGATATCGTTTCTGAATTCGCCGGAAACGAATCCCAGAGGAAGTGATTCTCTATGACGGACAAACCCGCCACGTCTTCGCAGGTTGCGGAGATGCAGAACCCTGGCCAGGAAGAGCAGGGCAAAACGCTTCGACGAGTTGTCGTGTCCTCCTTCTTGGGAAACTTCATTGAATGGTTCGATTATGCGAGCTATTCGTACTTTGCAACGGTCATCGCTCTTGTCTTTATGCCTTCTGGTGATCCTACCGTTGCTCTTCTTGAAACGTTCGCCGTCTTTGCTCTTTCTTTCTTGATGCGCCCGGTCGGCGCGGTATTCTGGGGCAATATGGGTGATAAAAAGGGCCGCAAGTGGGCTCTCACTGCATCCATTTTGCTGATGAGCGGCGCTACGTTCCTTATCGGATGCCTTCCCACCTATGCCATGATCGGCTTGCTTGCTCCTGTGCTGTTGCTTTTGCTCCGCATGGTGCAAAGCTTCTCTGCATCGGGCGAGTATGCTGGCGCTGCAACGTTTTTGGCTGAGTACGCACCCACCGATAAACGCGGTCTGTATTGCTCTGTCGTTCCCGCATCTACGGCTACCGGTCTTTTGTGCGGGTCGATGTTTGCAACGGTTATGTATTCCGTTTTCGGTCATGATTCCTCGTTCGTCACCGAATGGGGATGGCGTATTCCGTTCTTGCTGGCAGGACCTTTGGGTCTGATTACCCATTACATGCGAGAGCACCTCAGCGATTCTCCCGTGTATGCAAAGATGCAGCATGACCTTGAGTCGAAGAAGGGCAACACGGTACGTGCACCCTTCAGGACGCTCATCAAGAAGCATCCTCGCGTTTTGCTCATCAGCTTCGGCGCATGCATGCTGAATGCTGTCGGATTCTACGCGGTCCTGACGTATTTGCCGAACTATCTCATCGACACGGTTCAATACGATTCTGCTTCGGCTTCGTTGATTACCACGATTTGTCTGGTTGTCTACATTGCATTCATCTTTTTCTCCGGGCATATCTCGGATAAGTTCGGTCGCAAGAAGATGCTTGTCACGGCATGTATCGGTTTTGTTGCCCTGACCATTCCTGCGTTCTACCTGTTGGGTACGAAAGACTTCTTTACCATTCTTGCTGTTGAATTGGTGATGTGCTTCCTGCTGACGATTAACGACGGTACGCTTTCGAGCTATCTGACCGAGACGTTCCCGACCGATGTGCGCTACTCTGGTTTCGCGTTGAGCTTCAACTTGGCCAATGCGCTTTTCGGCGGCTCTGCTTCGTTTATCTCGATTGGCTTGATTGAAGCAACGGGTAATGCTATTGCTCCGGCATGGTATATGGTGGCCATTTCCGCCATTGCCCTTGTTGCAATGCTTCTTTCGCATGAGCACACCGGCAAAGATTTGTCCGAAATCGACTAATTTGGTTCGTTTTCGGATTGTACGTGCTCGCTTCGATTGCGCCTCTGTTTGAGTTGTTCCGAGCGGTAGAGTCTGTTCATCTTATTGAGCCGGTCTTTCGGTTCGGTCATGAGGCGGACCGATGATATTCTGTATCTTCGGTTGGGCGGCGTCTACGCAAGGGCGTGGACGCCGCCTTTTTGTCGTACTGAGTGTATTTGTATTTGTACGCATGATTAGGGTCTTATTATGGTTGTAAAGAAAACAGCGCAAGAGCCAAAGTCTATAAAGGCTCAGATTACTCGTGCCTCTCTTGTCGTTGCGGCAGCTGCAATTATGCAGGAAGAAGGGCCGTCCGCTGTCACCTACAGAAGCGTCGCAAAGCGGGCGAACACCGCCGCCTCTTCTACGGGGTATTATTTCGATTCCATATCCGACCTTCTCTATGAGGCGGGGGATTACAACATGCGCTCTTGGGCACGACGTGCCGAATCGGTTGCAGACGAGGCGGAGGAAATGGACGTGGCGTCCTGCCGCGAGCACGTAGTCGATTTGTTTCTATCCGCCTGCATGCCTGCGGATACGGGAACGGCTGCGCCGCACTATATGCAGCTGCTTGCCGCCTCCGAGTCGGGCGCGGTGACGAAAGCTTACCGCGCCGGCCGTATTCGTCTTGATGCCGCAATCGGCAGAATAATAGAACGAGTGGGTCTGAAGGATGTAACCCCTCGTTTTGTCATAGCCCTCGTTGACGGTGCGGCTGTTTCGGCGGTTTCCGAGGGCGAATCGGCCCACCAGCGCGCACGCGATCTTCTTGCGGAATGGGTTTATCCCGTTATGAGGCGAGACGGTCTTTTGGCCGAAGAACGCGGAAGCGGCAATGGCAACTAACATCTGTTGAGCGCAAAAAAAAAGTGGCCGGGAATCATTCCTGGCCACTTTTGTATTATGAACCTCGCGATAATCGGGGCCTGTGTCAGAAAGCGGTGCCGAATTTGGGAAATCGCTGAGGCTGCCGCTTGGCAACGTATTTGCTGCCAAGGTTCGCATGGGGCGAAATGAAACAGAACTGCGATCGGGCGGTATTGGGCAGAATCCCAGTTAGGCAATATTGCCGATGAAGGCTCTCGTGCGCTCCGATTTCGGATTGTTGAACACCTCGTCGGGGGCGCCGCGTTCAATGACCACGCCGTCTTCCATGAAGACCACATGGTCGGCAACGTCTCGGGCGAAGCCCATCTCGTGTGTTACTACCATCATGGTCATTCCCTCGCGGGCAAGCTCTCGCATAACGTCCAATACGCCGCGGACCAATTCGGGGTCGAGGGCGCTTGTCGCTTCGTCGAAGAGCATGACATGGGGGTTCATGGCCAAAGCCCGGGCAATGGCCACGCGCTGCTGTTGGCCGCCCGAAAGGCCATCAGGATAGTGGTCCATGCGGTCGCCCAAGCCTACGCGCTGGAGCTGTTCGATGGCGATGCGTTCCGCCTCTTCCTTGGAGCGTTTCAAAACTTTTTCCTGGGCGATCATGACGTTTTTCTTCGCGGTCAGATGGGGGAAGAGGTTGAAATTTTGAAACACCATGCCAACATGCTTGCGAATCTCGTTGATGTTGGTTTTCTTATCGGTGATTTCGGTGTCTTCGAAATAGATATGGCCGCTTGTGGGCTCTTCTAGGCGGTTCACGCAGCGGAGCATGGTGGACTTGCCGGAGCCGGAAGGACCCAGGATAACGACCACCTCTCCCTTGTAAACGTCCATATCGATGCCTTTGAGCACCTCGGTATCGCCATAGCTCTTATGGAGGTCGCGAATGCGGATGATTGATTTCGTCTTATCGATAGCCATGATGAACTCTCCTACAGGTCGGCCGTCTTGATTTCGAGCTCGTCTTTAGCCTGGTTGAGGTCGGGGGACCAACCTTGTTTTTTAGTGACGGATTTCGGCTCTTTGTCAGCGGGCTTTTTCTTGATTGCCACTTTGCGGTTGCCGGTGCGGTCTTCCATTGCTCGCGTGATGCGGCTCATGGGAAGAGTAACGACAAGGTAGAACATGGCGGCAACGATGTACGGAGTGATGTTTCCGGTGGCTGCCGTGATGGTTTTCGCATACATAACGGTTTCCATAATGCCGACGGCGGCGAGCAGGGAGGTGTCCTTATATAGCAGGATGAGCTCGTTGGTCATGGTGGGGATGACGCGACGGAAAGCCTGCGGAGCGATGACGTGAATCATCGTCTGAGCGCCGTTCATGCCCAGGGATCGAGCAGCTTCGAATTGGCCCTTGCTGATAGATTGAATGCCGGCTCGGAAGATCTCGCAAAGGTAGGCGCTTGAGTTGAGGGCCATAACGCAGCAGCCGAGTACGAAATTGTTTACATTAAGGCCAAGCAGAGGAAGACCGAAGAATGCGATGTAAATCTGCAAGAACATCGGGGTGCCACGGACGACGTTAACGAAGGCGGCCGCAAGCGCTCGAAGGACGCGGAAGCGCGCCATGCGCATAAGGGCGAGGACGAAACCGACCGGAATAGCGCACGGGAAGGAAACGGCGACGATGCCGAGGGCCGTCAGCCAGCCGTTGAAAACACTTGGGATGCTGGTGACAATGATGGCCGGGTCGAAGAAGAGGTGGAGGAACTTGTTGGTGTTCCAGGCTTGGACCCAGGCCTGGTTATTGAGCCATGCAGCGATCTGTTCGGCCGTGCTGATGCCCGCTACCGTGATGACGCCGCCTTGAGGCCCAAGGTCGACGCTTTCTCCGTCAACGGACTCGGTGGAAGCAGATATTTGGAATTCTCCGCCATCTCCCGGGAAGACCACATTGTAAATCTCTACCAGGAAGGAAACGCCGGCGGGTGCGCCTTCGGGCATAGAGATGACCAAGGTTCCGTCGCCAGGTGAGGCGACTTCGGCATTGAGCTCGACACGCTCGAGACCGGAAAGACCCGTGACCTTAGCTTTGTCCGCATTGAATTCCGCGCCTTCAGGAAATACCAGCGTCACTTTGGAAAGAGACTCCGCTTCATCAGCGTGTGCGCGCCAGGTAACGCGGGTGGGCGTATCTCCGAGGATACGGTCGCCGCCGTCTTCGTTGGGTGAAGCAGTGCAAGATTCGACCTCGAGTGCGTAGGCATTATGAGGTGCGGCCGCAAAAAGCGTCATGCCGACGAGAACTGTTGCAAGCGCAACAAGAGCGGCTCGAATGATGCGTTTTGCGGTCGATGGTGCTGAGGTTGCATAAGAGCAGGTGCCCATGACTATCGTGCCTTTCTGACGGTTTCGGACTTGGCGTTCGGGGCGCATTGCGTCCATGGGGCGCACGTTTGCTGTCGTGCGCCCCATGGACGCAGCTGCCGCGCGCTTGTAGGTGATGCGGCAGCTGCATGGAGAAGGAATGTGCTAGGCGTTGGTGCCGAACCATTTCTGGTTCAGTTCGTCGATGGTGCCGTCGGCTTCAAGCTGGGCGATGGCGTCATCGATGGCGGCGGTGAGGTTCGGATTGTCCTTGCTGATCGCAATGCCGTACTGCTCGCCCGTGGGGATTTCCTTCACGACCTGGCAGTCGGAATAGGCGACCTTGATGTAGTAGTCGGCAACCGGTTTGTCGAGAACGACGGCGGCAACCTGGCCGGACTGAAGGGCGGCGAACACCGCAGGGTATTCATCGAATGCAACGATTTCCTGGGCATCGGTCAGGTTCTCCTTGGCCCAGTCAAGGCCGGTGGTTCCCGTTTCGGCGCCGATGCGCTTGCCCGCCATCATGGATTCGTCCGTGATGTCCGAGCCATTAAGGACGACGATGCACTGGTTGGTATCGCATATCGGGGTGGAGAAGTCGACTTCCTCTTCGCGCTGCGGCGTGATGGTGAATCCGGAGACGCCTACGTCAGCGGTACCGCCGGCAACGATGGCAGGAATAATGGTGTCGAACTTCATGGTGGGAAGGTAGTTGCACTCGAGTCCCATTTTTTCAGCGATGGCGTTCATGAGGTCGACCTCGAAGCCTTCCACGGTGCCGTTGTTGAGGTTTTCAAACGGCGGGAAGTCGAGGGAGGCGGCAACGGTGAGCTTGCCGTCTTCGACCAGGCTGTAGCTTCCGTCCGCTGCGGGCTCTGCCGAGGTGTCGGTCTCGGCCCCGCCGGAGCAGGAGGCCATCAGCGGCAGGGCGCACAGCGATGCGGCTGCCATGGCGAGGAAGAGGAGCTTCTTCATCTTCATGTGTATCCTTTCTATGCAGGGCAGGTATACCGAAGCAGCACAAGGCCGCGGTCGGACGAACGGTGCGCCATGCGACGCTAAAAAAAGAGATGATTGCTGGAATAAATGCCAAGTATTAGAGGGCTAAATGAACAAATCTTATGCACCTACACAATAAAAAAAGTGGCATTGAGTAGGTGTTTCGTATTTTCAAGCTCTATATTTTTGTGCAGTCTAACAAAAATATAGTGAAGATATTATGTACCACGGTACTCCATTTTGCAATAGTGGTTTTGACGCAAGAGAGTAAATGTCTGGTTTTATGCGCAATACATGCATGAAAATAAAGGAGGAAAACGTCGGGTGTTTTCGAAAAAAGACAACAGTTTTACCAGGTAAATCAGGCGTATTGGTTCATGGTGAACGTTTTTGCGGAGAAAAACGTTTTTCTGCATACAAATGAGGGAAAAATGACGAATAATGCACGCGATCGGTAAGCGGCGTAGAGCGGGGCGGGTTCGGTCGCCTTGCGCCAGTGCTGCTGCATGGCAGGGCGATGAATATGACGGCGGCGTAACGAATAAGAAGAAACGCGACGAAACCCATGATTTTTCTTGCATCCGCTGCCGTCGATGGTACTATGACTATCAGTTAGCACTCGAAGACGTGAAGTGCTAGCACTCACGAAGCCCCGTCACTAAGGGTAGCTAGAGAGAGGACAAGAATATGAATCTCAAGCCTTTGGGAGATCGCGTCATCATCAAGCGCGACGAAGCCGAAGAGACCACCGCTTCCGGCCTGTACATCGCTTCCGCTGCCAAGGAAAAGCCCCAGAGCGGCATCGTTCTGGCTGTTGGCGAAGGCAAGCTCGATAAGGACGGCAACTTGGTTCCCGTTCCTGTCAAGGTTGGCGATCGCGTCTTGTACGGCAAGTTCGGCGGTACCGAGGTCACCGTTGACGACGAGGAAGTCGTCATTCTTCGTTCCGAGGATCTCTACGGCGTTTACACCGACTAAATCCGGGTTCTCCCGTTTTTCATCGGCTGCCGCCGGAAGGCAAAGGCCGATATGCTTATGTTTCACGAAGGAGTGAATTTTCATGGCAAAGGACATTCAGTTTGATACCGACGCACGTGGCGCACTTGCTGCAGGCGTTACCAAGCTGGCCGATGCGGTCAAGGTCACCCTTGGCCCCAAGGGCCGCTATGTTGCCCTCGAGCGCACCTACGGCGCTCCTCTGGTAACCAACGACGGCGTTACCGTCGCTAAAGAGGTCGAGCTTCCCGATCCCGTCGAGAACATGGGTGCTCAGCTTGTCAAAGAGGCTGCCACCAAGACCAACGACGTCGCAGGCGACGGCACCACCACCGCAACGCTTCTCACCGACGTCCTGGTAAGCGAGGGCCTGCGCAACATCGCCGCGGGCGCGAACCCCATCTCTATCCGCGCAGGCATCGAGAAGGCCGCCAATGCCGTCGTCGGCGCCATTGCTGAAGACGCTATTCCGGTTTCCACCAAGGAGCAGATTGCTTCTGTTGGCGCTATTTCCGCACGTGACGACCAGACCGCAGACGGCGTTGGCGAGAAGATCGCTGAGGCTATGGAGGTCGTTGGCAAAGACGGCGTTATCTCCGTCGAAGAGTCCCAGACGTTCGGCATCGAGATCGAAGTCGTCGAGGGCATGCAGTATGAGCGCGGCTACATCTCTCCCTACATGGCTACCGACATGGAGCGCATGGAGGCCGTCCTCAAGGATCCCTACATCCTGCTGACCGACCAGAAGGTCACCTCCATTCAGGATATCCTCCCCATTCTCGAGGCCATCAGCAAGCAGGGTCGTCCGCTGCTCATCGTTGCCGAGGACGTCGAGGGCGAGGCTCTCTCCACCATTCTTCTGAACCGTCTGCGTGGCACTTTCACCTGCGCCGCCATCAAGGCTCCTGGTTTCGGCGACCGTCGCAAGCGCATCCTCGAGGACATCGCCGTCGTTACCAACGGCCAGGTTATCGCTCAGGACTTCGGCCTGGTTCTCGGCGAGGCTACGCTCGATATGCTCGGCACCGCCAAGACCGTCAAGGTCACCAAGGACTCCACCGTCATCATCGACGGCGCTGGCGACAAGCAGGCTATCGCCGATCGCTGCGAGCAGATTCGCGCAGAGCTTGAGCGCACCGACTCTGAGTTCGATCGCAAGAAGATGAACGAGCGCCTTGCTAAGCTTTCCGGCGGCGTTGCCGTCATGAAGGTCGGCGCTGCAACCGAGTCTGAGCTCAAGGAGAAGAAGAGCCGCATCGAAGACGCCCTCCAGGCAACTCGTGCTGCTGTTCAGGAAGGCATCATCGCAGGCGGCGGCGTCGCTCTCGTTGACGCCATTCCGGCCCTTGACAACGTCGAGTGCGCAAACCATGATGAGCAGGTCGGCGTTGACATCGTCCGCAAGGCTCTTGAGGCTCCCATGCGCACTATCGCTCAGAATGCTGGCATGGAAGCCGGCATCGTGATCGAGAAGGTGAAGGCTCTGCCTAAGGGCGAGGGTCTGAACTTCGCATCCGGCGAGTATGGCAACATGATCGACATGCAGGTTTCCGACCCCGTGAAGGTTACTCGCACCGCTCTGCAGTCTGCAGTCTCTGTTGCAGGCCTCATCCTCATCACTGAGGCCACCATCTCCGAGATCCCGAAGGAGGGTCCGGACCTGTCCGCTCTCGCAGCCGGCAACGGCGGCGGCATGGGCGGCATGATGTAGGCTACGCGCTTACGCTGAAATCCAATGTATGAGAAAGAGGTCGCGCTTTGGCGCGGCCTCTTTCTTTGCGCGCGTGACGCTCGTCGGATAAAGGGCGTTCGCTTCTCGATACGACGGCAAGCAGGCGGGTGCGAGAATGCCAGAGGCTCAGAATCTATTTCACGCCAAGAAGCGCACGGAGCTCTTTGCGATTTGAGATGCCGAGCTTTTCGTAGATATGGCGCGTATGCGTCTTGAGGGTTCCTTCGGCTATGAACAGCTCGCGTTCGATTTGCGGGCCGTTCATTCCCTGTGCATAGAGGCGAAGGATTTCGTCCTCTCGAGGGCTGAGCTTATGTTTCGAGGAAAGGTGGTCGCACAACGTCGTGCGGGCTTTTTCCTCTCGCCCCTGTTCGTCAAGGAGGTCTGTCTCGATGAATTTGACGCCCCAGGTGGACGTAAGGCCTTTTTCCGAGTAGAGAATAAATGCCATAGATGAAATCAGGGCGACCACGATGATAATCAGGGCGGCTTCCTGCGTTCCCGACGTCAAGCCGGAACGTTCGATGACGCTGGCGAAATCCCTGCCCCAGACAACGAAAATCTGCATGGCGTTTTTCAGGCAGAACAGCAGAAGCACCATGATGCCGAATCGCTTCGAAATATCGTAGAGCATAAGCGCGATGAGCAGCGTCATGAACGAATATCCCGCGGAAATCATGTAGCTTGACACAACCGTTCCGAGGAATCCTTCGCTGGGGATAAGCAGGAATCCGCAGAGGGTGAGCGGCAGGGCCGATTTCACAAGCGCATTAAGGCTGATGCGGTCTGAGAGGAAGTACACGAATCCTGCGAACGCCATCATAGCCATGGCGGTTGAGATGGAGGAGTGCATTCCTGCGCCTTCGGTTAACTGATGGGAGCGAAGGCCGTAGGTGAAGCAGAGGATGGCGGTGAGAAGAATGAGCTTCCAAGGAAGGGAGCTCCAGGATTTGTTGCAGGGTGCAACGGCGTGCTCGTCTTGCGCTTTGAGGCGGTTCCAGGCGTGCATGAGCGCGAGAACTGCGGTTGCGGGGAGCAAGAAGAGAGCGAGGAGGAAACGTGTCTGGTCGAATCCTTGGCAGAAATAGACAAGAACAACGGCGAAAACCTGGGAGAGCGCGGTGAAGAGAGCGATTTTCGCAAGGCTCATACGACTGAGCGTCTCGGCCCATAGGAGTAGAAAAAGGCAGAAACCTATGCCCCCGAATGCCGATCCAAGGAAAAGCGACAAGGAAGGAAGCGTTGTTCGGTCGAGGTTTGAAAGGGAGCTTGGCAAAGGCGCTTGCCCTCCTGCGTTTTCAAGGAGTGTTGGGATGCCGCAGAAGAAAGACGCCGAAAGCATGAGGATTGCGAGCGCCGGCGCGGCCCATTTCGTTTCTTTGAGCGAAGAGATGCGTCGTGCACAGAGCGCTATGCATAATGCGGCGGCGAAGTAGAAATAGTCGAAGATGCGATGGGTGTCGATATCGGCGCTTATAGACGGTTCCGGCGTGACGAACAAAAGCGTAAGCCAGGCTCGTGCGCACCCGAGGGCGAGGAGAAACGCGCCGATGCCTTCGAGTTGAATGCGGCGTCTTGTGCGGTTCTGGGATATGTCTGTCTGCGTGTTCATGCCGTGATTATACCTGGGAAGCGGCATTTCGGATTCAAGCGTGCGCAATGGCCGCCCCTCAATCGCGGTTTGAGGGGTGAAGGCGGCAGGTGCGCAGACAAAGAAAAGGCGTCGCCTTGGGGAAGGGGGCGACGCCGTATGCGATTGCGGGGTTCCCGCATGCAAGAGGCCCTGGAAAGAGGAGGGGAAGGAGAAGGGCCTCGGAATTGTTGGGAAAGGCCGGCTGAAGCCGAGGGGGCATGCTCCAGCCGGCGCGGACTTGCCTACAGGCTTGCTACATAGCTGCCGCAAACGTAGCCCGACGTGATTGCTCGGCCAATGGAGAGGCCTTCGATATCCATGGGGTAGTCGACGCCGCCGAAGAATTGCCCGGATGCGTTGCCCACGGCGAAAAGACCCTGGATAGGCTCGAAGCTTTCATTGAGGCACTGGTGGTTTTCGTTGACGACGAGGCCTCCGAGAATCGCGGGAAGTTTGTTCGAGCCGCGAGGGATGGCGTAATAGGGGCCGCCGTTGATTTCTGCCAGGTATTTCGCGTCCTTGCCGAAATCTTCGTCACGCCCCAGAGCGCAAAGTTCGTTGTATCGAGCGATGGATGCAACGATAGCGTCGACGGAGAGGTCCATGGCCCATTCGTTTTTAGCGGCGTAGTCGATCATGTTCTGAGCAAGCTCTTCCGGGGTCTCGCCCGAAATCCACGCTTCAGGGTTGACTTTGTTTGATCCGTTGCACATAGAAATGTCGTAGGGAGATGCCGCCTTCCATTCCTCGTAGTAGCTCTCCCAGTTGGAGGGGGCGATGCTGAAGAATTTGGCGGCGGTGGAGTCCTCGAAGCCCACCTCGGCGAGATACTTGCGGGCGAAATTGTTCATGTATCCCATGCGGCAGCACGTCTCGTCCATGAAGCGGTTACCGTGGCGGTCGAGGAACAGGAAGGGCATTTCAAGACGAACATTGGCGGGTTCGCCGTGAATCATCTTGGTGTGGGTGGTCGGAGTCATGATAGCGCCTGCCCACATGCCCGCGCACAGGCCGGAGCCGTCGCGGAAATCGACGAAGCGCGCGAAGCCCTTCGTGTCGGGAGCGTAGTAATCGCGCATTTCATCGTTGGACGAGTAGTCGCCGCACGCGAGAATCACGCCTTTGGTCGCCTTGAAGAGGATGTTGTTGCCGTCGGCGTCGGTGCAGATGGCGCCCTTCACGGCATCGTCTTCTTTGTAAAGCTGAACGCAGGGAGTGTTGTAGAAGAACTCCGCGCCTGCCTTGGCGAGGGAGTCGGCGATAACGAGCGCCGCTGCGCCGTGGTTGCCCTTGACGTGGAAATAGGTGTTGGCATGCAGGGCGATTTCGTAGCCGTTGTAGGGAAGGACGGCGTCGTGGCGTACGGATTCAACGCCGGCTGCTGCGGCCTCTTCGGCCCACCAAGTCAAGGCTTCCTGAGAGTTGCGCGCCCAGACTTCTACAAGATGACGGTCGGAGCGGTAGTCGCTCTTCCAATTGATGAAGGAGACGCATGCCTGAAGCGCCGCCTCGTCGTTCGCATCAATATCGAGATAAGCGCCCATGTTGCCCGTGGTCTGGGCGGTGTTGACGTTCTGGACGCATGCGACGGTCGCTCCGTTTTCAAGGGCGGTGTGGACGGCGGACAGGCCCGATTCTCCCGCGCCTACAACGACGACGTCGTACTCTTTCGTTTCGGAGAAGTCTACGATCGGTTCGGGTGCCTGCAGGAAAGCAGGGCCGGTCGATGCGGCGGATTCGGTTTCCTTCGAGGCTGTTTTGGGCTGGCCGCATCCGGTGAGGCCAGCGACGGCAAATGCGCCCATAGCGGTAATTCCGGATGCCTTAAGGAAGTTGCGGCGCGATACGCCAAGCTGTTCTTTCGTCATTATTCCCTCCTAGCGGTGGGGCGCGGTGCCGCAGACCTCGAATTTCCTCGTTGTCTGCGGTGGCGCCCGTCGTCCTGTCGATGGACAGGACTATGCGCTCTTGAGGGTTTTGCGGCATCGACCGATGAGGCAAAATAAAGATGATTTTCTATAAACCTTCCTATAAACCCCATAAATGACCTGGTGATATAAAGGCTCATAGAGAACGTCGCACAAGCTTGCTTTGTGTTCTTTTGCGGGTCGGGTCTTAGGCGGGCGAGTCCAAGGGAGGGCCGAAAGCGCACGATGGGGAAAGAGCCGAAGGCACATGAGGGCGAGGTTAGTCGTTCGCCCCCGTGATGGCGTTCATGATGGCGCTTACGATGCTGATGACGATACTTGCCACGAAGGCGCTTCCGAAGGTTGCGATTTCAAAGCCGACGTCAAAGAGCCCGTTTGCAAGCCAGGACGCAAGGTAAAGGACGAAGGTGTTGACTACTATATAGAAAATCCCCAGGGTCAAAAACGAAATAGGAAGGCTAAGCACCTGCAAAAGCGGCTTGATGGACATGTTGAGCAGCGAAAGGAGCAGCGACAGAATCATCACGCCCGCCCAGGTTTCCATGGTGGAGGCTATCTCGATACCGGGGACGAGCCAAACGGCGGCGGCGACGGCAATGGCGGTGACGATCCAACGAAGAATGAATTTCATGGCGACCTCCTGGTCTGAAAAGAAGGCGAGAATGCGCGCATTCCTGCGCACGCGGTGCCGTAAGCTTATGTATAGCCTAGGGCATGCTTTCTGTTTCGGCTCAATCTGGTTTCGTTTCGTTACAATGGAGCAATGGATATTCGTATGAAAAAACACAGTCAGAAAAACCGCAAAGATTCGTCCGGCCGATCGGCTCAGCACATCCGTCGTTCACAGGCTCCTTCGCGCGAGGCCGTTCTTGCCAAGGGCGGCCTGTACTGCCCGATTGATGGGAGATGCGGCGGCTGCACCCTGCTCAGCGTTTCTTACGACCGGCAGCTTCGTTCCAAGCAGGCCGAAATGGAGGCTCTCTTCGCCGACCTGCTTGATGACGATGCCCGCATCCGCTCTATCGTCGGTATGAAAGACCCGCGTCACTACCGCAACAAGGTCGTCTCTCCTTACGTGGGCGTGTACGACAAGAAGGCGCGCCGACGCCGCGTGCTGTGCGGCATGTATGAACGAGGGACGCACCGCGTCATAGATTCGCGCGAATGCCTGATTGAGAATCAGGAGGCGAAGCGCATTATCCTCGCCATTCGCGACCTCATGCCGAAGTTTGGCATAGCGCCCTATGACGAAGACGCCGATACGGGCTTTCTTCGCCATGTGCAAGTGCGTGTGGGCCACGCGTCCGGCGAGGTTATGGTGACGCTTGTCACGCGCGAGGATACGTTTCCGGCGTCGAAGGCGTTTGTGCGTGCCCTGATAAAAAAGCACCCTTCCATCACCACGGTGGTGCAGAACGTCAACACGCGCCAGACCAATGTGATTATGGGCGATAAGGAGCGTACGCTGTACGGCCCCGGGTTCATTCTCGATTCTTTGTGCGGGCTCTCCTTCCGCATTTCGTCGAAATCGTTTTACCAGGTCAACGTAGAGCAGACGGAGGCTTTGTATACGCGTGCCGTTGAAATGGCCCGGCTGACGGGTACCGAGACGGTGATGGATGCGTACTGCGGTACGGGGACGATCGGGCTTGTCGCTGCGCGCGGCGTGTCGGGCGGGCCTGGCGCGGCTCGTGTCATCGGCGTGGAAGAGCGTCCCGATGCCGTGGCGGATGCGCGCAATAATGCAAGGCACAACGGCATTGCGGCGGCCGAATTCGTTGCTGACGATGCGGGCGCGTTCATGCGCACGCTGGCTGCTCGTGGCGAAGAGCTTGACGTATTGCTGATGGATCCGCCGCGAAGCGGATCGACGCCCGACTTCTTGAAGGCGGCGTGCACGTTGGCGCCGCATAGAATCGTCTACATATCGTGCAATCCGAAGACGCAGGCGCGAGATGCGGAGTATCTTGTTGCGCACGGGTATCGCATCGACGAAATGCAGCCTGTGGACATGTTTCCGCACACGCCGCATACCGAGAACATTCTTTCATTCGAGAGAGTGGGAAATTCGTCGAGATAAAGCCTTGATCCGTATGGGAACCGATTGCATTTACGCAAGAAAGCGGAGGTCGTTATGGCAGAGCATGTGAGTGCAACCATTGGAGCAACGCCGTTGATTAAGCTCGAGCGACTGAGCGAAGAGATTGGGGCAACGGTCTACGTGAAATTTGAGGCCTCCAACCCGGGGGGTTCGATTAAAGATCGTGCTGCGATGAATATGATTGATGCAGCGGAGGCTCGTGGAGAGATTGCTCCCGGCCGCAGCGTTTTGGTCGAGCCGACCAGTGGAAATACCGGCATCGGCATCGCGATGATCGGGGCGGCTCGTGGATATGACGTGGTGCTGACCATGCCTGAATCCATGAGCAAAGAACGCCGCATGCTGCTTGCCGCATACGGCGCAAGGCTCGTACTCACGCCTGCCGCCGAAGGCATGGCGGGCGCGGTGGCCGAGGCTGAGCGTATCGAACGCGAAACGCCCGGTGCGTGGATTGTCGGTCAATTCACCAACCCCGACAATCCTGCAGCGCACGAAAAGACCACCGGCCCCGAAATCAAAAAGGCCCTTGGCGGCGTCAATCCCGATTACGTGGTTGCCGCGGCAGGCACGGGCGGCACGATTTCGGGCGTGGCCCACTTCTTCAACGGGCATGGCAAATTCCGTCCTGGCGGCCTAGTGGACTTGGTGGGGGAGCGTGTTCGCATCTACGCCGTGGAGCCCGATGAAAGCCCGCTTATCTCCCAGTCGCTTGCAGGCGAGGAGCTGACGCCGGCTCCCCATGGAATCCAGGGCATCGGAGCGAACTTCGTTCCCGAAACGCTTGATTTGGACGTTTTGGACGGTGCGTTGCGCGTTACGACGGAAGAAGCGTACGAACAGGCTCGTTATATGGCGAACGTCGAAGCGCTTCTGGTGGGCATTTCGAGCGGAGCCAACATAGCCGGCGTTCGCAAGCTGATCGAGCAGCATCCCGAAGCAAAGGGTTCGAGCATCGTGACTTTCGCGGTCGACACGGGAGAGAGGTATCTTTCGACGCCTCTGTTTGAATGAGAAGATAACTATAAATAGCATATTAAGTATAAAAAGGATACCAATGGAGAAAATAGATATCGTTCTCGCGAGCGGGAGCCCACGTAGGAAGGAGCTTTTGGAGCGCGAGGGCGTCGAATTCACCGTTCGTGTTTCTGAGGTGGACGAGTCCTTGGAGCCCGACCTTTTGAGACAGCCGGAAGAGGCGGCTAAAAAACTGGCGGAGCGCAAGGCCCGTGCTGTTCTTGAGGAAATGCTCAATGAAGCGTATGTGGGAACGGCTATGGTGGTCGGTGCCGACACCATGGTGGTTGTCGACGGCGCCATCTATGGCAAGCCCGAGGACGAAGCGGACGCCCGTCGTATCCTCGGCGAGCTTTCAGGCCGCGCACATCAGGTTATCACCGGCGTTTCCGTCTGGCTGGCGGGCGCTCCGGCCAACGAAGAGGATATCTCCATTGCGTTTCGTTCTTTTGCCGAAACGAGCCATGTAGTCTTTAAGGAGCTCGACGACGAGCTGATTGAGCGCTATATAGCCACGGGCGAGCCGATGGATAAGGCCGGTGCATACGGTGTGCAGGGCAAGGGTGGCGAAATGTTGGTTGAACGCGTTGCGGGTGATTTTGACAACGTGGTTGGCCTGCCCGTGAAGCGTCTCGTTGCGGAATTCCAAGAGTTCTTCGAGGCGGCGAAATAGCCATGACGCAATCGCTTTTCGATTCCGTGATGAAGACGGTGCGGGAGCATGATATGGCATCGTCCGAAAACGTCGCACTTCTGATGGTTAGCGGCGGTTCGGACAGTACGGCGCTGGCATACCTTGCGGCCCAGATGGTGGCTGCTGGCGAACTCGGCGCGGTTTCCATGCTGCATGTCAATCATAAGTTGCGCGGCGAAGCCTCGGACGGAGACGCTGCTTTCGTGGCCGATTTGGCTTCAAGGCTGGAAATCCCTCTGTTCCTCTGCGAGGTCGATATCGCCGAGATGGTTCGCAATACCGGCGGGAACATGGAGGCCATCGCTCGTGAGGAACGTTATCGTGCTGCGCGCGAAGCGCTGGAAAGCACATGTCTTCATCTGGGATTTCCCTTGGAAGCCGGTCGTATTTTCGTTGCCCATACAGCGGATGACAGGGTTGAGAACTTCTACATGCGCTCCATTGTCGGAACGGGACCGGGCGGCTTTCGCGCCATGAAGCACGACGTCATGATCGACGGGTGCCGCGTGTGCAGGCCTTTGCTCGAGGTTGGTCGAGACGAGTTGCGCTCGTATGTCCTACGTCGCCATGATGCGGTGCAAGATGGGCACGGAGCCGTTTGGCGCGAAGACGCCACCAATGCGGACACCGACAGGTTTCGTGCGTTCGTCCGCCACGAGATAGTGCCGCGCGCCAAGGAGCGCAACCCTCGATTGCTGGAAACGTTGACGCGCACCATGAACCTCATCGCTGAAGAGGACGACATGCTTGCCGACGACGCTCGCGCGCTTCTTCTCGAAAAGGTGGTTCCGTTGGGAGCGTCGCCCGCCGAAGGGTTCTTGATTTCCCCCGAGCTGGCGGACAGGCCGCTGCCCCTCGTTCGCCGCGTAATCGACAAGACTCTCTCCTTGATGCTTGGCCGCGATGCTCGCGTGGAGGCCTCATCTATTCAGGCGTGTATCGACGGGTTTGGGAAAAGCGGCTATGTCGCGAACATTCAGGGGAATATCGCCATGTCGTACAACAAGCAGGGGCTTCGTCTTGAGCCTATGGCCTCATTTCGTACGCGGAGAAAGAAGGGGTAGCGACGCCTCGAACGTGTGCAGCGTGCGGCTTCGCTCGGGCATCTGCTTTGGTTCGCGGCAGTATGCCCAGGAAAGGGTTGATCGGTCGGGCGTTTCTAATTTCTTTTTTCGAATCGGACGTTCCTCTGGTTTTTTGCGAGCTATTTCGTAATATGGACGAAGAAGAAGGTGACGAGGAAAAGGCGAGTTTCCGTTTGCAGGACTCGATAGCATGTGAGCGAGGCGTGTCAATGGTTGAAAACATAGAAGACTGCGGCGGTGCATTGCACGGTCGCTGCCGACTGATCAATCGCGACCCGGATGTCTACGTGGTTCGGGTGCCGTTCATGAACATTTCGACGTCGGAGACGAACGTCTACATCGTCAAGGACGGAGACGAAGCCCTTGTCGTTGACACGGGCGCGCCCACGGACAAGGGGGCTGTCGTACTCTCGGAGGCGTTTGAAATTCTGGGGATAGACCCTTCGAAGGCTTCTTTCTTCTTGACGCATCTTCATATGGACCATGCGGGCCTGGTCGATAGGCTCGTGCCTTGCGAGGCCCCGCTGTATGTCAATAAGACCGACTTCGACCTTATGAACGCCTCGAAGGATCCTCAATTTTGGAAGCGCATGGAGCTGCGCATGCTCGAAGAAGGGCTCGGTACCGAAAAGACCAGGCTTTATTGCCAGATTGGGCATTACGGCATTGGCATTGACAGCTTTGATGCCGCAGGGCGAGATGTGCGTTTTGTCGACGAAGGAGACTCCCTTTTCGTCGGGCGGCATAAGTTCAAGGTGGTTTCGACGGCGGGTCACACGCCCGGCCACCAGTCGCTTTTCCACGAGCCGTCGGGGCTGTTCTTCGTCGGAGATCACGTGCTTTTCGTCATTTCCCCTGGGCTTGGTTTTCGTCCCGATCGCGCAGACGCCATGGCGGTGTATCTGGGCAATGTCGAGAAGATGCTGGGCATGGACATCAGCCGCTTGCTCGTTTCTCATGGCGAATTGAAAGATGGCTGGCGCGAACGGTGCGAGTGGCTGATTGCCCATCATAAGAAGCGCATGGAGCGTGCAGTCGAGGTGACAAGGATGAATCCGGGGATTTCCGGCGTCGAGATTATTCGAAACCTGAACTGGAACGTACCGAAAGACTGGGACACGATATCTCCTGCTCAGAAATGGTGCATATTGGAGAGCGGCATCATCATTCTAGAGCACCAGACGCATATGGGAACGATTGCTCGAGAAAAGGATGATCAGGGCATCTATCGCTATCACGTGGCGAAATAGCAGGTGTATCGTTTCGCTTGCCGTATCTGGTTGCTTTTCGGTTGGCACAAAGAGAAAAGGCCTCGGTCGCTGCGACCGAGGCCTTTCGTTGTTTATGCACCGAACCAGATTTGGAACTTCGGCACGTAGCCCATGATGAAGATGATAACCATCAGCACGGGGATGCAGTACTTGATCCACACGTAGCTCCAGGCGGGGAACTTCATGCCTGCGCCGGCATCGGCCTCGGCCTTGAAATTCTTCCAGCCCCAGCCGTAGCGGCTCGTGCAGAACAGCACGTACAACAGGCCGCCCAAAGGCAGAATGTTGTTCGAGACGATGAAGTCCTCAAGGCCCTGGATGTCGCCAATGCCGGGAATCTGGAAGCCGCTCCATACGTTCATGCCAAGAATGCACGGCAGGCTTAAAACGACGATGGCCACGGCGTTGATGGCCACGGCTTTCTTGCGGGAGATGCCCCACTGATCCATGGCGAAGGCGATGATGTTTTCGAATACGCCAATGACGGTGGAAAGCGCGGCGAAGCTCATGAAGATGAAGAAGAGCGTGCCCCACAGCTGGCCGAGCCACATTTGGTTGAAAACGCTTGGCAGCGTGACGAACACCAGATTGGGGCCGGAGTCGGGGTTGACGCCGAACGAGAAGCAGGCGGGGAAGATGATGAGGCCTGCAAGCAGGGAAATCATGGTGGAAAGGCCTGCCACCGAAACGGCCTCTCCCGTCAAACGGCGGTCGCGGCCGATGTAGCTGCCGAAGATGGCCATGCCCGAAGCGCCGATGGAAAGCGTGAAGAACGCCTGGCCCATGGCGGCATAGACCGCATCGCCGAACGTGCCCATCTGCTCCGCCGGCGTGCTTCCCGCGAAGAGGCGAGAGAAGTCCGGGAGCAAGTAGAAGGCGAGACCCTCGGCCGAGTTGGGGAGCAGGATGCTGTTGATGGCGAGGATGACGATGGCCACGAAGAGGCATGCCATCATGACCTTCGTGATGCGCTCCACGCCTTTCTGCAGGCCCATGCCGCAGACGCCGAAGCCGATAAGGCAGACAAGAAGCAGCCAGCCGAACATCTGCAAAGGATCGGCCTGAAGCGCCGCGAAGACGCTGCCGGTGTTTTCGGGGGCGACGCCGTTGAGGTGTCCCGCTCCCATCTTGAAGGCGTAGGCCACCATCCAGCCTGCGACGGTGGTGTAAAACATCATGAGGATGTAGTTGCCGGCGATGGCGAACCACTTATAGAGATGCCACTTCGTTCCTTTCGGTTCCAGGATGTTGAAGCTTCGCGCGCAGCTTTTTTGCGACGCGCGGCCCACCGAAAACTCCATGACCAGGATGGGGAGGCCCAGGATGACAAGGAATAGAAGATACAGCAGGACGAAGGCTGCGCCGCCGTACTCGCCGGTGACGTAGGGGAATCGCCAGACGTTGCCAAGGCCGATAGCGCAACCGGCCGAGATGAGGATGAAGCCGATGCGCGAAGCGAATTTCTCGCGCGACGGTTGTTGCTCTCCCATAGTCGTGCTCTCTTTCGTCATAGATGCTCAAAGCGAGCATGCGAATTGCAGTCAGACGAATCATTATAGGGGTAAAGGACATACGGACACGCGAGGATACGGCGTGCGGTGCGCCGAAAAAAAACGGGCTTTTGCCGTCGGGGGAGATGCTGTTGTGGTTGCGCGTGCTACATCGTGATAAAGTGACGTGCTGTATGCGCCCCGTGTTTTCAAGGGGCTTCGGAGTCTGAGACGAATGCGAGGAGACTTTCGCCATGAACAAAGCGATCATTACCGTTGTCGGCCAGGACACCGTCGGCATCATCGCGCGCGTTTGCACCTATCTTGCAGAGCACCATGTCAACGTGCTCGATATCTCCCAAACCATCATCGATGGCTTCTTCAATATGATGATGATTGCGGATTTCGCGGAGGCCGACAAGGATTTCGGCGCCATGGTGGATGACCTTGAGGCCCTCGGCGATGAAATCGGCGTGCGTATTCGTTGCCAGAAAGAAGAGATTTTCACCAAGATGCATCGCGTGTAGCGGTTTCGTCGGCCCAGCGGGCTGACAACGCGCGTTTATCCGACTTCGGGCGGACGGAGCGTTTCGGCAATCCAGGAAATTGCGCGGGGCATCTTGCGCTTGAGGTCCTTTTCGAACGAAAGGCATATCCACATGCTTAACATCATGGAGGTTCACGAGACCAATCATATGATCGAGCAGGAAAAGCTCGATGTGCGTACGATCACGCTGGGCATAAGCCTGCTCGATTGCGTGTGCGACGACGTCGACACGCTTTGCTCCAACATCTATGACAAGATCACGACATATGCGAAAGACCTGGTTGCAACGGGCGAAGCCATTGAACGAGAGTACGGCATTCCCATTGTGAACAAGCGCATTTCTGTGACTCCTATTTCGCTTGTCGGCGCGCGTGCATGCAAAACGAGCGAAGACTTCGTCAAAATCATCCATGCGCTCGATAAAGCTGCGGCAGAAGTGGGCGTCAATTTCTTGGGCGGATACTCCGCCTTGGTCGGAAAGTCCATGACTCCGGCCGAAGAGCTGCTGATCAAATCGATTCCCCAGGCGCTCGCGGAAACCGAGCGTGTCTGCTCAAGCGTCAATGTCGGATCAACCAAGACGGGCATCAACATGGATGCGGTCAAGCTGATGGGCGAAGTAGTGCGCGCTACTGCCGAAGCTACGGCTGATAACGACAGCTTGGGATGCGCAAAGCTGGTGGTGTTCTGCAACGCGCCCGATGACAATCCGTTCATGGCCGGCGCATTTCATGGGGTGACCGAGGGAGATGCGGTTATCAACGTGGGCGTTTCGGGTCCTGGCGTGGTGAAAACCGCCATCGAATCTGCTCGCGGGGAGAACTTCGAGGTTCTGTGTGAAACCATCAAGAAGACGGCTTTCAAGATTACGAGAGTCGGTCAGCTTGTTGCCCAGGAGGCAAGCCGTCGCATGGGTATTCCGTTCGGAATTATCGACCTCTCTCTTGCCCCCACTCCGGCCGTGGGCGATTCCGTCGGGGAGATTCTCGAGGAGATAGGCCTCGAACAGGTTGGCGCCCCTGGGACAACGGCGGCGCTTGCCATGCTGAATGACCAGGTGAAAAAAGGCGGCGTCATGGCGTCGAGCTACGTCGGCGGCCTTTCCGGCGCGTTTATTCCCGTGTCCGAGGACAAGAATATGATCGATGCCGCAACGAGCGGGTGCCTGACCATCGAAAAGCTCGAGGCCATGACGTGCGTCTGCAGCGTTGGCTTGGACATGATCGCCATCCCCGGTGACACGACGGCCGCTACTATTTCGGGCATTATCGCCGACGAGGCGGCTATCGGCATGGTCAATCAGAAAACCACGGCGGTTCGTGTGATTCCTGTTATCGGAAAAGGCGTCGGAGAAACGGCCGAATTCGGCGGGCTTTTGGGATACGCTCCCATCATGCCGGTGAATCCGAAGAGCTGCGAGGTGTTTATCAGCCGCGGAGGTCGCATTCCCGCGCCAATTCATTCGTTCAAGAACTAGTACGAGTTTCGTCCGGACAATTGGCTAACTGCATCCGACAGATACTGCTGAAAGTTTGACGGATGCTGCTGAAAGCGCGGGGTTTCCCGCGCTTTTTCATGCAGGGGACCATGGCTTGCGACATCTTGCGGGGTGAATATGTGAAGTTTTTTCGGTCATGAACTCGCCTTGATGATGCCTTTGCGATGACGCTGCCAAAAGCCTAGGTGGTGCTTATGTCAAAAAGGAAGACGCGGTAGAATTCCGATGCAGAAGTTGCTTTTCGCGCAGAATTCGGCTCGTAACCGAAAAAACTTCGCAGTCGAGCGGATTTGGCCGCGTCGTCTTATGGCCGTTCGGGTTATCCATGCCGCTTTGCAATCGGGCGGGGTTGGCTGCGCTGCGCGGGTGGCGTAATCGGAATCGGAGGAAACCATGGAACAGAATCAGAATCCTCAGCGTATTGTGCGTCCGTATGAGGAGTGCGACCTTGCGGCGATGCGCGAGATTTGGAATGAGGTTGTACGTGATGGGGCGGCGTTTCCTCAGATAGATGAATTGGCGGATGATAGCGAGGCTAAGAAATTTTTCGACTCGCAGACAGCTACGGTGGTTGTCGAATCCGAAGGGCGGTTGCTGGGGCTGTATATTCTGCATCCGAACAATGTCGGGCGTTGTGGGCATATTGCCAATTCGAGCTATGCGGTGGCTTCCGCAGCTCGCGGCATGCATTTGGGGGAGGCTCTTGTGCGCGATTCCCTCGTTCGTGCTCGAGACCTGGGATTTCGCGTGCTTCAGTTCAACGCGGTGGTGGCGAGCAATGCCTCCGCGTTGCATTTGTACGAAAAAATAGGGTTCAAGCAGCTTGGCATTATTCCAGGCGGCTTCCTCAATAAAGAGGGCGAATATGAAGACATCATTCCTCATGTATACGATCTGACTACGCTGTAATGCGCATCCGATGCGCCGTCGGCTTTTCGCGGCGAAGCCAGGGTGTTGAGTCGCCTCGCTGCGGGATGTCATCATGCTGCGAATCGTTGTCGCTTTTCGTGTCGTGCTGCGGTGGAAGCGTTGTTGGATTGAGCCTCGCAAGAAAGGGAAATTATGCCTTATATAGAAGTAGATAATCTGGATGATCCGAGGCTGGATGTGTACGCTCGTCTGACTGAGGCTCAGCTGCGTAACAGGCTCGAGCCTGAAAAGGGCATTTTCATAGCGGAGAGCATCAAGGTCATTGAGCGGGCGCTTGCGGGCGGTATGCAGCCGGTTTCTGTACTTATGACTCCCGAATGGCTTGAATCGGCCGCTTCCACTGTTGATGCGATTGAAAAGGCTGCTCCCGAAGAGGGCGGTACTCCTATTTTCGTTGTCCCCGAGAACGAGCTCAAGAAGTTAACGGGCTTTGCTCTTACGCGCGGAATACTGTGTGCTATGCGTCGTCCTGTTCTGCCGAGCGTTGAAGAGCTCCTTGATCGGGTGGACGAAGAGCGCCAGAGGAAGGCTCAGGCGTGCGGCATCCCGGACGACGGGCGTCGCCGCGTTGCTGTGCTTGAGGGCATTGTGGACCATACGAATGTTGGTGCGATTTTTCGTTCCGCTGCAGCGCTTGGCGTAGACGCGGTATTGGTAACGCCGACGTGCTGCGATCCGCTCTATAGACGCGCAGTGCGCGTGTCTATGGGCACCGTGTTTCAGGTTCCGTGGACGCGTATTGGCGAATCGGTGCGTGACTGGCCGACGGCGGGCCTTGCTCGACTTGAAGCGCTCGGCTATAAAACGGCCGCGCTTGCTCTTTCGGATGACTCCATTGCCCTCGGAGACGAAGGCCTTGCGTCGTGCGAGAAGCTTGCGTTGATTTTCGGAACCGAAGGGGATGGTCTTTCTCGAAAGACCATCGAAGGATGCGACTACACGGTGCGCATTCCCATGATGCACGGCGTTGACAGCCTGAATGTGGCCGCTGCTTCCGCCGTCACATTCTGGGAGCTTTGCCGATAGAGAGCCGCATGAAACGCGCAGTGTAGCAACGATGACGCTCTGACAAAGTAATTCACGCCGCTTATCTCGCAAGATGAGCGGCGTGAATAAGAAGGGAAGAAAGCGGCGCGAGCCATAGAAGAGAGAGGAGGACTCGCACCGATTGGCTTATTGTAAAGCTATTAGGGGGATTCTCGCCGACATTTACCGAGCTTTAACGGCGGAGTTCGAATTAGCGCCCGCCTCCGTAGGATTCGAAGCCTACGGAGGCGGGCGTTTTGTTTCTTGATTCTTTTGGGTCTTTCCATTGACGAACGAAATGCAAAGGAAGAGAGCGTTTCTTTGGTACGTTTCGGCCTATATGTCACTATCCTGCGGTGTGGTTCATTTTGTACACAAGATGCTGTGGAATATCCCAAGTTTTCAACAATCTTTCTGAAATAAGTGTAAAAGTAGGGCATAAGTTACTTCTGGAAACCCGAATATATGGAAGAAAAACCCGAGGTGATACTACGTATTGTTGAAAACCCGATTGGTTCCAAGGTGTGTGGAAGAAAACTATTAACAAGAATGTTGAAAAGTGCGTGTTGTAGAAAAAGTTATCAACGTTGAAAAATACTGTTGAAAACTAATACGTTGTAGAAATGTACTAGTATGCAGAAGGGAATTAGAAAGTAGCAAGCAAATTAAATTTAAGTATATAAACAAAAGCTACTATAATTTTGAAACTAAAGTATCCGATAAGGCGGCAAGGGCAAAGCCGAACACCTTTGATGTCGTAGTGTTTTAGGACGGTGCTTTTCGGAACCCATGGCTAACATCGCGCTTTCCGGGGGCGTGCGTTCTTGGGCTCGTGCGCTTTCGGAGCGGTGTCATAGGATTGGTGCAATCGGGGGTTAGGCGGGTGCGACTTGGATTTTGGGCAAATCGTGACGTTTGGTTGCTGCCTCATGCCAAAAGACACTCTCTCACTGCTGGTTGCTATGATTCTCCTGCCTGGCTAAAGCCGCGAAGCTAGGCGCAATGTGCGGCCCCGCCGCGATTGCGAGCGTATCGTGCGGCGTAGGAGGATTTCATGATCATCGAATTCAAAGGAATGCGTCCGGATATCGAGAAAGCGGCCTATATTGCAGAAAACGCCACCATCAGCGGCGATGTGGCCCTGGGAGAGGGCAGTTCCGTCTGGTTCAACGCCGTTATGCGTGCGGAAGTGGCTTCCATTACCGTCGGTGCTTTGAGCAACGTGCAAGACCACGTGATGCTTCATGCCGATTACGACTGTCCCGTCGTCATTGGCGATCGTGTTTCTATCGGGCATGGCGCCATTGTGCATGGCGCCACCATCGAGGACCGCGTTATTGTCGGCATGGGTGCTATCGTTATGAACGGTGCGGTTGTTGGTGAGGGCTCCATCATTGCTGCGGGCGCCCTGGTCAAAGAGGGCATGGTCGTTCCTCCGTACTCTTTGGTCGCAGGCGTTCCTGGCGTGGTGAAAAAGACTTTCGAACCCGGCCAGCGTCCGCAGGAGAACAACGACGAGGTTTATACCGCCGATGCGCTAGCTTACGCCGAGGCCCCGCATTACCCCGTTCCTGCGAAATAGCCGCCTTATAACACGTTGCGTGATTGTTTTGCTACTCGTGTCCGGTTCGCCCCTCCCTGAGGCGCTCGATGGGGTGCGCATCGGCAACGCGGTATGTTGCCGATGCGATGAGCGGCATGATGAGAACGGTGAGGGCGCCCGCCGATACGAAAACTGAAGCGGTCGAATCGCTCATAGCGCCTGCATTCACGGCAACAGAGGTAACGGCAACGATGAGGGGCAGGGCGGTGGTGCAGTACAGGGCAACCGAAGCGTGCGCCCGGCCTCCCAATTCGGCTACCTCGGGGTCTTTGTCGTGGCGCATAGACAAGAAGATGGGGACGGCGCGGATGAGCATAAGCATCGCTATGAACCCAACAAGCAAAAGCGGGTTTTCCGCCACGGCAAGCAGGTCGATTTTCGCTCCGGAAATGACGAAGAACAAGGGAATCAGAAATCCGTATCCGATGGCATTGAGCTTTTTCTCCAGGTCTTGGCTTCCCTTAGGAATGATATAGCGCAAGATGAATCCGGCAGCAAATGCCCCTAGGACGATATCGAGGCTGAACAGGGACGACAGTGTGACAAGCGCAATGAGGAGCAGCATGGTGATGCGGACGAATGTTTGAGACGTGGTGTCGCGTCCTGCGAAAAAGATATCTCGAATAGGCCCCTCTTTTTTGGACGATTCGTGTCCGAAGACCGCGGTCAGCACGGCGATGACGATGAAGAGGACCAGGATGGACGCCGTTGTCCATGTTGACCGGGTAGAGAGAAGAAGCGCCATGGCAACGATGGGGCCGAGTTCGCCCCAGGTGCCATATGACAAGATGGAGTCGCCCAGCCGGGTGCCGAGCAGGCCTCGTTCCTTGAGGATGGGCATCAACGCCCCGATGGCCGTGGTGGTAAGGGCTATGGTGACCGCCAGGCCGTCAAGCCCCCGAGCCGAGACCCCCGTGAAACAATATACCGCCCCAAATCCCAACGCGAGGGTGATGACCCAGGTTATAAGGCCTCTCTTGCCTTCGCGGCCGGTGATCGTTCGCGGGTTTATTTCGTAGCCGGCAAGAAGGAAGAGCATGGCACATCCGAGGTCGGAGAGAAGCATGACGCTTTCATCGGTCCAGATTACGTTTGCCATGCTCGGACCCAAAAGCGCGCCGCCTATCAGAAGGAGTACGGTTTCCGGAATGGGCTTTTTCGGAATGAGGTTGGCAATGATGGGTGCCGCGGCCGCAACGAGGGCGATGAGGGCAAGCGATACGAAGTCGTGCGTCATGATGGTCTTTCGCTTGATGGTAGTACTGCAGTAGCTCGGAAATCTGCTTTCTCCGAACTTCCAGAGGGTATCATACGGCTAATTGGCATCGATTTGTACAAGTGGTATGCGTTGCTCGGTCTGCTGTGTTCTGCCCTTTTCTCTACCGTAGAAGATGGTCGGGATTCGGGCCTTCGGCTTGCATGCCTTGCCGACGGCGGGGCGTTGCGCAATGACAAATCGCTCACAGCGCGGGCTGTTGGTAGAATACTCCGAAGCGACAAGCGAGGAAAGAATGCGAAAGGGTGCGCGCTATGCATAGAATCATGTTCGTCTGCCACGGCAACATCTGTCGTTCCACCATGGCCGAGTTCGTTATGAAAGACTTGGTGAAACGTGCTGGTCGAGAGGCTGATTTCGCCATTTCGTCTTCTGCCACGAGTCGCGAAGAGATAGGCAACGATACGCATCCCGGCACCAAGCGGGCGCTCTTGGCGCATGACGTGTCGTTTTCTCCCCGCGCCGCTGTGCAGCTTCGTGCTGCAGATTACGATGGGTTCGATTTGTTCGTAGGCATGGATTCTGCGAACATTCGCAACATGCGCCGCATGCTTGGCGGCGACCCGCTGAGCAAGGTGCACAAACTTCTCGAATTCTCTGAAGGTGTTGCGACTGATGACGCATCCGACGTGGCCGATCCTTGGTACACGGGCGATTTTGAAACCACCTACGATGACGTGCTTCGCGGCTGCGAGGCGTTGCTTGCATTCTTGAAATAAAAACTGTCGAATTGTCCCTTTGCGCTTCCGCGCTTTCCTGCGGCTTCGTGGACGTTTCCCATTCGTTGCCAAACCAGCCTGCTTGAAGGCGGTTGTGCTCTAGCACTCCTTATAAAAGAGTGCTAATCTTGGTTGCTGTTCGACGTATTGCGAGCATGCTGTATCCAGGCGTGTTCGTATGGCTCAGAGAAAACGCGGGCCAATACTTTTCCGCGCATATAGAGAGGACTGGCCATGTCAAAAGAAATCGCATTCGATGTCGACGCGCGCAGCGGCCTTGCTTCGGGCGTTCACAAATTGTCTCAGGCCGTAAAGGTGACCCTTGGACCTAAGGGCCGTTATGCGGCGCTGCAGTCGGAAAAGCCTCAGTACAGGCCTCCTGCGATTACCAACGACGGCGTTACCGTTGCAAAGGATATCGATTTCGCCAACCCCGTCGAGCAGATGGGCGCGAAGATGGTTCGCGAGGTTGCCGGCCAGACCGACAAAGAGGTAGGCGATGGAACCACCACCGCAACGCTTCTCACTGACGAGTTGGTAAGCGTTGGCCTGCGCAGCATCACCGCAGGAGCCGACCCCATCGCAATTCGTCGCGGTATTCAGCGCGCCGCCGAAGCCGCCATCGAGGCCGTGAAGGCGAATGCCGTTGCCATCGAGACGCACGAGCAGACCGCAAATGTCGCCACCATCTCTTCGGGCGATGAGCTCATTGGCGAAAAGATCGCCGAATGCATCGACGAAGTGGGCAAGGATGGTGTCATCATTGCCGAAAAGTCCCAGACGTTCGGCATTCAGGTCGATGTCAAGAAGGGCCTCATGTTCGAGCGCGGCTTCTTGTCTCCCTACATGGCGTCTGACATGGGCAATATGAAAGGCGAGCTTGACGAAGCGTACGTCCTGATTACCGACCAGAAAATCCTCAATATCCAGGATATTCTTCCCGTTCTTGAGGCGGTCAAGCAGGCCGTCCATCCGCTCCTCATCATCGCAGAGGATCTGGGCAACGAAGTTGTCAACACGCTCTTGCTCAACAGGATGCACAAGACGCTCGACGTCGTTGCCGTCAAGGCTCCTGGCTTTATGGACAGCGATTCTCGCAAGAAGCAGCTCATGGACATTGCCGTGCTTACGGGTGGCCAGGTTATCTCTCCCGAATTCGGCTTGACTCCTGCGGATGCTACCAAGGCCATGCTCGGCCGCGCGAAAAAGGTCAAAATCACCAAGGACAGCACGCTGATCGTGGGCGGTTTCGGCAACAAGGAAGCCATCGAGGAGCGCTGCAAGCAGATCAAAGCGGAGCTTGAGCGCACCACCGCAAGCGGTGAGCGTCGCGAGCTGCGCGAGCGTCTTGCCAAGATGTCTGGTGGCATCGGCATTCTGCGCGTTGGCGCCGCAACCGAGACTGAGCTCATCTCCGTTCGTCGTCGTATCGAGGACGCCATCCGCTCTGTTCAGTCCGCCTTGCGCGAGGGCATTGTCGCAGGTGGCGGTGTGGCTCTTCTCCAGGCCATTCCTGCGCTTGACGCTCTCGAGGCGGAAGGCGACGAGAGGACCGGTATCGAAATCGTTCGCAAGGCTCTTGAGGCTCCCGTACGCACCATTGCCGAAAATGCTGGCTACGAAGGCAACCTGGTGGTCGAGAAGTGCAAGACCCTCGACAAGGGATGTGGCCTGAACAGTGCAACCGGCGAATATGGTGATATGATCGCCATGGGTGTTGCCGACCCCACCGAGGTCGTTCGCACGTCATTGCAGTCCGCCGTTTCCCTGGCATGCTTGATTCTTGTCACCGAGGCTACGATTAACGAGAAGCTTGAAGAAGTGACCTGGGAAGACCTTGGAATCAAGGTTGGCAAATAACCTGCCTTCTGCACGTTGATTCGAAAAGAGGCGATGCCCTTCGGGGCATCGCCTCTTTCTTGTTCGCTTCGTTTAGCGAGCGAGTGACGCTTAGCGCAAGCCCAACCGCTTCTCGAGCGTTTCGTTGATGGCACGAAGCGCTTTGATGCGCGCGTAGTATTTATTCGTGGATTCGAGGACGATCCAGGGGGCGTATTCGGTTGAAGTAAGGCGGAACATGTCGTTTGCCGCCGCGGCATACTGTGGATGCTTGTCCCTGTTGCGCCAGTCTTCCGGGGTGATCTTCCATTGCTTGTCAGGGTTGGTCTCGCGCTCCGTGAAGCGGCGCAGCTGCTCGTCGGGGTTAACCGCAACCCAGAATTTCAGCAGAATGGCGCCCCATGCTTCCAGCTGGCGTTCGAATTCGTTTATTTCATCGTAGGCACGGCTCCATTCGGCAGGGCTGGCGAAACCTTCGACGCGCTCGACCAGGACGCGCCCGTACCAGCTGCGGTCGTAGATTCCCACGTGGCCGGCGCGGGGAAGCCTTGTCCAGTAACGCCACAGATGAGGGTGCATGAGCTCGGGCTTCGTGGGGGCCGGGCTGGGAAACACCGTGTATGCGCGCGCATCGATCGCCTGGGCTACTCGCTTGATGTTTCCGCCCTTGCCTGCGGCGTCGTCGCCTTCGTAGAGAAGCATGAGGGGAATGCGTGCTCGATACATTTTCAGCTCGAGTTCGCCAAGGCGCTTCTGTTCCTTCTTGAGCGCCTTGGCGTATTCTTCGCGCGTGAGGGCGAGCGTGTGGTCTATCTCTTCGACGCGTGGAGGCCGGGGGGCTATGGTGAAGCGAGAATGGGTGGGGGCCAGGGCGCTCTGCGTGGCAGCGGCTTCGAGGGCTGCCTCAAGCACCCGAACAGACTCTTCGTCGCTGCGGTCCCGAGGGTCTGCGGCTTGAAGCATTCCGGCGCTGTTTTGCGCGGCTTTCTTCGCTGCGGCTTCGGCCGCCGGGTCGGCTGCGGCGTCGAGAGCGTTTTCAAGGGCTTTGACCAGGGTCTTGCATATGGTGAGGTTCGCCGTTCGCTTGTCTTCCCCGTTCACCATGGTCCAACGGGCAAAGTCGTAGTCGCTGCGACGCAAGAGGTCGTCGTATTTGGCGTAGGTGATGTCGTAGTCTTTGATGCGCTCAAGCTCTTGCTTCGTGACGCGCCAGCTGGTGTCGGGGTCTTCGTGTAGGCGGCGCAGACGCTTCTCTTGCGCATCTTGGCTGATATGTACGAAGAATTTCACGATGACATAGCCGTCGGCGGCAAGTTGCTTTTCGAAGCCGTGGATGCTTGCTTCGTAGCTTTTCGCGAGGTCTTCTTTGTCGGTGTAGAGTAGGCGGCGCGCCGCGGCGGTGTACCAGCCGCGTTCGTAGATGGTCATGTCTCCGCGCGGACCGAGCGCCTGCCAGAATTCCTGCATAAGCGGGGCGAAACCCGTAACGCCCGTTCCCATATCGCGGAAGCGGGCCGCTTCGTCTTGGTCGAAGTTGGAAAGCACGTGGACATGCGTGGCGCGTGCGTCAAGGTTGTGGAGCAGGTCGCCGATGCGGCTGCCTTTTCCCGCTCCGTTCCAGCCTTCGAACAGCGCGACGAGTCCGATGCCTTTGGCCCGCGCTCGCTGCTGCAGCACGATAAGCTTCGTCATGAGCTCGTCGTAGAGAGGCTTATACGTTTCCTTGGGCGTTTCGATGGAAAGATCAACCTGCTCTAACATAGGCGGCTCCTCGGTGGTCGGCTGTTTGCGATGCCGAAAAATACGAAGGCTTCGCTGCTTCTTTTGCCAAAACGGCGTTAAGAAGCGCAGCGGTGAATAATGATGGTCTAGCGTAACGCTATAATCGAATTATAGGAGAGTTGGATTTCCTTGTGTTCCACATGCGTCGAGGAGGGCAATCATGGCGGATATTGATCGCATGAAAACGGGGGCAGATACCGTTCGTCAAGGAGCGCACGCCGCAGCTCCCCAGTCCGAATTGGATTCCAAGGCTTCAGACAAGGCGAAGCGCGTGAAAAAGAGCCGCCCCAGGACCAAGGCATACATGCAGAATAGAGAGCTTTCTTGGCTGACGTTCAACGAACGCGTGCTCGATCAGTCGGTCGATCCCAACGTGCCGTTGCTCGAGCGCATGAAGTTCATCGCCATCTGGCGTTCCAACTTGCAGGAGTTCTTCATGGTGCGTGTGGGCAGCCTGCTTGACCTGGAGCTTGCGAAGGAGGCCATCTACGACAGCAAGACGGGCATGACCCCCACCGAGCAGCTCGAGTCGGTCTATGCGCGCGTGCGCGAGTTGACGCCGCAGGTTTCGGAGGATTTCCGCACCGTGAGGCACCAGCTCGAGGCCCAAGGCATTCATCAGCTGTATCCCGATGAACTCACCCCTCGCCAGTGCGACCAGCTCAATCAGTACCTCAAATCGAACGTTTTGCCGCTCATTTCGCCGCAGATTGTCAACGCAACACATCCGTTCCCTCATCTTGAAAACGGCGCGCTCTACATCGCGGTGCGTCTCGACAATCTTCCCGAGCCGAAGGAGAACATGTCGAAGGAGCGTCGCAAGGCCCTTCGTGCCAAGGCGGCGGAAGACGTCCTCATGGGCATCATCCCCATGCCGCGCAATTGCCCGCGTACGATCAAACTCGACAGCGAGGGCGAGGGCTATTCCTTCATACTGCTCGAGCATGCGCTCGAAATGGTGACCGACAAGATTTTCAGCATGTATCCGGTCAAGCATGCCAACGTTATTCAAGTGACGCGCAACGCCGACTTGGACACGTATGAAGAATCCGACGAATACGACGAGGATTTCCGCAGTCACATGAAGCGCATCCTCAAGAAGCGCAGTCGCCTGGCTCCGGTTCGTCTTGAAAGCGAGCGTCCTCTTTCCGACGTGACCGAGCGTTTCCTTGCAAAGCGCCTCGGCCTTAAGCGCAGCCAGATTTATGCGGTAGGGCTGCCGCTTGATATGGGGTATGCGTTCGGTCTTCCGAGCATGGTCGGTCCCAAGCTTGCCGAATCCTTCGTTGACGAGCCCGCAAGCCCGCAATGGCCTGCCGATCTTGTTCGCGGCAAGAGCATCATGGAGCAGGTCAAGAAAAAGGATGTCATGCTTTCGTATCCGTATGAAAGCATGGACGCGTTCGTTCACCTGCTGCAAGAGGCGGCGACCGACCCCGATGTCATTTCGATCAAAATTACGCTCTACCGTCTTGCGAGCCAATCGCGCCTGGCGGAAGCGTTGACCACGGCGGCCGAAAACGGTAAGGACGTCACGGCGCTTTTCGAGCTTCGCGCCCGCTTCGACGAAAGCAACAATATCGAATGGTCCCAGCGTTTCGAGCAGGCGGGATGCAACATCATCTACGGCTTCCGAGACTACAAAGTGCATAGCAAGATATGCGCCATCACTCGTCGCGGTGCCGATGGCCTGGAATTCATCACGCAGCTCGGCACGGGCAACTATAACGAAAAGACTGCCAAGCTTTATACGGACCTATCCATGATTACGGCCGACCCCAAGATCGGCGAGGACGCGTCCATGTTCTTCCGCAGTATGCAGCTTGAAAGCGCAACGGACGACTACCAGATGCTTATGGTTGCCCCTCTTATGATCAAGAAGGGTATCTGCGCCTATATCGACGAGGAGATAGCAAAGGCTCATGCGGGCAAGCCGGCGGAGATTCTCATGAAGACGAACTCCGTGACGGACAAGGATGTCATCGAAAAGCTCGCCGAAGCAAGTCGTGCGGGCGTGAAGGTGACCATGCTGGTCCGCGGCATTTCCTGTCTGGTGCCAGGCGTTGAGGGCGAGACGGAAAACATTCGCGTGGTCAGCGTGGTTGGTCGCCTGCTCGAGCACTCGCGCATCTACATCTTCGGTGCTGGCGAGGATAGGAAAATCTATTTGTCGAGCGCCGACCTCATGACGCGCAACCTCGACAAGCGCGTCGAGATTGCATGGCCGGTGAACGATCCTCATTTGCGCGAAAAAGTGCAGAGCTACTTCAACACCATGCTTTCCGATACGGCGAAGCTTCGTGAACTCAAGCCGGATGGAACGTATACGGAGCTGGGTCATTTCCTGGCGAAAGACGCCCAAGGCAATCCGATTGCCAAGCCGTTCGATGCTCAGGATCATCTCATTAAAGAGGCGTATATCGCCGCAGAGCGCGCTCCGCGTCCCGAAGGTCCCAATTTCGTCATGCACGCGAACCTTTCCACGCAGGTCGAGGCGCTTGTGGAAGAGGCCGCGGACGAGATGGCGCGTGAACGTGAGGAGTTCGAAGCGGCGGAGCCGGTAGCCAAAGAAGGCCGGGATTCAAGGCCCAAGGTCGAAGAGCCCAAGACTGAAAAGCCTGAAACCAAGGAGCTTGAGCCTACGGATTCGCATGTTGACGATTCGCCTGCGAAAGCTCCCGATGAAAACAAGGTTGCGTACGCCACGGTCGAGATGCCCCCTGTGGCTTCGGTCGAAAAGTCCGCTGCGCCGTCCGTTTCCGCGCAGGTTTCGGTTTCTGCTGCGCCGGCCGCATCAGACTTCGAGCCTCGCACGCAGCCGGTTGCTAGCGCGCATGCGCCGGCGAAGGCTGCGATTCCGGTGTCGGCGGTTCCTAGCGACGAGCTTCCTCCCGTGCCGAGGCGCGATTCTGCGTCCCAGTCTGCTTCGGGGCGTCCTATTGAGATGCCGGCCAAAAAGAAGGGTTTCTTTGCTCGTTTGTTTGGCAGGTAGAAGTATGAAAGCCGCGTCGGCAATCGTGCCTGTGGGGTGCGTGCGACCGATGCGAGATGGCGGCGGAGAAGGTATCGGTTCGGTAACTGCGAAACTCGTGGAAATTGCGTGAAGTGGCTGCTTGCGTTACTATCGCATGTTGAAAGAACTGCCGAAGAGTTCATGCGCGCTTCAGTAAGGAGGACCCCATGGATTTGAGCTTCTTGCCGGCCGAGGCGATTTGGGTTATCGCTGCAATCATCGTCATCATCATCGTGGCCTTTATCGTCAAAGGCTTCGTTGAGGAGATGAGGAAGAAATAGGCTGATTCAGACGGCCCGCATGGATAGCATGCGGGCCGTTTTCTTTTTGGCGTTTCGTTCCCGCTTTGCGCTCTTTTGGGCGAAAAGGGGCGATTCTGAGGTTTGCTGCGGCTGTTTTTCTTTATTATTTTCTTTATGGGCAAGCGTGAACGCAATATTCGCGACGCTGCCCTCAGGGAGCTGAGCGCGTAAAGCCGCGTTTTGCCATGCAAGATTTTGTCTTCCGAGACCGCGAAGGCTTTTTCGGAAGATTCCGTTTTAAGAGCAAGCTGTTCGGGAGGATACGATGCCCGTGCCTAATTCGCCGAAAAACCCGTTTGACCAGCAGAGCGTCAGTGATTTCTCCCGCGACCGATACGGTCATGCGGCTCATGCTTCGAAACGCGCGGCTCACGCTTCGGGACAAGCTGCTCATGCCTCGAGGGGCGGGGAAGCGCGTCGCCCCGATTCTGGTGCATATCGTGCGAGTGTTCCTTATCATGCGGGCGCACCTCGCAATCCAGGAGCGGGTGCGCATCGCGGTGCTGCTCCGGCCGCGTACCGTAACGCCGCTCCGGCCGCGCATTGGGGTGTAGGCGGCAATGCACAGCCGTTCGACATGGGTAATGCGACTGCTAAAAAAAGAAAGAACGGTCCATGGACGGCCGTGCTCATCATCGCCGTCTTGGTGCTTGTGCTATGCCTTGTCGTGCTCGGCATGATCGGCTACGGCTACTGGCATGGCAGCAAGGTGTACACCACCATTGCCGAACAGGCTTTTCCCGAAAAAGAGGCCGATGCTCTTTCTGCTATGACGGTTGATTGGGATGCCCTTCTTGCGCAAAATCCCGATACGGTGGCATGGATTTACATGCCAGGCACGAGCATAGACTATCCGGTTGTTCAGGGCGATTCGGATGAGGAATACCTGAAGAAGGACTTCACGGGAGATTCTGGGGGAATCGTTCATAAGGGGACCATTTTCCTGGCAACCGATAATGCGGGAGATTTTTCCGATGAGAACAACGTGCTGTACGGGCACAACATGAATGACGATACGATGTTCGCGCATCTGCTGCAGATGACCGATCAGGCAACGTTCGACGCGGCAAGAACCTTCTACGTGCTTACGCCTACCCAGAATTACCGCTGCTCTACGTTCGCTCTCGACGTGGTGGACTCTACGCAGACGGACCTTCTGCAGTACACCTTCTCCGGCAAGGCGGCCTTGCAACAGTATATAGACGAAAGAAAGAGCGATTCCGTGGTCTCCGTGCCGAACGATGTCGATTCCGAGCAGGTTTCGAAGCTTTTCACGCTCATTACATGCGGCGATGACTATGCGGCAACGCGTGCCGTGCTGTTCGGGGCGGTTGTTGAGTCCGCAACGCCTACGAACGCGTCCTAGACGGGTTAAATGCCGAAGGCTTGAGGCGTTGCGGCGAGCGAATTGTTATTCCAGGACGCAAAAGCGGCCATATCGGCTTGTTTTTCGTGTCGGCGGCATGTTGCGTATGGTCGTATGCGCATTGCCGTGGCATGATAGGGCAGAACAGAAAAGCGTACGAAGGTGCGCGTTTGGAACGAAAGGGAGATTCATGACTCAGGTGACATACGCCGATGCAGGTGTCGATATTGCGGAGGGTGCTGCTGCGGTAGATGCCATCAAAGATGCCGTGCATTCCACCTATCGCCCCGAGGTTATCGGTGATATCGGAGGTTTCGGCGGATTGTTTTCTGCTGCCGCAATGAAGGATATGGAAGACCCCATCCTCATTTCTGGCACCGACGGCGTTGGCACCAAGCTCAAGGTTGCCCAGCTGCTCGACAAGCACGACACCGTTGGCATTGACCTTGTCGCCATGTGCGTGAATGATATTCTGGCTTGCGGTGCCGAGCCGTTGTTCTTCTTGGATTATGTGGCCATTGGAAAGCTTCGTCGCGAACATGTCGCTAAAGTTGTCGGCGGCATTGCCGACGGATGCCGTCAGGCCGGATGCGCTCTGGTCGGTGGCGAAATGGCAGAGCATCCCGGTGTCATGGATCCCGATGACTATGACCTGTCCGGCTTCTGCGTCGGCGTGGTCGACCGCCCCAAGATGATCGGTCCCGACAACGTGAAAAAGGACGATGTGGTGGTAGGCCTTCGTTCGAGCGGGTTCCACTCCAATGGCTATTCCCTGGTTCGCAAAGTCATGGTAGAGGGCAAGACCGCCGAAGATCTTGCTGCTACTCCTGAATGCCTCGAGGGCAAGACCGTGGGAGAAGCGCTGCTCGAGCCTACGCGCATTTACGTGAAGCCTGTGCTTTCCTGTCTGCGCGAGCTGCCGGGTGCTGTGCATGCGCTCGCTCATATTACGGGCGGCGGCATGACGGAAAATCTGAACCGTGCCCTGCCGAAGCATCTTGATGCGCTTGTCGATCCCGCATCGTGGGAGGTTCCCGCCATTACTCAGATGGCTGTCGAGGCTGCCGGCCTGACTGACGAAGAGGCGCTCAAGACCTTCAACATGGGTATCGGCATGGCTCTAATCGTCGACCCTGTTCAGGTCGATGCCGTTATCGACCAGCTGAAATCCCAAGGCGAAGACCCTTGCGTGATCGGCTCCATTGTCGAGGGGACGGGCGAAGTGGCCTATCCCGAGAAATAGGGTTTTCAGCCGCTTGCTACGGTGCCGTCCTTCCGTGGGCGGCACCGATTGTTTTGCGCGGTATTCTGTTTGGCGAAGCGGATGGTAATCGTCGTGCTTCGCCTTGTTCGTCTTATCATGTCGTATCCGGCCTCTGGCGAAAGGAAGCTTATGGCACCCCTGAAAATCGGCGTACTTCTTTCTGGCTCCGGCTCGAATCTGCAGGCGATTATCGATGCGATCGCCGCTGGGCGTTTGAATGCGGAGATTCGCGTTGTTATATCGAGCCGCCCTGATGCGTATGGATTGGTTCGCGCTAAAGAGGCGGGTATCCAGACCATCGCTCTTTCCAAGGACGTGTATGCCGATTACGACATGGCCAACGAAGCTATCGCGGCCGAGCTTGTTCGTGCCGGCTGCGAATACGTGGTCATGGCGGGCTATATGCGCATGGTGACTGACCCCATTCTTATGGCGTTTCCCGATCGCGTGCTGAATCTGCATCCCGCTCTGCTGCCATCCTTCAAGGGCGCGCATGCTATTCAGGATGCTTTCGAGGCCGGCGTGAAGGTTACGGGTGTTACGGTTCATTTCGCCAACGCCGAATACGATAAGGGCCCCATTGTTGCCCAGCGCGCGGTAGAGGTTGCCGAGGACGATACGCTCGAAACGCTCGAAGAGAAAATCCATGCGACCGAACATGAACTGTATCCTTACGTGCTGCAGCTTATTGCCGAAAATAGCGTAACGGTGGGCGCCGATCGCAAGGTGCATATTTCGTAGGGGGAAGCGCCGTCGGGCCAAAGTAGCATATGGTGAAAAACAGCCCTGGTCCATGGTGGGTCGGGGCTATTTGCTTAGAGTGCAGAAAGGGTGCGTTTGCATGCGTAAGGAAACGCTTGAAAGCATTGCGTCGGATTTGCGGACGGGGCGTAGCGTCAACCTGTCCGTAGAAGACTTTCCTTGCTTTTCAGAAGAGGCGGCGATCGAAGACCCGAGGACCTCTCCTGAAGCGTTGGCGCGCATTTCCGCAGGGCTGACAGCGAAAGACGCTTGCGTCTTCGAACGCGCGGCACGTGCCGTCGAAGAGGGCGACATGGCCTGGATCGGTTTCAAAGTGGTTGATAATGCTTCCGTTGCGGTATCCAACGTAGACAACGACGTCACGAAGAGCTACGGAACCATTGGCAGTGCTGATGGCTATGACCTGGTGTTTTTCTGCAACGATGCGAAAGAGGTCGTGGCGGCGCGCGACTACTCCGCTCGAGATTTCTTCCAGATGAAAGACGTCACGCGCGGGCCTTCCATGCACAACGACCAGTTCGAGGGCCTGACATGGGCTTCGGTGCCGTTGTTCGATTCGGTGAAGGTTTGGCTTCTTGGCGCTTCGGACGTGGCAGTGGAGACGGCGGCTCTTGCTCGGCATGTTGGCTTCGAGGTAGAAGTCGTAGACGACGACGCCTCCTTTTTGAGCGAGGAGCGTTTTCCCGGCTGCAAGCGAACGCTGGTCTCCTCGTTCGATGATCTTGGCTCTATGAGGGCGAATTCGTCCGATTGCGTGTGCGTGCTGACCCGCGGACACATGCACGACCCCGAGGGCTGTATGTGGGCGATTGCGCAGGGTGTGCGGTATGCGGGCATGATGGGCTGCAAGGGAAAGAACGGTCGTGTGCACGACTTGTGCGTAGACGCCGGTATGACGGAAGAGCAATGGGGGGCCATCAAGCGCCCAATTGGTCTGAAATTCGGTGCGAAAACCCCTGCTGAACTGGCAATATCCATTGTCGCCGAGCTTGTCGACGTGCGATATAGGCAGCGTTATAGCCAGGAAGCCCGCGAAAAGCACGATGCGAGCCTCTGGTAGTCTTGCGTGATTTCATTTGAGTTCGAAAGGTTCTGACATGATCGATGTTTGCGTGACAAAGGGCTACGTGCCAGGTTTTCGCCGTGAGCTCAATGTCCGTGAGCTTGGAGGGTACGAGTCCGCTGATGGGCGTAGGGTTAAGCACGGTATCTTTTTTAGAACAGCAGCATTGGGCGACCTCAATGAAGAAGAGCTTGAGCGCCTGAGAGGCCTGGGTCTTCGCTACGTTCTCGATCTGCGTAGCGAGGAAGAGGCCGGCGAGCTGCCCGACCCTGAGATGTGCGGCGCCGAGCACGTGCGAATCAGCGGATGTATGGACGCGGACGGAAACGAAGTCAATCTTTCGCCTTCCGCTATTTTGAACCTGCTCGGGAATCCGCGTCGCAAAGACGACGACCCAGAGGAGGATATCGTATCCGCCGTCGCGGAAGTGTACTCTTCGCTTGCCTTCGACAACATAGCCTATCGCGAGCTTATGGCGCAGCTTGAGAAAGGCTGCACGCCGCTGCTTTTCCACTGTACGGCGGGCAAAGATCGTACAGGCATTGCGGCCATGATTATTCTGATGGCGTTAGGCGTGGACGAAAGAACCATCATCGCAGATTACCTGCTTACGAATGAGTATCGTTATGAGGCCATCGAGAGAAAGCTGGCAGAGCATCCCTTTCTTTCGCGCATCGACCTTTTCGGGTTGGCGGTACGTGCGGGCGAGGGCGTGGTGGAGGATTTCGGTCGGCGCGTCCTTGACGAAATTCGCCAGGAATACGGTACGTTCGAGGCCTATCTCGATCGCGAATTCGGCTTGACGGGCGAACGCCTGAAGGCATTGCGCGACAGGTATTTGGAATAAAATGTGTTCGTCTGCGTGGCATTTGTGCCATTCCCGCTCATTGCGAATATGGCACGCTGTAGCGCTGGTATGCTGGTTCAGTCTTGAAAAACGTTGCATGGAAAGGTGGTATCCAGGTGGCAGACCCGAAAATCAAGCGTGCGCTCATGTCGGTGACCGACAAGACGGGCATTGTTGATTTCGCTCGTGCGCTGCACGAGGAGTTCGGTGTGGAAATCGTTTCCACGGGCGGAACGGCCAAGGTTATCGAAGAGGCTGGCGTTCCCGTACGTCCGATTGACGATTTGACCGGATTTCCTGAGATGATGGACGGCCGTGTGAAAACGCTGCATCCCAAGGTGCATGGCGGTCTTCTTGCCAAGCGCGACAATGCCGAGCATATGCGCCAGGCGGAAGAGCACGGCATCGGCATGATCGATATGGTCGTTGTGAACTTGTATGCCTTTGAAAAGACGGTCGAATCGGGCGCTGAATTCGGCACCTGCATCGAGAACATCGATATCGGCGGCCCTTCCATGCTGCGCTCTGCTGCGAAGAATTTCGAAAGCGTTGCCGTGGTAACCGAGCCTGAGCGCTATGACGCCATTCTTGAAGAAATGCGCGCCAACGATGGTGCTACCACGCGCGATACCCGCGTGCAGCTTGCTCTCAAGGTGTTCCAGACCACCAATGCCTACGACGGCGCCATTGCTCGTTGGTTGGGTAGCCAGCTGGGCGAGGAAGCCGAGCTTCATCCCGCGCAGCGCGACCTTCACCTGGTAAAGCAGCAGGACCTTCGCTATGGCGAAAATCCGCATCAAGCGGCCATGTACTACCGCATGCCCGAGTTCGCCACGGCGCACTCCTTGGTTAACGCCGAGCAGCTCAACGGCAAGGAGCTGTCCTACAACAACATTCTGGATACGGACGCTTGCTGGGCCATCGCGCGTGAGTTCTCCGACCCTGCCGTTGTTATTTTGAAGCATCAGAACCCCTGCGGCTCCGCTACGGGCGCTACGGTTGAAGAGGCTTATGACAAGGCTTTCGCCTGCGACCCCAAGAGCGCATTCGGCGGCATCATTGCTGCCAACGTCGAGGTTTCTCTGGCCATGGTCGAGCACATCAACGAGAACAAGCAGTTCGTCGAGGTTTTGATCGCTCCTTCGTATGAGCCTGCCGCGCTTGAGCTTTTGCAGCAGAAGAAGAACCTGCGCGTTCTGCGCACCGGCGGCGTGGATGCTCCTGCTGCCATCGAGTTCCGTTCTGTTGACGGCGGCATGCTTGCACAGGTCTTCGACCGTGTGAACGAGCAGGTGGAGGACTTCACCGTTCCCACCAAGCGCAAGCCCACCGAGGCCGAGATGGATGAGCTCATGTTCGCCTGGAAGGTCTGCAAGGGCGTCAAGTCCAACGCCATTCTGGTCTCCAAGAACCGCGCTGGCATCGGCATGGGTCCTGGCCAGCCGAACCGTGTGGACTCTGCGAAGCTCGCCTGCGAGCGTGCGCATGAGGCATGCGAGCGCATGGGCATGTCTGCTGACGGCCTCATGGCTGCATCCGACGCCTTCTTCCCGTTCCGCGACGGCGTCGACCAGCTGGCGGGCTATGGCGTGACCGCCATCATCCAACCCGGCGGTTCCGTGCGTGACGAAGAGGTCATCCAGGCCTGCGACGAACACGGCATTGCCATGGTGTTCACCGGACACCGCCACTTCCGTCACTAAGCCGTTTCAGCAACTCGCTAGCTGAAGGTGCTGTAATCAATTAAAGCCTGGGCGTTTTGGCGTCCAGGCTTTTTCATGCGTCCATTCTTGATGAGGGCGGCAATTTCTGGTTGCTCTGTTTGCAACATTTTGATCTGATATCGTTTTCAGACAGCGCAAGGCTGCCATGCTACAATGCGCGCATGATACGTGACGAAAAACATACCATTTCAAATGACGGCGACACGCCAAGGGTCAAGCGCGGCAAGGCGCGCTCATTCGTATGGGTGCTTGTGCTTGCCATTGGCGTGGCGCTGATCGCCCTCGGCATTGCTCAGGGCGATATGCTCGATACCTGGCGCAAGGCGTCGCTTATCTGCTACGAATGCATCGGTATAGGGTAGCGCCATGAAGAAGTTTCTCCTACGTACGAAGCGCCACTTCGTTCAGCTGCTGGCCGCTCTTCTGTACAACCTTGACTTCCAGGGCATTGCCACGCTTTCGGTGGGCAAGTCTGTTACCAAGGGCGTTTGTGTTCCGGGACTGCATTGCTATTCGTGCCCGGGCGCCATAGGCGCATGCCCAATCGGCGCTTTGCAGCAATCGCTCGGCACATCCTCGCTTAAGCTACCGTTTTACGTGGTTGGATGCCTGCTTGCGTTCGGCGCGCTATTCGGTCGCACCATCTGCGGCTGGGCGTGCCCATTTGGCTTTATCCAGGACATGCTCGATAAACTCGGCCGCTTCCTTCGTATTCCCAAGATGCGAAAGAGCGCTTTCACGCGCAAGCTCAGCTATTTGAAATATGCCGTGCTCGCGCTCGTGGTTATTGGCCCGCTTGTTACGCTGGCCATCGACGGTGTTGCTTCTCCGCTGTTCTGCACGTACATTTGCCCTGCAGGAACCATCGCCGGCGTCGTTCTTGTGTCGACAAGTCCCGACCTACAAGCCATCGTGGGTGCGCTGTTCACGTGGAAAACGGCCGTGCTTGCGGCCATTGTCATTGCGGCCATGGCAATCTATCGGCCGTTTTGCCGATTCCTCTGTCCGCTCGGTGCGCTCTACGGGTTCTTCAATCGTTTCTGCGCGCTTCGTTACGTGGTGGATGAGAATGCTTGCACGAACTGCGGAGCGTGCGTTGAAGCGTGCCGCATGGACGTTGCCCGCGTCAGTGACCATGAATGCATTCAATGCGGTGCGTGCAAGAAAGCCTGCGCATGCGGGGCCATTCGTTTCAGCGTATCGCGTTCTTCGTCGAATGAATCTCCAGCCATCGCTTGCGGCAATTCCGGCCAAGAAGAAGTTCAGAAGAAAGGGGAGTAGCCATGAACCGGACCACGGGGAAGCCTCTTGCCGTATCGAAATGCATCATGCTGGCTGTCTGCGTTATTTGCGCTGTGTCCGTTCTTATGATGGCGGGCTGCCAAACACAAGGCGCGACAGATGGAAGCCAGAACACGCAAGGCTCTGTAAGCAACGGGAAAACGGCTGGCGTGGTGAAAGGAAATCCTGCTCCGGATGCTCCCTTGACCATGCCCGACGGTTCTACGAAGAACATCTCCGATTTCCAGGGCAGCGTGACCATCGTGAGCTTTTGGGCGACGTGGTGCCCGTACTGCATCAAGGAGATGCCCGATTTGCAACAGATAAGAGAGAACTATCCCGACGTCAATGTGGTCATGGTGAACTGCGGCGAGGATCAAGCTCTTGTGGCCGATTTCGTGCAGCAGCAAGACTACGACTTTACGTGGGCGCTCGATCCCAATTTCGAAGCCCAGATGGCCTATCCCACAAGCGGCATTCCATATACCGTGGTGATCGATTCCGAAGGAAATGTGAGCGAAATTTTTGCAGGCTCGGGACGCGACATGTATTCTAAGTTCGAATCCGCTGTGCAGCAGGCAATGGCGTAGCTCCTCTTGCCGCGAAGCCGCTCCTGCGCAAGGTTGCCGTACGGTCTTGCTCAGGAGTCGCCGTTCGCATGAACTGTGGTACGGCTTTGTGCGAAGCCGCTGCATGGCGTAAACGGGGAAGGGATTTACGTGTCTATACAGCGTGCGAAACTGCTCGTGTCGGGCCTGCGGTGGCATCATTTGGGATTCGCTTTTTTCTGGGCGACCACGTTTGCCGCTTTGACCAGCTCCTCCGAAGAGCTGGTGGGAGGTTACGAATCCTATTCGTTTTGCAAGCAGGTCGTGGTGGTGCTTACCCTTGTGATAGCCGCTTATCTCCTGCGCGCCCGGGATTCCTACACGCAGCGTCACGCGATTATGGCGGGCGTGCTTTTGGCCACGGGGTCGCTTCTGTTCTATCTGGCGTTTTTCTTCGGAGAGTATTCGCTTGAGGCCGTCTTGGTGGCCGGCGTTCTGGTCGGCTGTTCTTCGGGCGGTTTCTTCGTGATGTGGCAGAGTTTCTATGCTTCCGAAGGTGCGTCTCGCACGGCAATCTACATTCCGCTTTCGGCAGCGTGCTCCGTTGTGCTATGCCTCATTGTTTCCGTCCTGCCCGTTATCTGGTCGGTAGTGTGTTCCGTTATCGTTCTTCCCGCGCTGGCAACCTACTGCCTGTGCCGCAGCCTCGAAGAAATCGAGCCTTACGAAATCATCCCTTGCACGTCTCAGGAGCTGTCGGCGGTTTTTCGCGACCTTGGCAAGCCGGTTTTCTGCGTGAGCGCACTTGGCTTCGTGTGGAAGCTCGTCGGGTATTTCGACCATTCGGGCGAGAGCCAGTCTTTTCTCATCCTTATGGCGGGCATGGCGTGCGCGACTCTTATCGTTGCTCTGATAGAGCTCTTCTCCGAACGTGGATTCGACGTGCTTGCGTTCTACCGAATTCTGTTCCCAATTGTGACAGGCGTGTTTTTGCTGCCGACGCTTTTCGGCGAAGGTTGGTTTTCCGTTCTGTCCGGTTTTCTGATGTTTGGCTTCGAGGTGCTTAACCTTTTGCTGCTTATGACATGCGCCGTGTATGCAAGCCGAAACTCCTTGAATTCGACGGTCGTGTACGCGTTGTGCGTCGCTCCCACGTTGTGCGCGCTCGTGGGAGGAGACGTCTTCGGCGTGGTCCTGAACCATGCGAACGTGTACGATTTCGCATTCGCCGTCGACGTCATGTTCGTATGTATCTACGGTCTGTCCGTGGTGATGTTCTTCGCTTCCGTGGGACGTAGCAGGCGTAAGGCGTCGCGTATTGCCGCTCATGTGGTACCCGATGCCGAAGGCTTCTCTGCCGTCAAGGACTCGGTTGGCAAACAGGCCGAACGGTCTGCGGGGCCCGTTCCGTCGGAAGGAAGCCACGAAAGGGGCGTATCGTCGGGGGAAGGCGCGTTGCCGGGAAGCCCGTCGGGTTTCGGCGCGCCTGCTTCGCTGGCGCAGGTCCCTGGCTTCTCTGTTGCGGCCGGAGCTTCGCTGTCTCTTGAGAAGCGCTTAGCCGAGCTCGAACTTGTCGAGCAGCTCAGCCAACGAGAGCGGGAGGTGACCGAGCTGCTGCTGCATGGCAATACAGTGCCAGCCATCGCTCGCAAGCTCTTCATATCGGAGAACACCGTGCGAGGGCATACGAAGAACATCTACAGGAAATTGGGCGTTCATTCGAAGCAGGAATTGATCGATCTTCTTGGATAGCCTTATCTATCAGGCATTATGGAGAAACAACATACTTCATGTGGTGTGCGGGTCATCGATTCTCTCTATGGTGGGGTCAATGCGTTTTATATGGCGCAAGGTTTCAACGAGGAGGGAATTATGAAGGAAGCCAAGGGTATTTCCCGTCGCAGCCTGCTCAAAGGTGCAACGCTCGGCGCCGCAGGCGTCGCCGCGATGGGCATGTTCGGCTGCAGCCCCGCGAGCAGTTCGGCCGAGGGCGGCTCTGACGCCAAGGGCGGCGAAAGCGGCAAGCATACGTGGGAGGTAAAGCCCGAACCCATTACTGATATTGCGGAGACCGTCGATACCGAAGTGTTGGTCATTGGCGCCGGCTATTCCGGAACCTGCTGCGCGCTCAACGCCGCAGAAAACGGCACCAAGGTTATCTTGGTCGAAAAGGACAACGTCCCCAACGGCCACGGCGTGGGTGGCACGGGCGCCGTCGCTTCCCGTGCGCTTGACGAACTAGGCATCAAACTTGATAAGTCTATTGAAATGGAGCGCTGGGTTTCCACGTGCGGTGGTCGTTGCCGCGAATCGCTGGTGGGCAAGTGGTTCCGCGAGTCCGAGCGCTGCATGAACTGGCTGCTCGACCTTGCCGAATCCGACGGTGCGAAATGCATGGTTACGGTTGGTTCCCACTCCACGGTGCATCCCGAGGCCGATTGCTATCACATGATTTCGGGCGGCCAGACCACCAACGACAACATGAGCATCGCCAACTACATCGAGTATCTCTTCATCGCCAAAGCGGAAGAGACCGGCAATTTCGAGCTGGTTTACAACAGCCCCGCCGTGCAGCTCGTTCAGGACGAATCCGGCAAGGTGACGGGCGCTATCTGCGAAACCGAGAACGGCTACGTGCAATACAACGCTTCCAAGGGCGTCGTGCTTGCGACGGGCGACGTGAGCTACAACGACGAATACATCGACGAATTCGCACCTATCGCCAAAAAAGTCATGACTCGTCTGTGCTCCGACCAGGGCAACACTGGCGACGGTCACAACATGGCAGCTTGGGCAGGCGGTACGTTCCAGGACGGCCCGTGGCCTACGATGATGCACCCGCAGGCTGCTGGCATGTTCCACGGCCCCTTCCTGTTCATCAACCCCGAAGGCAAGCGCTTCATGAACGAGGCAACCTGGGTGCAGGGCAAGTGCGTTGGCACCATGGTCAACGGCGGCTATGACCATTGCTGGTCCATCTTTGATGCGAGCTTCCAGGAAGACAACACCGCGTCGCTCGAATATGGCGGCGGCATGTTCTGGGATAGCTTCCGTGCTGTAGGTACCACGCCTGCGGATGCATCCGCTTCTCATGCGGCATCGGTCGAGAAAGGCGTGACCGACACTCCTGAGAACTATAAGAAAGCGGACACTATCGATGAGCTGCTCGCGCAGATCGAGGAGATTGATGCCGATACGGCGAAGGCTACGATCGAGCGTTACAACGAGCTGTGCGCAGCAGGGGAGGATACTGATTTCTTCAAAGAGTCTCATTTCCTGTTCCCGGTAGAGGAAGGCCCCTTCTACGCTGTCAAAGTCGGTCCTGGCCTGCTCGCTGTTGTGGGTGGTATTCATATCTCTGACAACTTTGAGGTGCTGGATGCTGACGATAACCCGATCGAAGGCCTGTACGCCATCGGCAACTGCTCGGGTGACATGTATGCCTACGATTATCCGATTAATGTGCAGGGCAACAGCCACGGACGCTGTCTGGTCGAGGGCAAGTGCCTTGGCGAGCAGCTTGCCGGCGTGTATGAAGACGTCAAAGCCTAGTTCTGTTTTCCGCACCCCCTCCCTGAAGGCCCGCGTTTGCGGGCCTTCTTTGCGCGATGGGGCGGTATTGCGTGTAGGTTTTGGTAGTCTGTCCGATACTGTTTCAGAAGAAGGAGGCTGTGATGGATCGCAGCGTATTCGAATCTTGCGAAGAAGATGCCGACGAGCTTTTCAACCACCTTGAAGAATTGCTGCGTGGGAAAGACGCCATGGAGAAAAAGGGTCGCAGGCTCGCGCAGGCGCGAGCTGCTCGCGAAGTCCTTGAGCGTCAACGTTCGGTGCTCGGGCAGCAGAGGGAGCTTGAAGCCATAGACGCCGATTTGGCGGCGATTGCGATTGAACGCTCAGAGGCGCTTGCGCGCGAAGATGAAGAGCAAGAGAAGTCCTGCCGATTGCGCCTGCTGCAGCTGGAGAACGCTCGCGCTATTCGTGCGGGGGCTAAAAACGACGCGCAGCGAAAACTCGACGCTGCTTTGGCGCAGTATGGCTTTGAGAATATCGAGAAAGCCTGCGACGGAGATCTTCCCGAAGATGAGTTTGTCGCCCTTGAGGCAGAGGTCGAAGAATATAAGCGTGATTTCGCCATGACGCTGGAGAAATGCCAGCGCATAGAGGAGGGGCAAGAGACCGTGATCTAGCGCTACCATTCGATGCTCGACTGACTATAATTGCTGTCCACGTATCGAAAACCAACAGGATGCGGGTGCGACGAGGCTGCGTGTGCATGTCTCGTCCGCATTGAAAGGGGATGATGGATATGGTGATTGTCGGCGTGATAATCGCCCTGATCGTCGTTTTGGCGATTGTGCTGGTGGTGAATGCGTCGAGGCTCAAACCGACGCCGGTGGAAGGTCCTTTGCCGCAAAGCAGCGCGATGGGGACCGACGAGGCGGTGGAGCGATTCCGCGAGATTCTGCGCAGCAAGACGGTGTGGGCGGCGGCCGACCCGAACGCCGACCACACGGCATTCGACGAATTCGTTCCGAAGCTGCGCCGCCTGTATCCGCGCGTGTTCGAAACGTGCGAGCTCGAGATGATCGATACCTACGGCATCTCGCTTCTGTGGAAGGGCGAAAACCGCGAGGTTGCCCCGGTGCTGTTCATGGCGCACCACGATGTGGTCGAGGCCGACCCGACGGGCTGGACGCACAATCCGTTCGCGGCCGACATCGAGGACGGCAAGATCTATGCGCGCGGCGCGGTGGACACCAAATGCATCTGGGCTGCGCTCATGGAGGCGGCCGAAAGCCTGATTGCCGAAGGCTACATGCCTCCGCGCGACGTGTACTTCTTCTCATCGAACACCGAGGAAGACGGCGGCGATACCGCTCCTCATATGGTTGAACATCTCAAGGAAATCGGCCGCGTGCCTTATATGGTGCTCGACGAGGACGGTGCGGTCATCGATAATCCCCCGCTTGGCGTGAAAGGCGAATTCGCCGCAATCGGCGTGGCCGAAAAGGGCATCTTCGACGCGTATATCGAAACGTCCGCATCAGGCGGCCATGCCTCCACGCCTTCGCTTACCGACGCCACGGCCAAGCTGGTCTCCGGACTCGACGATCTGCAGAAAAATCCGCCTCGCGCGGCATTGTCCGACCCCGTGGCCGCCATGCTCAAAGAGCTTGCTGCCCGCGGCGGCTTTGGGCTGCGCCTGGTGTTCGGCAACCTGTGGCTGTTCCGCCCGCTCGTGGTGAAGATCATGAAAGGCAGCTCCGAAACGGCCGCCATGGTGCGCACCACCTATGCGCTCACGCAGCTTGAAGGCAGCCGCGCCCACAACGTCATCCCGAAGAAAGCGAAGGCTACGGTGAACGTACGCATCGACCCGAGCGAATCGGTGGAGGTGGCCCTGGGCCGTATCAAGGAGCGCTTCGACGACGAAACGACCTATGAGCTGGACGAAGTGTGCGAGCCGTCTCCTGTATCGCCCTTCAACGGCGATCCCGCCTTCGAGTATCTGCGTCGTATCGTGCACAGCGTCTATCCCGATGCGGGCATTGCGCCCTACGTGCAGACGAGCTGCAGCGACGCCCGTCATTTCGCGCGCGTCTGCCCGCGTACGTACCGCTTCGCCGGCATCCTATTCCGCGGCGATCAACGCATGCGCATTCATGGTCAGGACGAGAACCTCGACGTAGACGCGTACAAGCGCGGCATCGGGTTCTACATCGAGCTGATCCGTCATCTTGACATGCTGGGAAAGTGAGGGGGCATGACTGACGAAATCAAGGCTGGCGCCGCGGCGTCCGGACAAGGATTCGCCGGCGCCCGTCCCGCAGGTCGTTTTTTCTACGGATGGTGGGTGGTGATCGGTGGCTTGCTGATTATGGCCACCTGCTATACCGCCTTCGTGAACTGCATTCCTCTGTTCCAGACGCATATCGTGCGCGATTTGGACATCACGGTGGGCCAGTTCAACACGGGCGTATCGCTATGCACGGTGGTGGCGGTGTTCGCATCGTTGGTCATCGGCCGTTTGACCGACCGCTACCCGGCGCGCGCCCTGGGCGCTTTCACCATCGTGACGAGCGCCGTGGCTCTTGTGGGCCTTTCTATGATCCAGGCGGTGTGGCAGCTCTATGTGCTGTGCATCGTCGCCGGCATGGTGGTGGTCGCAGGCACGCGCCTGCTCGTGTCGGTGGTCATTTCGAACTGGTTCACGCTCAAACGCGGCTTGGCGGTTTCGATCGCCCTTTCGGGTTCGGGCGTGGGCGGCGTGATCCTGTCCCCCGTCACGAGTGCGGTCATTGCCTCGTACGGATGGCGCGTCGCGTTTCTAGTGCTTGCGGCGATCTGCCTGGTGGCGGCCTTGCCCGTCACGCTGGCGGCGTTCGCAACGCGCCCGAGCGACAAGGGCCTTGCGCCGTATGGCGCTGGTTGTTCCGAGCAGACGAAGGCTGACCGTTCTCCCGATGCGCCCGTCACCGTTTCGGTGGGTTGGGCGGTGCTGCGCAAGAACGCGGGCTTTTGGGCGCTCGTGTTCGGTTTCGTGATGATGGGCGTCGCAAACGGCGCATTCATCACCAACGCGGTGGCGAACATGACTTCGGTCACGGTGAATGGCACCGAGGTGGTCACGGGCGGCCACTCCGTCATGTGGGCGGGTGCCGTGTGGTCGTTCTACCTGGGCCTGGTCATCGCGGCAAAGGTGTCGCTCGGCGCAATCTACGACCGTTTCGGCTTGAAGGTGGGAACCACGCTCGGTACGATCGCGTCAGTGGCAGCGGCCGTGTTTCTGTGCTTCGCTGCTACCGATTGGGGTCCGATTCTCGCATGCGTGTTCTTCGCGTTCGCTACGTGCATGGGTACGGTGGCGCCGCCTGTCGTGGTGGCCAAGCAGTACGGCAAGAAGGATTTCGGCACGGTGACCGGCATCGTGACGGCGTTTGAGCTGTTCGGCGCAGCCATCGGCTCGGTAGTTTCGGGCTTGCTGTTCGATGCGTATCTGTCGTTTACGCCGGTGTGGATCATGATGGGCGTGGCGTCGGTGCTGATGGGCGTGACGCTTCTGGCGTCCATTCCCGCTGCACGCAAGCTCGTCGCTCGTCGTCGTGCCGAGGGCGCGCCAGAGCTCGATGCGGAAGGTTTCGAGATGCCGGCCGCATAGAAAGGTCGCATGCTACCGCGCAAAAGCATGCATACAAGAAGAGGGCGCCTGTCGTTTCGTGCGGCAGGCGCCCTCTTCTTGTATTTGACGTGCTTAGACGGTCGGCGCTATTTGCGTCCCGTATGCACGGCGACGATACCGCCGGCGTAATTCTTCCAGGTCACGTCCTTGAATCCCGCTTCGCGCAGCATGGCGGCGTAATCTTTCTGGCACGGGAACGCCTTGATAGAGTCGGCCAGATAGACGAAGCTTGGCGCATCGCGGGTGAAAAGCCAGCCCCAAAATGGAATCATGACCTTCAGGTAGACGTGGTACAGAGCGCGCCACAAGGCATTCGGTGGAGTGGAGAATTCGAGACAGGCGAACGTGCCGCCCGGTTTGAGCACGCGGTGCACCTCGGAAAGGGCCTTCATGCGATCGGGGATGTTGCGGATGCCGTAGGCCATGGTAACCGCATCGTAGGAATTGTCGGCATAGGGGACGTTTTGGGCGTCCACCACTTCGAAATCGAAGGGGATTCCGTTGCCTTCTCCTGCTTTAAGGCGTTCCTTGGCCACGTCGAGCATTTCAGGCACGAAGTCGGTAAGCTGGATATGGGCCGGGGGATTGCGATGCGCCGCCATGTAGCTTACGTCGCCTGTGCCGCCCGCCAAATCGAGCAAGTCGGATTCGGGGGTAAGATTGGCCGCGTCAACTGTTTTGCGCAGCCATCCTTTGTAGAGCCCGAAGCTCGAGAAGGCGTTGAATTTTTTGTACTGTTCGGCGATGGTTCCGAATATGTGCTGCACGCGTTCTTCCGAAAGGGCCGCTTCGGCTTCCCTTCCTGTCGCGGTGTCTACCGTGTGGTGGCTGGTTTCAGTCATGAATCTTCCGTCGTTTAGTTAGTGATTTTGGTCGGCGAATACAATCCGCTCTTCGATTTTTCTAAGTTCTCAGTATAGCCTAAAGCCGATGCGCTATTATGTCCGCATGCTATTGTGTGCTGAACATATCATCCCCGTCACGCAGCCTCCTATCGACGATGGCGCGGTTTTGGTGCGCGACGGGCGCATCGTTGAAATAGGCGGTGCCCAACGTATGAAATCCCGCTACCCCGAAGAGGAGGTACGCGATTTCGGCCGTGCAGCCATCATGCCTGGTTTCGTAGACTGTCATACGCATCTCGAATACACGGCATTGCGCGGTATTGTCCACGATGTCCCGTATGCCGAATGGCTTGCTCACGAACATGCCAAGGCGGACATGATGACGCGCGACGATCGCTACGATTCCGCATTGCTCGGCGGCATGGAAATGCTCTCGGGCGGCGTCACCACAGTTGCCGACTTCACGGGCACGGGCGCTTCGCGAGAGGCGGTGCGCGATCTGGGTCTGCGCTCCGTGATCTATCGCAGCGTCGGCGTTCCTGAGAAATCCAAGGTGGATAGCACCATTGCGGAGGCCGTAGAAGACATTCGTGCTTGGGAGAAAGACTCGGATGCCGATCTTACGCGTATCGGCATTGCCCCGAAGGCTCTTCATGCATGTCATCCTACGGTATTTCGTAAGGTGAACCAGGTTGCCGAAGAAATGAATCTTCCTGTCGCTATGCATGTTGCCGGCAGCTACGAGGAATACCAGTACATCAAAAACGGCTCCACGCCCCTTTCGGTGCGAGGCATCGATGCGGGCAATGACAGCCTGACAGATCGTCCCATGTGGCTTCCTACGGGGGCTACGCCGGTCAATTATGCGCTGAATTGGGACGCATTCCGCAGTAAAGACGTCCTTGCCGTTCACTGCGTCCATGTTGACGACGATGACATTGCCAAGTTGAAGGAATACGACGTCGCTATTGCCGTCTGCACGCGATGCAACGCGCAGCTCGGCATGGGCCTTGCCCCTCTGCAGCAGTTCTTGCAGGCGGGCATCCGCGTTGGTCTTGGCACCGATTCCCCGGCGGCAACGGATACGTCCGACATGTTCACGGAAATGCGCCTCGCAACGCTCATTCATCGCGCGGTCGATCGCAGCGACTTCCTGAGCGCTGCAACCATGCTCGAGCTTGCTACCATTGGCGGTGCGCGAGCCCTTCGCATGGAAGATGAAATCGGCAGCCTTGAGCCCGGCAAGCGTGCGGATGTAATTGCCGTCGATCTTTCCGGCTCTCGTCAGACTCCTCTTGTCGACCCCATCACGGCGGTTGTCACGGGCGCCGCAGCTGCAGACGTTGTATTCACCATGGTGGAGGGCAGCGTCTTGTACGAGCGCGGCGGCATCTGGAACCTCAAGGTCGATCCCGCCGAGGTTGCACAGCGCGGCATTCATATTCGTGGAAAGCTGAGAGATTAGCATGGGACAGAAAATGACGGCCAAACAACGCGCCGCGCAGGTTGAAGCTGCCCGCAAGCGCGAAGAGGCCGAGCGTAAACGTAGGGAGCGCGCCGCCCGCACGAAGAAGATTTTCACGGTTGTGGTGTGTATCATCCTCGTTCTGGCTCTGGGTATTCCCACGGTCGCCATTATGGCGATGGGTGGGGCGTCGTAGGGCTCGTCTATAGCATTTTTGTAAAACCCCGCTTTGTGCTCAAGGCGGGGTTTTTTCGCGTATGATTGCGCGTGTTCAAGGCGACAATCATGTCAGAATGCATGTCGAAAGGAGCCTCATGGCATTTCGGTCTTCGATAGCCGCTGCATTGGGGAAAAGCGCCCACTGGGCGGGGAAAACGTTTATGCATCGTTCGCCGGGCAACCTGCCCGGGGTTCTTGCCATGAAGGCGGCGCCGCTTGTGCTGTGCGATTTGGCAAAGAAGGTCGATACGGTCGTGGTGGTATCGGGGACCAACGGCAAGACCACCACGACAAACCTCGTTGCCGACTGCTTGGCGAAAGCCGGTCGTCCTTTGCACTGTAATCGCGACGGAAATAATCTCGAGTCTGGCGTCGTGACCGCCTTGCTCGTTCGTCCTGAAATGCAGCATGCTCAAGGCTGCCAGGAACAACCCGTCGCTTGTTTCGAATGCGACGAGCTTTATACGAAATATGTTCTGCCCCGCGTGAAGCCACGCTTTTTCATGCTGCTCAACCTGTTTCGCGACCAGCTCGACCGCGTCGGAGAGATTGACAACGTGCAGCAAACTATCGCGCGTGCGCTGGAGGCAACGCCCGATACCGTCTTTCTCTATAACGGCGATGATCCCCTGTGCGCATCCATTGCCGATCGCATTCCCAACGAATCAATGGCGTTCGGCATTGCTTGCGATATGAAGCTTGACGGCGATCGCATAAGCGACAGCCGCTTTTGCCAGAAGTGCGGAGCGGCGCTCGAATACGAATACGTGCACTATGGTCAGCTCGGCGCGTATCGCTGTCCTGAGTGCGGATGGCGGCGTCCGGAGCTTTCGTTCGCGGCGGAGCATGTGCGTATGGAAGAAGACGGACTTGTCTTCGATGTAGACGGGCATGAGGTTCGTACGGGCCAAATGGGCACATACATGATTTACAACACGCTTGCGGCGTATGCGGCGTCGAAGGTCTCCGGCCTGGTCGAGTTCGACCAGTTCGAACAGGCGGTTGAGGCGTATCGCCCCACGAACGGCCGCTTGCAAACGTTTACGCTCGGGGACCGCTCGGTCATGACCAATCTTGCCAAAAATCCTACGGGGTTCAACCAGAATATTCGCATTGTCTTGAACGAGGGCGGGCATGTCCTTGCGCTTTTCGTAAACGACGAAGAGGCTGATGGCATCGACGTGTCGTGGTTCTGGGACATCGATTTCGAGCGATGGTCGGAAATCGAGGGGCTGAAGGCCTTCGTTGGCGGTTCGCGTGCCAACGACATGCAGGTTCGTTTGAAATACGCGGGAATCAAGGCTGATATCGTAAAGAATGCGGCCGATGTGCTCGAGCGAACCGAAGCAGGAGACGGCAAGGTGTACATCATCGCGAACTACACGGCATTGCCTCCGCTTCGTCGAGAGCTCGAGACTATGCAGGAAGAATGGGAGGACTAGTCGTGAAACCGTTGAACATCGTGCACCTCTTCCCAGAGCTTTTGAACCTTTACGGCGATGGCGGTAACGTCATGACGCTTCGTCGTCGTTGCGAGTGGCGCAACATTCCCGTGCAGGTCACCGAAGTAGGAATGGGCGATTCCATCGACTTCTCTTCTGCCGATATCGTTTTCATCGGCGGCGGTGCCGATCGAGAGCAGCTCATTGTGAAAGATGCCATGATGAGCCGCAAGGCCGACCTCTCTTCCTACGTTGCCGATGCCGGCGTGCTTTTGGCCGTATGCGGAGGATATCAATTCCTGGGCCACCATTACGCCATGGATGACGTGGTGGTGGACGGCTTGGGAATCGTCGACATGGAGACTGTGCGAGGCGAGGGCCGCTTGATCGGAAACGCCGTCGTGCAAAGCGACATTTCTGACATTCCCGTGGTCGGCTTCGAAAACCACGGGGGCCGCACCACGCTCGGATCGGGCGTTGCTCCCTTCGGGCGGGTGCTCGCGCAGACGCGCGGCAACAATGGCGAAGACGGAGGGGAGGGCGTTCATCAGGGCAACTTGATCGGAACATATCTCCATGGTCCGCTTCTGCCCAAGAATCCGCAGGTTGCAGACCACCTGATTTCTCGTGCCCTCGAACGTCGCGGCGATTCTGCGGAGCTTGCGCCGCTTGACGACGCGGTTGAGCTCGAGGCGAATCGTATCATGCTCCATCGCTTAGGCGTTTTCTAGCGTGGCAGGAGGGCTCCTCGCCTTCCTGAACGCCTGAACCTTCTTTTTTGGATGTGAGATGGTTTTAACGCAAGGGAAACAAGGGCCGCTTCGCTAACATGATATGCTCTTACTTTAGCGCGATGGAGTGTATCCGATGCGTGCGATTTTCGTGGCATAAGGCGCGGCATCGCCCTCGCCTTTTTCGGCGCCTCGGCCTCTACGCGCGACCGCAGTGGGAAGGATGCTTTCTATGATCGATACCAAGCAGTATGTCATCAAGCAGATCGAGGAGCGCGATATCCGCTTTCTCCGTCTTTGGTTCGTCGACATTCTGGGAAATCTCAAGAATATAGCCATTACCCCATCTGATATAGACGCGGCGTTCGAAGAGGGCATCGGATTCGACGGGTCGTCCATCGACGGGCTTGCATGCGTCCAAGACAGCGACATGCTGGCGCATCCCGAACCTTCCACGTTCCAGGTTCTTCCTTGGCGCCCGAGCAACAACGGCGTTGCGCGCATGTTCTGCGATATCTACACGCCTGATGGCGAGCCTGCCCATGCCGATTCCCGCCATATCCTCATGAAGATGCTGAAAAAGGCATCGAGCCTCGGGTATGCGGTCAACGTCGGCACGGCCGTGGAGTATTTCTGCTTCAAGGATTCGAAATCTCCCGATCCAATCGACAGGGGAGGCTATTTCGATTTGGCTCCGCTTGACGATGCGGCGGATCTTCGTCGCGATACGGTTCTGACGCTTGAGCAGATGGGCATTCCCGTCGAATATTCTCATCACGAAGCGGCTCCGGCGCAGCAGGAGATAGACCTGCGTTACTGCGACGCCCTTGCGGCGGCGGATGCCGTGATAACGGCTCGACTGGTCATCAAAGAGACGGCGTACGCTCAAGGGCTGCATGCAACCTTCATGCCGAAGCCTCTCGAAGGGTGTCCCGGCAGCGCTATGCATGTGCATCAGTCGCTTTTCGACGAAGAAGGCAATGCTTTCTTCGACATGAACGATCCTGACGGTTACGGTTTGTCCAGCGCTGCAAAGAGCTACATAGCCGGTCTGCTGAAGTACGCTCCTGAATACATGCTGGTCACAAATCAATTCGTGAATTCTTACAAACGTTTCGTCCCCGATCTCGATGCCCCCCTTCATGCGTGCTGGGGTCAGGCGAACCGCTCGGCCATGGTTCGCGTGCCGCGCTATAAGCCGACGAAGGGCTCTTCGACGCGTGTCGAGGTTCGCAGCGTCGATTCGGCTGCAAATCCGTATCTGGCGTTCGCGGTGATGATCGGCGCCGGCTTGCGAGGCATGGAAGAGGGCTTGGAGCTTCCCGCACCGGTTTTGAAGAACGCCTTCGCGCTCTCTTCGTCCGAGCGCGAGGAGATGGGTCTTGTTCCTCTGCCTTCCGATTTGTCCCGCGCAGTGGACGCCTTCGAGCAATCCGAGCTTATGCGCGAGGTGCTCGGGGATTCCGTGCATTCGTACCTTGTGAAGACGAAGAGGGCGGAATGGGAAGAGTACCGTGCTCACGTTACTTCGTGGGAAATCGACCGCTATCTCGCAACCTTGTAGGAGGGGCGCATGCATTCGAAGACCATTATTGTTTCGTGTGGAGATGCCGTTACCCCCGAACGCGCCGCGGCGCTTTTTTCGTCGATGGACGCGGACGTGCGAGCGCTCAAAGTGCCGCCCAACCAGGCTCTCGATGCCATGAGGGGCGCATCGTTCGATATGCTTTTTATAGACGATTCCGACGGGTCGTGCGATTTGGCAGAGGTGGAGGCGGCCCTTTCTCGCGGAGGCAGCACAACGGCGCTGTTCGTGGTGATGGAAGGGGGCCGTGCCGCTTCAGTGCGCCTCCCCGTCCAGATTCCCTTTGATTTCGCATGCGAGTACGCCTCCGATGACGAGGTAAAAGTGCGTTGCCGCAGATTGTTGTGGCCAGGTGAGATGACCTCCGACGCCGATTTCGTTCATGTGGGGTCCATGACAATCAATCTTGCCACATATCAAGTCAAAGTTGCGGGGGAGCCGGTCGACCTTACATTTATGGAGTATGCGCTGCTCGCGTTTTTGGTAACGCATCCGGGCCGGATCTATTCACGCGAGGTTTTGCTTTCGCAGGTGTGGGGCTTCGATTATTACGGCGGAACGCGCACGGTAGATGTGCATATCCGTCGCCTGAGGGCGAAGCTCGGCCCTGAAATGGCCCAGCATATCGAAACCGTGCGAGGTGCGGGGTATCTCTGGGAGAGCTAGTCGGTCTCTGCTTTTGCCGAATCGGTCCGCCTCGTTGCTTGGGAGCCTGTGAACGAATCGAATCTGATGGTTTGATTCGTTCGCAGGCTCCTTTTCATGTTCGGGCAGGCGGCGTATTTCCTCTTTGTTTCCGAATGATGTGCGCCATGTTACCGGCGTTTCTTTTTCGTTACGTCTTGCATACCGCAGTGTTAAACATACCCTTGACCAGGAGTTACTTCAGGTTCTTTTCCCATAATTGCCTTGTTGTCAAGCGAAGGGAGAAGATGTGTACGATGAAGGAACGAGTGCATTCATGATGGTATGCACCATGCTTGTGTTTCTTATGACCCCTGCTTTGGCGTTTTTTTACGGCGGTCTTTCACGTCGTAAAAACGTGGTGAACACCATGATTATGGCGTTCTCGGTCATCGGAATCGTCGGCGTTTTGTGGGTCGTGCTCGGTTGGTCTCTTGCCTACGGAGGTGACGGGTCGTCGCCGTTTTTCGGAGGGTTCGACCAGCTGATGTGTTCGGGCGCCTTGTCCGAGGCTGTGTCCAACGCGCCGCTGGAAGATGCATCGTATCCGGGCGTAGTGGATATGGCGTTTCAGCTTGCTTTTGCAGCCATAACTGCAGCCATCATCACCGGTTCGCTTGCGGGACGTATGAAATTCGCCGCGGTGATCGCCTTTATAGCTATATGGTCTGTGGTGGTTTATGCGCCGCTTGCCCATATGGTCTGGGGCGGAGACGGCAGTTTTATCGGCGATAAGATCGGCGCCCTTGATTTCGCCGGCGGAGACGTCGTTCATATCTCCTCGGGCCTTACCGGTCTGGTTCTTGCCGTTCTTCTTGGGAAGCGCCGCGGCTTCGGCATGATGGCGTATCGTCCCCATAACGTTCCGTTCGTACTTTTGGGCACCGGTCTTTTGTGGTTCGGTTGGTTCGGCTTCAATGCCGGCTCTGCTTTCGCCGCCGATGCTGTTGCCGCGCTCGCTCTGCTCAATACCATGGTTGCTCCTGCGGCAGCGATGCTCGCGTGGATGTTGGTCGAAGCCGCCCATACGCGCAAGGTGACCCTTGTCGGCGCGTGCACGGGAGTCGTGACCGGCTTGGTTGCCATTACGCCCGCCGCTGGATTCGTCGACGTGTGGGCCGCTGTTGTCATGGGCGTGGTTACGGCCCCTATCTGCTACGCGGCCATTGCGTTTCTTAAGCCGCGTTTCGGATACGACGATGCGCTTGACGCTTTCGGGTGCCATACCGTCGGCGGTATCGTAGGCGGCCTTTTGACGGGCGTGTTCTGCGTTCCCGAGCTATCCTGGACCGAAGTGGGCGGTCTTTTGTACACGGGCGATCCGTCCCTGCTGGTTTCTCAGCTGCTCGGCATTCTCGTCACTATAGCCTTCGTGGCGGTTGCCACGCTGGTCATAGGGTTCGTGCTGAAGGCGGCGTTTCATGGGCTGCGCGTGGACGCTCGCGAGGAAGGGGAGGGCTTGGATGCCCGCCAGCATGGCGAGAGCGCCTATCCGTCGTTCAACGGTCTTGATTAGTCGATGTTGCCAGAGAGCAAGCGCGAGCGTTTGATTGAGGAAAGGAAACGCAATGAAGAAGATAGAGGCAATTGTCCGCCCGACGAAGCTCGAGGCGCTTAAGGAGGAGCTGCTGAGCGCAGGGCTGAAGGGAATGACCATCTCTCAGGTGCAGGGATGCGGGAAGCAGCATGGCTGGAGGGAGTACTACCGAGGAAGCGAGGTTCTCGTGAATATGCTTCCGAAGGTCATGGTGTCGGTTGTCGTGGACGATGCGCAGGTGGAAGAAATGGTGGAGGCCATATGCCGCATCGCCCGCACCGGCGATGTGGGGGACGGGAAGATTTTCATTCTTCCCGTTGAAGATGTGGTTCGCATTCGTACGGGGGAAAGAGGGTCTGCTGCCGTGTAGCGGACGGACGGAAGCCGCGCACTATAGCACGAAAAGCCTCTTGCTTCATGGTGAAGCCGTGATTTCAATCTGGCGTTTCGAAGGATTAAAAATGGAGAGGGTTCTGCGCCCTATTGGCGCGGAGCCCTCTTCGTGCATGTGGTAAGATTACGCAGTTAATCTACGAGAGTTTGAGAGGTTGGCTGTGTTCGGTATAGGTGGATTCGAGCTATTCCTTATCTTGCTGTTCGGGTTCCTGATTTTCGGCCCTGACAAGCTTCCCCAGCTTGCCAAGACCATCGGTATGGCAGTTCAGAAATTCCGTAGCGCGCAAGACGAGATGAACAAGGTCGTTAAGACCGAGATTTACGACCCTGCGAGCGACAAACCCGTGAAAAACCCGCTTGACGCTATCGACAAGGACAACAAGCAGAAGGTCGAGAAGAAGGAGTCCTTCGCCGCTCGTAAAGCGAAGTACGACAAAGAGCGCGAGGACAAGAAGAAGCGCGAGGCCGCTAATGAGGCTGCCAAAGAAGTGCGCGCCGCCGCCGCTGCGGAAAAGCAGGAGGCTGCGGAAAAGGCCGCCGTGGCCGGAGCTGCTGTCGCCGCCGCAAAAACCCCTTCCCAGGTTCATGAAGATGTCATGAGCGCGCGCAAGGAGGCAACTGCCAAGGTTGCTGCGGAGCAGGAGGCGAAAAAGGCCGCCGACAAAGACCTTGCTGACGAAATCTTCGGTGCAAAACCCGCCGTGAAGAAGGCTGCGAGAACGCAGGACGCCTCCGATGCCGCATCCGGTGCTTCCGCGAACGATGCTGCTCAGACGTCTGATTCGGTCAAGAAGGAGGACAACTAATGCCTATCGGTCCGGCGCGTATGCCCCTTTTCGATCACCTGGGCGAGCTGCGCATGCGCCTTGTCCGCATTGTGGTCAGCCTGTTTATTGCCATGTGCATCTTCTACATGGCAACGCCCACGATCATTCAGTTCATGTGCCTTCCGGTGTATGACTATCTTCCCAAGGACGCAACCACGGGTGCCATAGCCCTGAACGTCTTCGACGTCTTCGGGTCGTTCACCATTCGCTTCAAGGTGGCGCTGTGGACGTCTGTCGTTGCTTGCATGCCTATTATCCTGTGGCAGATTCTGGCGTTTTTCCTTCCGGCGTTGAAGCCGAACGAGCGTAAATGGTTCATTCCCACGTTTGCGGCCGGCGTTGCGCTGTTCATCGGCGGCACCGTATTCTGCTACGCTCTGATCCTGAATCCTGCGGTGCAGTGGCTGACCGACCAGGCCAACGGCTTTGCAAATATCTTCCCCGACGCCAAAGCGTGGATCGATGTCATCATCAACTTCGAGCTCGCCTTCGGTTTTGCCTTCGAGCTTCCCCTGGTGGTCTTCTACCTGGTTGTCTTCGAAATTATTCCGTATGCCAAGCTTCGCAATTCCTGGCGTACGGTCTACATCGTTCTCATGGTCATTTCCGCCATGGTTACGCTGGACGCTTCTCCTGTCACCATGCTCATGATGTTCGCGGCGCTTCTCATGCTGTACGAGATCAGCTTGCTTGTCGCCCGTTTGGTGCTGGGCAAGCGCGTGAAGGAGCAGAAGGAAGAGGCAGAGCGCGAAGCTCGCGAAGAGGCCGAATGGCAAGAAGAATGGGGCCAGAAAAAGGCTGCCATTAAAAAGCGCCTTTCTGACGACTAACGACTGACGGACGAAACATCTGGCAGGTACGGTGTCAAACGGATGTAGCAACTATTGCGGCCTGGTTCGTTTTCGAACCGGGCCGTTTTGCTAGCGGCACGTCTTCACGCCTGCTTCGTGGCTTGCAAATATGATCGAGGCGGGCTCGAGAAGCCTGTCGCGCGGAGATTCGGTTCGGATACTGAATGCTGCACAGGTGCGACCTTGTTTCTGCGATAGGATGTCTTCTCATAAGAAGTTGCTTTTGAACGAAGAGGCTTGCCTGTTGGGGGAAGGAACTCGTTCGGTCAGTTGCTCTCCGAAAGCGGTGGATGCTTTCAGGGCGGGGTGTTTTTGTCGTATGTTGAATGCGTCCATCCGCGAAAAGCATATGCTCCACATCGCTCGGACACGAAAGGATAAGCATGCACGAATTGGGTATTATGACGGGCGTTGTCGAGAGTGTGAGTTCGGCGGCGCGCTCGAACGGCGCAACCCGTGTGCTCAAAGTCTCGCTTTCTGTCGGAGAGATGACCGAGGCGATTGAAGATGCGCTGCAATTCGCTTTCGAAGTGCTGTGTGAAACGGAGCCGTTGCTCAAAGATGCCAAGCTTGAAATTACCATGGTGGAGCCGAAGAGCCGCTGCCTTGATTGCGGAAAAGAATTCCGCCACGATCGCTTTCATGTGACCTGCCCCGAATGCGGAGGGTTTGCCGAGCTGATAGAAGGCAAGGATTTGCGTATAGACAGTATCGAGGTGGACCTTCCCGATGACGAAGAGGACGCCGATGCGAACGCGTCTTCTGACGGAGACTAGATAGCGGGGTCGTTCGTCAAGGCTTCGGCCCACGAGCGTTGAAGCGTTTGCGCGACGTGCGCAGGAAGACATAGATGGTAGGAGGAACCATGAAAATAGATTTGAAACAGCCTATTCTCGATAAGAACGACCGTCTTGCGGCGGATAACCGCGCGCTGTTCAAGGAGAAGGGCGTGTTTGTGCTCGACCTTCTGGCGAGTCCTGGTTCTGGCAAGACGTCCACTATTCTTGCGACGATCGAAGCGCTGCGCGACGAATACAACATCGCCGTCATCGAAGGCGATATCGCCAGCAACGTCGATGCCGAACGCATCAGCGCGCAGGGCATTGCGGCGGTGCAGATCAATACGGGCGGTGCGTGCCATCTTGAAAGCGACATGATTCGCCGCGCCGTGGATGCGCTCAATCTGGACAACCTCGACCTCATTATCGTCGAGAACGTAGGCAATCTGGTGTGTCCGACCGACTTCGACTTGGGCGAAGGTGCTAAGGTCATGATTCTGTCGGTGCCCGAAGGCGACGATAAACCGCTGAAATACCCCGGCGTATTCCAGGCATCCGAGGCCATCATCTTGAACAAGGTGGACACCATGGAGGTGTTCAACTTCAACGAGCAGGCATTCCGCGATGCGGTGACGCAGCTCAATCCCGCGGCTCCGATTTTCCCGATTTCCGCCACCAAGGGTGCCGGCGTTGACGAATGGGCCGACTGGTTGCGTGCGAAAATCGAGGCGTTTCGCGCATAGGACGAATTGCCGGCTCAAGATAACGCCAAAAAAATGGGCGGGAACGGTGCGGCTGCCGTTCCCGCCGTTTTGTTTCGTCTTCTGTGAGTTGCTAGAACGGCAGAGCCATGTCGAAGAACATCGCCGTCGCATAGCCGAGGATTGCACCGATAGCGGTAAAAGCGATTCCAATTCCCAAGGCGCGTGTAGCTGCTTGCCAGAGCGGTTTGTTGCTGTAGGCTTTCTTCGTTTTCGCTTGGCGCCTGACGGCGCGCTCGGTGCGATTCGTCCTGTCTACGGGCTTGCCCTTTTGGAAGGCGAGCGAGAATTTCACGGTACGTCTGCACATCGTTTTCGACCTTTATGCGTTCGAGTATCACGGACACCACCATCGAGGCGGCCCAGGGCGCCAATCCCAGCAGAATTCCAAGAGGTCCCCACAATGCTATACCTGCCAGGGCGAACGGAATCATGAGTACCAAGAGGACGGACATGGTTATGGCGAGCGTGCGCATCCTCTTTGCATCGGCCGATGCTACGGTATTCTCCATCATATCCAGGTCTCCTTTCACGAGCACGTCAATTGTCGTGTCGAAAAGGATGCTGAGCAGCAGCAGGCTTTGGATGTCGGGGTATGTCTTGTCCGTTTCCCAGTTGGAGATGGTCTGGCGCGATACGTAGATGCGCTCGGCAAGCTCTTCCTGTGAAAGCCCCATGTCGGTACGCCGTTTCTTGATCTGGTTGCTGATGTCCATGCAGTTCCTTTCGACGGTCTGTAGCGTACGAAAAGATGCCGATCGCTGCCGCTAAAAGGCTTTGACATGCTTTCTATCAGGTGTTTTAGGAGACCGAAAAAGAAAATCGACTGGTGTCGGGCTCTTTGCCGCGTGCGTTTTGCAGACTTGCCGCTCTGCATGATAGCGCACGATGGTCGGTCTTGGACAGGGGCCTTTCGCGCCGTCGGCCTATCGCACGTTGCCGTCGAGGGGCATCGCGCTACAATGATGGACGGAATTCGTACACGAAAGGACGAACCATGGCCTACCTTCCGAAAGCTCAGCAGACTTCGTGGCAGCAATCTGAAGAGATCGATCTCAAGCGGACCGCCGTGCTCGTGATTGACGTGCTTGGCGGCAGCGGCGGGGTGGTTCCCGGTCTTGAGGAGATGGCTGAAAACGCGGTTCGCATCGTAAAAGCAGCCCGCAAGGCCGGCGTGCCGGTGGTGTTTGTCAACGATGCCCATATCGCTGGGATCGATAAGGAAATCGAGCTGTGGGGCGAACACGGCATAGCGGGCAGCGATGCGGCTCGTCCGATCGACGCTTTCGAGGTTCAGGAGGGCGATTACATTATTCCCAAACGCCGCTACGACGGATTCTTCCAGACCGATCTCGATCTGACGCTGCGCGAGCTTGATGTCGATACCCTGATCGCATTCGGCTGCGATACCAACATCTGCGTGCTGCAGACGCTTGCGGGCGCGTATTTCCGGGGCTACAAAACGGTGGTTCCCGCCGATGCATGCGGGACGTTCCTCGTTGGAACGCAGGAACAGGGCCTAGAATACTTCACACGCTGCTACGATAGCCGCGTTGTCGATACCGAAACCGCGCTCGGATATCTGGGTGCGAGCGCGTAGTCGCGAAAGGGGAATCGAATGGCGCAGCGTATGGGCAAAGAGGAAGTCGTCGCGTTTCTGCGCGATGGTGGATATGAGTTCAAGATGGTGGAGCACGAAGCGGTGTTCACCATGGAGGGCATGGAGGCTCTGAATCTGCCTTTTGGCGAAGAGGTGGTGAAGAATCTCTTCTTGCGCGACGACAAGAAGCGCAACTACTACCTGGTGGTCATGCCCGAAGACAAGCCCGCGAATTTGAAAGAGCTGCGCACGAAGCTCGAAGCGCGCCCGCTGCGCTTCGCCTCCGAGGACGACCTCGTGCAATACCTTGGCCTGCGCGGAGGGGCGGTTTCTCCTTTCGGGGTGTTGAATGACGAAGAGGCCCTGGTTCAGGTGGTGTTCGATGAGGAGCTGCGGACCTACAAGGGCTTGGGCGTGCATCCGAACGACAATACGGCAACGCTGCATGTCGCCCTCGACGACATGGTTCATATCGTCGAGGAGCATGGCAATGCTTTTCGATTCGTCGAACTCTCAAGGCCCGAGCCTGAGGAATAAAATTTTCTGACGAAGCGCGGCAAGTTGCGTTGTCGCGCTTCGCTTTGCGGTATCCGGACGATATTCTTGTGGGGCGCGCTTGCATTGGCCGAAGCGCGTTTGCGAATCGTCTTGCTGAGGAAAGGAAGCGCATAGTGCTCATCGAGGAAAAGTACCATACATGCGTCGAAGGGCTCGCCTCGTTTGCGCGCGGCATCGGCATGACGGATGCGGTCATTGGCCTTTCGGGCGGAATAGACTCGAGCCTGGTCGCCTGCATGTGCGTCGACGCCTTCGGCGCCGAGCATGTCCACGGCTATATGCTTCCTGGTCCGTACTCGAGCGAGCATTCGCTGGTGGATGCTCAGGAGCTCGCCTTGAACTTGGGAATTCGCGCAGAGCGCATCTCAATCGGAAAGCCTTTCGAGGCGTTCGTCGACGTCCTCGGGGACCACTGCATCATGGCGTGGGGCCTTGCTGCCGAGAATACGCAGGCGCGATGCCGTATGACCGTGCTCATGGCGCTTTCGAACGCCCATGGATGGATGATGGTCAACACCGGCAACAAAAGTGAAGCTATGATGGGTTATTCCACGCTTTACGGAGATACGGCGGGCGCCTATGCTCCTATTGGCGGGTTGTATAAGACCGATGTTTTTGCCATGTCTCGTTGGGTGAACGAAGAAGCTCTTCGTAAGGAGGGGCGCATCCTCATTCCTGAGCGTGTTCTTACGAAACCGCCAAGCGCAGAACTCGCTCCCGATCAGCGCGACGAGGATACGTTGGGGTCATATGATGAGCTTGATCGTCTTTTAATCGATTATTGCGAGCGCGGTATGGATCGAAGCGCGCTTATCGCCGCTGGTTATGATGCTGCAGAGGTTGATCGCGTGAAGAATCGCGTTGATTCATATGCGTTCAAGCGCGCTCTGGAACCTCCGTTTCCCGCGATTGAATACGGTCTTAATTGAACAGGTCTATAAGTTCTTGGCGCTTGTGCACATCGAGCTTCGTGTAGATGTGGCGAATGTGGCCGCGCACGGTAGTGGGCGATATGGATAACTCCTCGGCTATATAGGTGTTCGTACGCCCTCGGGCAAGATATCCGAGCACTTCGGTCTCACGCTCGGTCAGTCCATGCTGGGCGGCGAGGAATTGGCACGTTTCCTCGAAGGCGTCCGTTTCGGATTCATTGGCCGATGCCGGCGCCTGGATGGAACTGGTGGAGGCTCCTTCGCGGGTGTAAGGAGTCGCTTCATCTGCCGGGATTTTTTCGCAAGTGTAAGAGGCTGCTTCATCGGCGGCTTCGTCAGCCTTTGGAGTGTGCCCGAAAGAGGAAAGAGGCGCTTCGTTTTTTGAAACGCCTTTCTTGCGTTCGTGCCTTTTGCGGTCGCACGAAAGCAGCACGATCGCCATGGCAAGCAGGTAGATGATGCCGCACGAAAGCACAAGAAACCTCACGGTGGAGGATGCTTGCTCAATATGCGGGCCGCCGAATGCGCTGCCCACGACGAGAGATGCAAACAGAGAAAACTTGGCGCACCCCGTAGTCAGGGCAAACAGTGCGTAGCTCGATACACCGAAGCGATTCGCGGCATAGGCGACCTGGTATACCACAAGCAGCGCCACGAAATCGTAGCTTACCAGCAGCATGGTGCTGAACAGGCGCGAGTAGCCTTCGCTCATAAAGGGGACGAAGACCACCATGGCCGCCAAGATGGGAAACGCGATGCGAAATGTCGCGGAAGCGGCGGGAATGCGCCGGGCGACGAGCAATGCCACGCAGAAGAGCACGGAGGCGATGGTCATGGCCATGCCGGGAACAAGCGCGGCGCCGGCGAATTCCATGGAAGCCGCCAGCATGAAGCTGTTGATGAGTCCGATGACCGCTTCGAGTGCGCAGAGCGCGAGCAGAGCGTCGCCTATTTCGTTCATCGCTTTACAACGGGCTTCGGCGCAAGGGCGTGCCGGAATGGGCTCGAAGGATTCGTCTGTGCGCAGACGGCAACGGGTCTCTTGCAGGCAGAGCGCGCTGCATACCAAAAACGCAATGGTAAGAACGGGCGTCAGGGAGCCGTTTGCGGGGGAAAGGGTGTATTGCAAGGCCGAGCTGGCAAGCGAAGCGCAGCCGATGTGAACGATCGCTTTCGTTGGATTCTCCATGGCGAATATCTCGATCCACGACAGCTTCATGGCGATCGACCCGATTGAGAAAACGGCCACGGACAGCCCGAGCGTCCACTGCTGGGGAACGAGGTCGCCAAGATTCGTGGTCGCTAGGAGCATGCCGACGATCAAAACGGCGGCGGCGGGCCACAGGGGCATGGAAAACCGCGGCAGGTTTTTAAAGGAACTCAGCAGCGCAATCGCAAGTGCGCAAACCGCCGTGGCGAATGCGGACGCCATGTTGAACGTTACATCCGTCATGAAGATGAACGATCCGTCTGTCTGAGAGAAATGGGAGAGGTATATGGAAGAATTCGCGGACCGAAAAAGCCCGTATCCCATGACGACGAGCGCGCCGAAGACGAGCGAGGCATGGTGCGGCGTGCGCGCAGCGGCATCGTTCGACATAAGATTCCCCTCCCTGTTGTGTACGACGTATTGTAGCGGTTAGTCCATTGCGCAGGTACTGTTTCGAATCCTCGCGCGATGCCCTCTTCGACAGATTGGGTGGAAATACGCATTTTCTTTATCCTGAACTGGCGCAACGGTGAAACAGTCCATTTTGTACGGTTCGCTTTCTGGCCGAAAAAGCCATGATGGAGACAACGACGCGGGGAAGCGTCGAAGCGTACCGAGGAGGGAAACTATGGATACTACGCTTAATCGTCGTAATTTTCTGAAAGGTGCTTTGGCATCCGGCGCAGTTCTTATGGCGGGCGGCGCGCTTGCAGGCTGCGCCTCCGAAGGCGGCAATTCCGGCGACACCGTCGTCGGCTTTGCTCCGGTTGAATTCGCCGAAGAAACCGACGTGTTGATTATCGGCACTGGCATCGCCGGCCTTTCCGCTGCGATGGATCCGGTCGAGGCGGGCTACAAGGTTACGCTCGCCGACAAGCGCGATACCTATGGCGGCGAAAGCTTCATGGCGTGCGGCGTTATGAATGTTTCCGGTTCTGAAATGCAGAAGCGAGCCGGCATCGAGGGCAGCGTCGAAGAGAAGTGGGAAAAGTACGCTCCCGTTCTTGAGAAAAAGGGCGAGACCGACGACATGGAGTACAAGAAGAACGTCTATCTGGGCCAGACCGAGTGGGCGAACCGTGTTGAGGCCGATTACGGCGCACAGTTCCAGCCGCTTGAGGCCTATAAAGACACCGGGGCTCCTACGTCCATGCTGCTTCCGCTGAACGGCATCGGCGACATGACCTCTGTTCTTACGCCGCTTATCAACGGTCTCCAGGACAAAGGCGCCACGGTCGAGCTGAACCGCAAAGCGACTAACTTCATCGTCGATTCCGAAGGAACCGTCATTGGCGTTCGCTTCGTCGACTCCAAGACCGACAAAATCATAGACGTGAAGGCGAAGAAAATCGTCTTGGCTACGGGCGGTTTTTCCTGCAACCAGGTTATGGTTTCCGAATATATGCCGCAGCAGGCAGAGCTCTGCCCGCTGACGGTGTATTCCATGGGAGAGGGCCACGAGCTCGGTCGCTCCATCGGAGGCGTATATGCCCATATGGACATGGATTCCAACCGCATGAGCGACCTTGCGCAGGTTACGGTATGGGGCTATTTTGGCCGCAACGTGCAGGTAAGCCCGATGGGCCGTCGCTTCATCAAGGAAGACCAGTCCCATGACACGCCCGATGCCTGTGCGGAGCTGGGCTTGGGCTTTTGGTGGACCATCTTCGACAATCAGCTCATCGAGGGGTCTCAGGCATGGAACGTCGAGATGAACATGAAGGCTCACGAAGATCGTCTGGTCGGTCCCTGCAATACGCTCGACGAGCTCGCGCAGGCCATGGATGTTCCCGCCGAAAACCTCAAGGCCACCTTCGCCGAATACGACGGCTACGTGGATGCGGGCGAGGACGCGGCGTTCGGCAAAAAACTTTTCCTCGAGAAGCTTGAAGCTCCCTACTATGCGCTCAAGCATTTCCCGTTCCGCTACAAGACGCATGGTGGCTTGAAGATTGCAACCGACAGCCAGCTTGTCGACAATCAAGGCAATCCGATTGCGAACGTGTATTGCTGTGGGTCTACCACCCCGGACACGGGCAGCGACCTTTCCCCGAATGCGGGTTCCGGCCTTATCACGGGCAAGGCCGTCGTTGCTTCGCTTCAGTCCGAGCAGGCGTAGGCCGTTTGGTCTTGCATACGGCTTTTTTGCTTTGACGAATCGCCTGCTTCGAACCGATGCATTGCTGCATAAGGGGCGCAGGCGCAAATCGTCATGGGCGATATCCCCTCCCTTCGCCCGCAACGAAAAAGGCTCCGAGTTTTCGGAGCCTTTGTTGCGATAGCGAGGTTGTACGCGGCGAAGCTATGCGATTGCATTACCGATGAGCGCACCGACAATGCCTGCGATCAGGCCGATGACGGCCGAGCACCCGACGCTTGCGATGACGGTGCGTGCGTCAACACCGAAACGCGCCTCGATTGACCCGAGGAGGCTCTCGTTTTTTTCGGGGGTTCTCGCCTGCATTGCATTTCTCATCACGGCGTTGCGTCCAAGATCGGCAATGCCGAAGAAGAAAAACCCTTCTCCGACCTCGGCGCCTTCTATCATGCCTTTGCACGCGAGGGAGCGGTATAGCTCGCAATACTCGTGGTCGAAGGAGTTTTCCTCGCCCGTAGGGCAGAGGTGGCGAAACGCGGCAAGCGTCACGTCTTCGCCGTTGCTTTCGGCGGAAACGAGCATCTCGAGCTCGCTGTATTCTTCGGGCGTCAGGGCGATGCTGTACTGCAGGGCGTTTGCTTCCGTATTGACGGCGACAGGGTCGCCTGCGATTTCGTTGATATCTGCTTCAGGCATGGATCCTCCTTGGTTCACGCCTATTTTACCAGGTTGTTTTGGCACGCTTCGCTTCTTCCCGCAATGGCGGATTGTGTGTCGTAATAAACATATCTACCGTTCGTCTCCTTCGGTATGCCGTCTCCCGCCGCATGCTTACCGTTTCCGTGAACAGGGGGCAAAGCTGCTCCTTCTTCCCTTACACTTGGCTTTGTCGCATGTCTTGATTCGAATGCGATTCCACGGATGAAACCTTTTCAAGGAGGAATGTCATGCCCAAGATCACTCGTGATCAGGTGAAGGTGCCCGTCGACGTAGCGCCCGAGGCCCGCGAAACGTACATCGACAACTACATGGCCGCCACGCGTGAAACCGGTCGTTTGATGCTGTTCGCATGCGACCAGAAGGTGGAGCATCTCAATGGCGATTTCTACGGTGAAGGAATCGATCCCGCCGACCTCGATCCCGAGCATCTGTTCAAAATCGGATCTCAGGGCGTTTGCGGCGTTCTGGCCGGTCAGCGCGGCCTGATCGCCCGCTATGCGGCTGACTATCCCGAAATCAACTATCTGGTCAAGATGAATTCCAAGACCAACCTGGTCAAGACCGCCCAGGACGATCCCTATAGCCCCCAGCTGCATGACCTCGAGGCCGTTCTTGCCATGCGCGAAGCCGGCGTCAACGTTGTCGGTCTTGGTTACACCCTGTATCTGGGCAGCGAATACGAGGCAACTATGATGGCGGAAGCGGGCCAGCTCATCGCCGAGGCTCATGCTGCAGGCCTGATTGTCGTTCTGTGGATTTATCCTCGCGGCAAGGCTGTTACCGACGAGAAGGCTCCTGCTCTGATCGCCGGTGCTGCAGGTGTTGCTCTGTGCCTGGGCGCTGATTTCGTCAAGGTTAATCCTCCCAAGGCAAGCGACGAGGCAACCTCTGCCGAAAATCTCAAGATTGCCGCTACCGCAGCAGGCCGCACCGGCTTGGTATGCGCAGGCGGCTCCACCGTTGATGCGGAAACCTTCCTTACTCAGCTGCATGACCAGATTCACATCGGCGGCGCTTGCGGCAATGCAACCGGCCGCAACATTCATCAGCGCAGCCTGGATGAGGCGGTTCGCCTGACCAAGGCCATTTCTGCCATTACGTTGGCAGATTACGAAGTCGCCGATGCTTTGGCTGTGTTCAACGGCGAAAAGGATTTCGCTCTGTAGAAAAAAGCGAGTTATTCGTCGGCTGCTCGGTGCGTATGAAATTAGTAGAAGCGAGGTTCCATCCGGGGCCTCGCTTTTTTAATTGCTGCGGGTTGAGGCAAGGGTGGAATACAGCGCAACGACCAAAATGATGGCGCCGCCGATGACCTCGCGAATGCCGGGAATCTCGCCAAGGAACAAAAGGGCGGCCACGACACCGTATACCGATTCGAGTCCGGTGATAATGCCTGCGGTGCGCACCTTGACGGTACGCAATCCTCCAATGAAGAGGGTGTGGGCAATTGCCGTAAACACGATGCCCATAATGGCGAGCATGCCGATATCGAGAGCGGTGAAAGACGGCTTGAGCACGAACAAGGCGGGAAGAAGCACCACGGCGGCCGTGGCCTGTTCGTAAAACGATACGAGCGAAGCGGGGTAGCCGCTGGAGAACTTCCTATTGGCTAGCGAGAGAAGCGCGTAGGTGAACGCGCTGAGCAGCCCCCATAAAACGCCCTGAGCCATAGAGCCTTCCAGGCTGAAATCATCCACGATGCAAGCGACGCCTCCAAGCATGACCAGCGCGCACACGATGTCCGATGCGCGCATCTTTTCGTGAAAAAGAAGAGGCTCGAGCACGGCGCTGAACAGCGGGAACGTTGCAAGGGTAAGTGTTCCTACGGCCACGGTTGAAACTTGGATCGATTGCATGAAGCCTGTCCAATGTATGGCAAGAATGATGCCTGCGAAGACGATGAGCGCGTAGTCGCCTCGTGTTTTCAGGGCGAATTTCTGTCGTTTGACGGTAAGGTAGGCCCCGAGAAATGCCGACGAGAAAAATGTGCGTCCCAGAACAAGAATAATGGCCGGCAGAGCGACGACCTTGGCGAAAAGGCCCACGAGGCCGAAGAGCAATACTGCAACGTGCGTGGCTATGAGGCCGCTGTTTTTCGCAATCCACCCGGATGCGTCTTTTTCGATCGGCGCTTCGGAGCCCTGTCTATTCGTGCGCTCTTTTTCGAGCATTACAATCTCCTCCTGCAACCGATTTCATTTTGTTTCTCGCTCATCATACAATGCTGCTGGAATTTCGCGTACGCCGAGCTTTCGGCAGTCTGTTTCGCGTGTTTGCGAACTGTCGGAGGGCGGGTATGATGGACGAAGGCAACTTCACGAAGAAACGGAGGCGTGCTCATGATCGAGCTTTCCGACGACAAGATTCTGTATGCATTCTCGAAAGACCTGGAGCCTGCTCTGACGGTGAAATCGGGCGAGACGGTGCGCGTGCGCACGAAAGATTGCTTCGGTAATCAGGTTCAGACCCCCGAAGACGAGCTGGATAGCATCGACTGGGATGCCATCAATCCCGCGACGGGTCCGATTTATGTGGAAGGCGCCGTGGCGGGAGGCTCGCTGAAGGTTCGTATCGACGCGATCGAATTCGACGGCCAGACGGCGAGCTGCACGGGCAAAGACGAGGGCGTTTACGGCGATAAGCTGGAGTGCTGGAGCACTCGTTTGTGCAAAATAGAAGGAGACGAGTTGGTGTGGGATGATAAGGTCCGTCTGCCGCTTACTCCGATGATTGGCGTTATAGGCGTTGCCCCTGCAGGCGATCCAGTAAACTGCGGAACCCCCGGCGTTCATGGCGGCAACATGGATAACACGAAAATCGCCCCAGGCGCAACGCTATATTTCCCCGTGGCCGTCGACGGCGCGCTGTTCGGGTGCGGTGATATGCACGCGGTCATGGGCGATGGGGAGGTCAGTGTTTCCGGCGCCGAGGCCGCGGGCCATGCCACGGTTACGTTGACTGCTTTGCCCGATCTTTCCATCGATACACCCCTGATTGAGAATGAGACCGAATTCGGCGTCATCTACTCCGCTGAAACGCTGGATGCCGCTGCTGACGGCGCGGTGCATCGTATGGTCGATCTGGTTTCCGATCGCACGGGCAAAGATTCCGCTGAGCTCGTGATGCTGTTCAGCCTGTGCGGCAATGTCGAAGTGTGCCAGATGGTCGACCCTGAAAAGACCGTGCGTTTCATGGTGCCAAAGCACGTTCTCGATTCGTATGGTTTCGAACTGTAGATTGTTCGATTGGTTTGCAGGTTGCTTACGGAGTTCTTCTTTCTGTAGGCAACCTGCTTCATTATAGGCGATAAGCTACTATGAGCTAGTTAGTATAATTTAGAAACTTATAGAAGGGTCTCCACGAAGGCGAGCCTATTCCAAGCTCAGACAGTAGCTGTAATAATGCAGCTATGAAAAAGTAAATAAGTTACTAAAGGAAAGTAAGATGCATTTTAAGAGCACATCGGTCGAAGAAACCAGAAAGCTTGCTTTCGGCATGGCGCAGAAGGCTCAACCAGGGGATGTCATTCTGCTTACCGGTGACCTCGGTGCGGGAAAGACCCATTTCACGCAGGGGTTTGCGTGCGGCCTTGGCATGAACGAGGTACCGACGAGTCCTACGTTCAACCTGGTATGCGAATATCACGACGGGCGTCTTCCCCTATATCATTTCGACCTATACCGTCTTGAGGACGCGACGGAGCTTGATGATATCGACTATTACGCCATTATCGAGGGAGACGGAGTTTCCCTGGTGGAATGGGGGAATAAGTTCGAGGAAGCAGCTCCTGACGACTATCTGCTGCTTGATTTTTCTGTTGATGGGTGTGGCGCGCGTGAAATCGAAGCCACTGCCTTTGGAATGCGGTCCCGGAATCTTCTTTCCTGACCGTGCTTTCGAGAAAAGGGAGCTAGAAATCGGACGCAATTTTGTTCTATAGGGCAAAAGAAAAGAAGCCGGCGTTTGAGAGATGATCCGGCTTCTCTTTACATATGCTCTGGAGTGGCGCTAGGCTTCTTCGTCTTCCTTGACCACCAAGACGTCGCAGCGCAGGTTACGGATGAGATACGTGGAGACGCTGCCCACGAAAACGTATTTGATGTTAGAGAGTCCGCGTTCTCCGCAGATAACCAGGTCAGGATGGTACGGCTCGATAATCTGCTCGCTCAGGGTTTCGGTGATGCGACCGGCTTTAACCACCACTTGCACCTCGGGGATGTTGGGGTTGTTGCGGGCCTTTTCGAGCAGGTCGGCAATTGATTCCTCGAGTTTCGCTTTCATGTCGGCAGCGAGCGCTGCAAAGTCGGTGCCGGCTGCTTCGTAGGGGACCGAGTCAACCACGTGGCCGAACATCAGCGCGGCGTGGGTGTCGGCTGCGAGTTCGATGGCACGCTCGGCAACCATGTTCTGGGTCTGTCCTCCATCGAGCGCGGCGAAAATGCGTTTGTACTGCTTTGCCATGATAACTCCTGACTTTGGGATAATTCCAAGTTTTTGGAATCAGCCTCATTGTACCACTGGGTGCGTTCCTCTTAGGAAACGGTCGGGCTACGGCGATGCACGCTTGTTGACGGGTCTAGGCTTCCACGTCCGCTTCTGCCTGGGAGAACATCGCGTCAACCTGGTCGATGTCTTCTTGCGTCGTGGCCCACGAGCACGTCATACGCACGACGGTGTGCTCGCTGTCGGGACGGGAGATTTCGTCGGCATCGAAGGCGTGCATGAAATCCTGCGCAACGTGGTTTTCAAGAAGAAGGAATTGCTGGTTGGTGGGAGAGTCGCTGATGAAGCTGTCGAACCCATGGCGTTTCAGGACTTCTTTAAGGCGCGCGGCCATGGCGTTTGAGTGGCGTCCGAGCGAGAGATAGAGAGGTTCGTCTTCAAACGCTTCTTCAACGCCTGCCTGTGCGCCCGTGGCCGAAAAGAGCGTATCGAACTGTGCGCCAAGGAGGCGTCCCTTCGCCATGACGGCGCCTTTTTGTTTCATGATGTAGCGGAAATCACGCTGGATGTCGGGATTTCTCACAACGATTGCCTCTCCGAAGAGGGCGCCGTTCTTCGTGCCTCCTATGGTGAAGATGTCTGCGGCGGCGCATATGTCCGCAAGCGTGACGTCGCAGTCTTTCGAGGTCAAGCCTACGGCAAGGCGGGCTCCATCTATAAAGAGCAGAAGGTCTTTGCTGGTTGCGTATGAGCGAAGGGCGGTAAGTTCGCTCAACGAAAGCACAAGACCCGTTTCGGTGGCGAAGGAGACGTAGAGCAGCCGTGGCTTTACCATATGGAAGTTACGGCCGTATTCGTGCTCTTTCATGACGGCGTCGATTCCGGCAACGCTCAGCATGCCGTCGGCGTCGTCGGTGACGAGCACTTTGTGCCCGCATGCTTCGATCGCTCCGGTCTCATGCACGTTTATATGCGCATCGGGCGCCGCTATCGCGCATTCGTGCGGGCGAAGGGACGCGGCGATGCTGACGAGGTTTGCCATGGTGCCACCTGCGACGAATTCGACCTGTAAAGCGGCGGGGATGATTCCTGCGCTGCGCAGGGTTCCTTTGTTGTCGCTGCGCACGATAGCGCTGCGAATCGCCGATCGGCCTTTTTTGCAGAGATTGTCCTCGGTGTATCCGATGTGCTGCTCGTTGTTTGTTTGCACGATGCGCTCTAGAACGAAGGGGTGCGCGCCTTCCATGTAGTCGTTGCGAAAGCTGTGCATGCGGGTGCCTTTCCTTGGATGGTCGGTATGCGATCTGTTTTAAGCGGTTCTGATTACTTTAAGATACCAGCATATTATTTGTAATCTACCTCCAAAGATAAAGGTGAATTGAATTTCAAAACGCAATAGTGTTGCATTAAGTCATGCAGGCGCAGCC
>OLRQ01000151.1_pt1 | contig 76684 bp, 59 predicted proteins | sample 1671971 | NCBI WGS metagenome assembly OLRQ01 (sample SAMEA3136631, study PRJEB25190) | human gut metagenome | biome: human gut; feature: human-associated habitat; material: faeces | place: Austria | collected 2013
TGCCATTGCAGCCTGCGTAGTTGGTGGTGTATCATTTACAGGTGGTATTGGTAAGATCTCAGGTGTTGTAACCGGTGTATTGATCTTTACATCCCTTACATACTCTCTTACAATTCTTGGTATTGATACAAACCTTCAGTTCATCTTTGAAGGTATCATCATTCTTGCCGCTGTAACTCTTGACTGTCTGAAATATGTACAGAAGAAATAAGCAACGGTAGCAGAGAGGACGATCATGTAAAAATGAAACTGGCAGAGAATATCTGACCAGTGAGCCGTTCCGGTCAGATGAAAATTGACCGGGGCGGCTTTTTTAATCCCGGAACGGGCAGGGATACATTCTTTTTAATCAGGGGATTCAGTATGGAACGGTTCTTTGCTATAATAAGAGGCAGTTAGGGAAAGGAAGAAAGGAACTGAAAATGGATAAGTATAAAGTACTTCTTGTTGATGATGAAGAAGAAGCAATAGAGGCGATCAGACTCAAACTGGAATGGGAAACGCTTGGATTTGAAGTGATCGGCAGTGCGAATAACGGGGTAAAAGCACTGGAACTTGTGGAGCGGCTACAGCCGGATGTAGTGATCACAGATATAAAAATGCCTTATATGGACGGACTGGAACTGGCGAGAGCCCTGAATGAGGACTATCAGAATATTCATATTATTATTTTTACCGGATTTGATGAATTTGAATATGCCAAAGAAGCCGTTCATCTGGAGATTGAAGAGTATATGCTCAAGCCGATCAATTCCCAGGAATTGTCGGAGTGCCTGAAAAGGCTGAAAAAGACGCTGGATAATGAACGGGAAGAAAAGTTGAATGTAAAAAAGCTGGAGCATTATTTTAATGCATCACTGCCGATGTTTCAGACAAATTTATTTATCTCATTGATCGAAGGCCGGATTACGGAGGCAGATTGTGAAAAATTTCTTGCAGCATATCAGATCCATATGACCGGGCCACTTTTTGGATGTGCCGTCTTTCATACTTCCGAACATCATGTGCCGGAAGGGATGAATGCATTGCTGTTATCCATGTCGGTAGAGCAGGAGATCCGGGAAAGGATCGCAGAGAAATGGAAAAGCCAGATGTTTACTTATCTTGGAAATACAGTGCTTGTGATGGAATTAAATTCAGAAGAGGAAGCGGTTGCGTTTACGGATGATTGCGACAGATTTTGCAGATGGGCGTACAGAGTGATGGGAGCGGTTGTGACAGCCGGGATCGGAAGAGCCTGCGACAGTTTGTTTACGATCAACCAGTCGTATGCAGGAGCGAGAGAAGCGGTGTCTTACCGGGTGCTGTACGGGACACAGAGGGCGATCAACATTGGTGAGATCGCTCCGACAGAGCAGGAGATCTCGGTTCAGTCCGAGGATACCAAGATGCATGCTTTATTCAAGACGATCAACCTTGGAAGCAGGGAAGAGATCGAGAAGGCAGCTCAGAGTGAGATCGAAAAGCTGCACCGGAATGCGAAGACAGTGAGCCAGTACAAGCTGGCAACGATGGAGATGGTTGGGGCATTTTATCGTTTCTGTGCAAATAATTTTATTGACTTTAAAGATTATTGTGCAGAGGTAGAAAATCCTTATGAAAAAGTGCCGGAGATGGATGAAAGTACCCTAAAGGGCTGGCTTGTAAATTCAGCAGTGGCGATCAGTGAAGAACTGAAAAATGCAAGAAATACGACTTCAAGACGTATCGTGGAAGAGGCAAAAGGAATTGTGAGAGACCGGTATATGCAGCCAGATCTTTCCCTGGATACAGTATGTTCGGAGCTGGGAGTATCAAATTCGTATTTTTCATCACTTTTTAAAAAGGAAACGGGAAAGACATTTATTTCCTGGCTGACAGATTACAGAATGGATCATGCAGCAGATCTTATGCTTGAAACCAATGAGAAGAGCTATAAAATTGCGGAACGTGTGGGATATCAGGATGCAAACTATTTCAGTTATGTCTTTAAGAAACGGTTTGGGATGTCACCATCCAAGTATCGGACGGAGCATTAAAGTCGGGGGCTTTTGACCCCGACATCACATAAGAAATGAGATAAGAAAAAGCAGAATGAAGTGGTAAAAGGGGATCGAAGTGAAGAGAAACGATACGAAGAGAAAGGAAAATTATGGATATTCAATAAAATTGCGGATGCAGAGATGGTTTTGTCGGGGAAGGTTTATCAGTTGGGATATTCAGTCAATTATTATGGCTGTACTTACTGCACTGACGATCGTAACCACGGTTCTGATGGGATTCCTGATCTACAGCAGATTTAAAATGGCAATCCGGCAGACAGCGGTTGCGAACACGGAAAGTGTTGTGGAGAGTGCGGTGGACAGGCTGGAGGCAGATTTATTGAACGTCAGACAGATTTCCAATGCAGTCAATTATAATATCATTCAGGAATATGATATATCCAGTCAGGAATTTGAACGTCAGTTCAGTCTGCTTTATGAGATTAATACAGACAAGATCCAGAGCATGGCACTGTATGATAATGAAGGCAATCTGGTGGCGGCAGAACCACTTGTCAACGAGAAAGCGGATGCCGGGGCAGCACAGCAGGACTGGTATCGGAATGCAGCGGATGAGATTGAAAATATTCATTTTTCCTCCCCACATATCCAGAATCTGTTCGAGGATGGAACGTATCGGTATTACTGGGTCATTTCTCTGAGCAGATCGGTGGATATTAACGATGGGGAGAAGCCGGTAAGCGGTGTGTTACTGGTGGATATGAAATATTCCATGATCCGTGAAATTCTGGAACGTATCAACCAGTCTTCGGATGAAGTCTATTATTATCTCTGCAACCGGGATGGCGAAATGATTTATCATCCAAGACAGGCAGAAATTGACAGAGGACTTCTGACAGAGGAAAGTGGACAGATCAAAGAATATGAGGATGGGACGTATGAACTGCCGGTCAATGGGCGGAATGGATCGGTTGTAGTTGGAAGTATTTCTTATACGGGCTGGCGACTGGTAGGAGTAGTTCCTGACAGTGTTCAGACATCCAAAATTCAGCAGTTCTGGTATTATATTGTCGTGACGACTCTCATTTTCTTCATGATGCTTCTGGGAGTGAACCGCATTGTAGCAAGGAAAATATCAAATCCGATTTTTAAACTGAATGAATCTGTAAAAGCTTACGAGACGGGAAAGACAAAAGATATTTATATTGGAGGATTCTCTGAGATCAGACACCTTGGGTATTCTGTGAAAAAATCCTATGAGCAGATAGAAGTCCTGATGGAAGAAATCATCCGGCAGCAGAATGAAAAGCGGAAAAGTGAGATGGATGCCCTGCAGAGTCAGATCAATCCACATTTCCTGTATAATACGCTGGAATCAATCACATGGATGGTAGAGGCTAACAAAAATGAAGAAGCAGTCTTTATGATATCAGAGCTTGCAAAGCTGCTCAGGATCAGTCTGTCGAAGGGAAGAACCGTCATCAGGATCGCAGATGAGCTGCAACATAGCACAAGTTACATGAATATTCAGAAAGTTCGTTACAAAGACCGTTTTGAGACAGAGTTCCTTATAGAGGAAGAGATAAAAGAATATTGTACGATTAAGCTGATCATCCAGCCAATTCTGGAAAATGCCATTTATTACGGAGTAGGAAATATGGACGAAGATGACGGCGGAAAGATCACAGTCAAAGGAAAAAAGGACGGAAATGATATTTATATTTCTGTGATCGATAATGGGATGGGAATGAGTGAGGAGATTGTAGAGAATCTTCTTTTGGATAATGGAAAGGTACCAAAGCATGGTTCGGGCGTGGGACTGATCAATGTACATACAAGAATCCAGCTTATGTATGGAAAAGAATATGGTTTGAAAATATACAGTGAGCCAGACGAGGGAACGGAAGTTGTAATCCATATTCCTGCAATCCCATTTTCAGAAGAGAACAGAAAAAAACTGGAGGAACAGACTTACAGGAAAGGAGAAGCATATGACGAAAAGAAATAAAATAACTTTCCTGATAGCAGAAGCGTTGCTTGCGGTTCTTGCAGCCTATTTTTTCTACAGTATCTTTCATGGAGATGTGCCACCTAAAAAAGTGGCGGTGATCGTAGAAAATTCAGGAGACAAGAGATGGGACAGCCTGCTTAACGGAATGAAGCAGGCGGCCAAAGTCCAGAATCTGTCGCTGATTATCTGTAATACGGACGAACAGGAAAGCTCTGAGGATGAGCAGGAGATGATCCGGGAGCAGTTGGAGAATGACGTAGATGCATTTATTATCAACCCTGCTCCGGGACAGGATACGAAGCAGGTTTTAGAGCAGCTGCAGGGAACGAAACCGTTTGTGCTGATCACGCAGGATATTTACAGTTATGAAGCGGATGCCGCCTCTTCATTTGTAACAGTCAAGCCGGATAACTATAAAATGGGGCAGGAACTGGCAGAGCAGATGTTGAAAAATACATCCGGTCTTATGAATGGAAAGCGAATCGGAGTTGTAGCAGGAAATGCAAGGACTGAAGAAAGCAGGAACCGTGTCAGAGGATTCTGTGAGGTGATGGAAGCCGGAGGTGGCAGGATCATATGGAAGTATAATCAGGAGAGCAAGGAAGATGCCGGTGAAATATTGAAAGCGAAAGAAAAAGTAGATTATCTGGCAGTCCTCGATCCATATATTCTGGATGAAGTAGGAGAAAAGGCAGAAAATGGGTTCTATAGCGGAGCAGAAATTTACGGGATTGGGACAAGTATCAAAGCCTTTTCGCTGTTGGATGCAGGAAAGATACAATGCCTGATCGTGCCGGATCTGTATGAGGTCGGATATGAAAGCATGAATGAGATTGCCAGTAAGTTAAAAAATTCCTGGTATCAGATGGAAAGTCATGAAACAGAAATACAGGTAGTTTACAAAAAAGATTTATTTTCGGAAGATATAGAAAGGTTTTTGTATTCTTATGAGTAGAAAAAAGAGAAGAAAAGCAATGATATTTCTGACGGTGTCCGTTCTTGCTCTGTCATTTCCGGGGTGTGGAAAAAAAGAAAATACCTCAGACCGGACACTGAGGGTAGGCATTGTGACGTATACACAGGACGATCCTTTTATCAATACCATGACAGAGCAGATCCGGGAGGATCTCAAATTAAAAGAGTCAAAAGATATGAAGATTCTTGTTTCTGTAAAGAATGGTGATAATGATCAGAGAGACCAAGATGAACTGGTGGAAGAAATGATTGCAGCAGGGTGTGATGTGCTGTGCGTGAATCTGGTTGACAGAACCGCACCGTCAGATATCATCAAAGCAGCAAGACAGGAAAAGATTCCGGTGATCTTTTTTAACAGAGAACCTGTAAAAGAAGATCTGATGCAGTGGGATCAACTGTACTATGTAGGGTGCGATGCAAAGCAGTCGGGAGAAATGCAGGGAGAAATTGCAGCAGATTATCTGAAAGCTCATCCGGGAGCAGATAAGAATCAGGATGGCAAGATCCAGTATGTACTCTTAGAGGGAGAAGCGGGACACCAGGATGCTATCAGCCGGACGGACTGCTCGGTAAAAACGCTGATTGAGAATGGCATAGAGCTTGAAAAATTAAGTTATCAGTTCGCAGACTGGAACAGGGGGCAGGCAGAGAATCGTATGAGCCAGTTGATCGACCATTATGGGACCGAGATCGAATTGGTTATATCCAATAACGATGAGATGGCACTTGGTGCAGTAGAGGCATATAAAAATGCAGGATACAGTCAGGAACAAAGACCGGTTATTTTCGGAATAGACGGACTGGAGGATGCACTGGAGGCAGTAAAAGAAGGAACAATGCAGGGAACAGTATACAACGATAATGTAGACCAGGCAGGAGAGATAGCCCGGCTTGCTGTTGATCTTTTTAAAGGAAATGATATCAGTAAGCATAAACTGAAAGATGGAAGATACTATATGTCTTTATATCAGAAAGTAGAAACCGGGAATGTAGATGAATTTTTAGAGAAATAGATCTTTTTAGGAAAACAGAAATATAAGTAGAAGACGGAGAAGAAAATGCAGGACAGAGAAAAGAAAGAAGAACACAGAGAAAAGAATATCGGGCAGGAAGGAAGAAATGGGCAGGAAGGAAGAAATGGTCTGGAAAGAAGAACCGGACTGGAAACTGACAGACAGGAAGACCGAGAAGAGAAATTGTGGAGAGAGGCATTTTATCAGGAGCTGGATGCAGTAAAAAGGCAGCAGATGCTCAAAGAGAGGGAAGAAGTAAGAAACATTGGTGAAAATGCAGATAGAACTACCGCGGAAATCCGGTTTATGGAAAAGCTGTGGATTGCAAGATACGGGAAGAGAAGACCAAAAAAAGATGCATTTGTAGGAAGTCTTATGGAATTAAAATATATTGCAGAAGGAGGCTCTGTAGATCTTGGCGGGCAAAAGAGAAAGCTTGCAATAGAAATTATTACGAAGCTTTGCTTATTTGATGCAGAGAAGAGAAATGTATGGGAACAGGAACTGTTACTGCAGGAACTGAAAAATGCTTTTCTAAAGCTGATTGATGTAAGCCGGAAAGGAAGAGGATTCACTTCAATCGTATTTGGAATGGGACAGTTATCAGAAGAAAGTGTGGCAAAGAAAATTGCCGATCAGATCAGTATGATCGCATTTGCCGCTCCACATATGCTGCATATGGATAAGGAGTTTGAACTGCTTCAAAAAGCAGCTCTTGCTGCCTTCAGACAGGAATATCCCCAGAGAGAACATTTTCTGAAAAAATAATCCGTCATGGAAATGAGTTTCTTGCGAAATAAAGTTATTTATGAACCCAAGTCCATTATGAAACCGTTTTTCTCGTGAAAATGAATTGCTCCGGGGAAATAGGAAAGAGGTATCTGGTATTGTTAATTAATATAAGCTGTTTACATCATCAGTGGCGTACCATGACTCACCTTGCGGATTATCTTAAAGATGATGGTCGCAGGTAAAGAAACCAGGATGTAAAGTGTAGAGAAGACACCGACAGCCCCACCGATAATCATAAGTAAAATTAAGCCGATATTCATAATGTTGCACACTCCTTTTTGTATTCTGAACAGTGTCTATTTTAGAAAAAAAGAATGTGAAAAGGAATAAAAAGAAAGTCTTTTTAGCATAATTTTAGCAGGCCTGATATCAGACCTGCCCGTCATCTTCTGCCATGCGGTAGCCGACACCGACTTCTGTAAAGATATAATGTGGCTGGGCAGGATCAAGCTCAATTTTGCGACGGATATTCGCCATATTTACACGCAGGATTTTATTGTCATCATCTGCATAAGGTCCCCAGACATTGGAAAGGATCGAGGCATAAGTAACAACCTTTCCAGAATTTTGTGCCAGATAGGCAACAATCTTATACTCAACAGGTGTCAGATGAACGGGTTCATCCTCCAGGGTGAGCAGCCTTTTGGAAAAATCCAGTGTCATTTTGTCATGTCTGTAGGCTTTGATATATAACTCCTGATCAGTATGCATCCGGTTGCTGTGCCGCAGGGAGGTACGGATCCTGGCAAGCAGTTCGGAAGTGCCGAAAGGTTTGGTTATGTAATCATCAGCACCAAGGTCAAGAGCCTGCACCTTTTCGCGTTCCGCACTTCTGGCGGAGATCACGATGATGGGGATACTCGACCATGTCCGCACATCCTGGATGATCTGATTTCCGTTCATATCGGGAAGTCCGAGATCAAGAAGGACAAGATCAGGACATTGAGAACGGATGAGACTTAACCCTTCCGTACCGGCATCGGCACAAAGAACCCGGTAGTCATGACGGATCAGGATTTTACGCATAAAAGTCTGGATATTTTTTTCATCTTCAATAATCAGTATCGAAAATTTAGGCATTGTCAGCTCTCCTTTTCTTTTGGAAGTGTAAAAGTAAATTCAGCTCCCTTTGTACGATCACCGGTATGGTTGACAGCGGTAATCTGCCCGCCGTGTGCCTGTATGATCGTCTGGCAGATGGAAAGTCCGATTCCCATCCCTCTGTGGCTGTCACTGGAGCCGGACGAAACTTGTCCGCCTTCAAAAATATGAGGCAGAAGATCCTCGGAAAGTCCACGGCCGTAATCCCGGACTGAAAATGAAATGGCATCATCCAGTTCTCGGATGATCAGATCCACTGGTTCTGTGCTTCCTGAATGAATCAGGGCATTTTCCATCAGATTGATCAGCACTTGTTCGATCAGGGTAGGATCCATAGGGATCATGAGAAAATTATTTGGCATTGATACATGGATCACAGCATCAGGGATTCGTTTCTGAAGCCTCAGGATCGCCTCAGAGACCACTTCTTCTACAACCTCGGCAGATTTCTTTACCTTGTCAGCAGAACTGCTGTTAATACGGGTAACGGTCAACAGATTTTCCACCATATTTAAAAGCCATTCTGAATCCTCCCGGATATTGGAAACCAGCTCTGTACATTCGGTTTCGGAAAGCTCTTCCCGGTTCTCAAGGTAGGAGTCGGCGGAACCGATAATGCTGGTAAGAGGTGTCCTGAGGTCATGGGAGACGGCTCGGAGGAGGTTGGCACGCAGTTTTTCCTTATCTGCTTCAGCAAGCTGCTTTTCACGTTCGGAGATAGCCTGCTGCTGTTGCTTGAGTGAGGTGGTTACTGCACCAGTGATCAGTGCAATCGTAAGCATTCCGGCAAAAGTGACAGGATATCCGTCCAATGTAAAATTTAATCGGAAATAAGGGTATGAAAAAAAGTAATTTACTGCGAATACACAGAAAATCGAAGCGATGATCCCATAAATATAACCACTTGTCTTTAATGCGATCAGGATCAGTGCCAGTGTATAGAGGACTGTGATATTGGCAGTATATTTATTTCCAAAATGAAAGAAGCAAAAAGAAATAATGGTCGTTACAGCCAGAAGCAGGACCGTGATTGCCAGGTTCCATCGTATTTTTTTCATAAAGAATCACTCCTCTTAAAAATGAATCATCCTGATTGAAAAATTAGCACAGCCATAGGCTGTGCTAAAATAATCTTTCAGAGATCCTGCGGGAATCAGAAGATCAGATCAATCAGAAGATCAGATCAATCAGAAGATCAGATCAATCAGAAGATCAGATCTTCTCTCCATTTTTGTATTTGCGAAGAACATTCTGGATTCTTTCATTCGGACTTAAAATCTGACTCAAAGAACCGTCATGGTTCAGAGTGTCGATAATCAGTGCAATATACTTGCTCATATCGCAGTTGATATAATATGGTTTGGAGAGCAGCTCCGGTGTCTGATAGATCAGGTTTGTAGTCAGAACACCTGTCAGAACACCCTCTTCATAAGCCTTATCAAACTTCTCAAGTCCATTTGTGAAGAGTCCGAATGTAGCAGCGGCAAAAATGCGGTTCGCTTTTCGGCGTTTCAGTTCGGTTGCAACTTCAATGATACTTTCTCCTGAAGAAATCATATCATCAATAATGATCACATCTTTTCCTTCTACGGAAGAACCGAGAAATTCATGAGCAACAATTGGATTACGTCCGTCTACAACCTGTGTATAATCACGGCGTTTATAGAACATACCCATGTCAAGACCGAGGACATTTGCAAGGTATACGGCACGGTTTGTTCCGCCCTCATCCGGGCTGATTGCCATCATATGGTCACTGTCGATCTGAAGATCTTTATAAGTACGAAGCAGTCCCTTGATAAACTGATAAGTAGGGGAAACTGTCTCAAATCCGCTCAGCGGAATCGCATTCTGTACACGAGGGTCATGAGCATCAAATGTAATAATATTGTCAACACCCATCCGCACAAGCTCCTGAAGTGCAAGGGCACAGTCCAGAGACTCACGGGAAGTTCTCTTATGCTGGCGGCTCTCATAGAGGAACGGCATGATTACGTTGATACGGCGTCCTTTTCCTCCGATTGCAGCAATGATACGCTTCAGGTTCTGATAATGATCGTCCGGTGACATATGGTTTGTATTGCCGGTAAGAGAATACGTGACGTTGTAGTTGCAGACATCCACCATCAGGTACAGATCCTTACCACGTACAGATTCTTCGATGATGCCCTTAGCTTCACCGGATCCAAAACGCGGAACACTGGCTCCGACAAGGAAAGTATCTTTCTCATAGCCGGAAAAGGCAGCATCACCTTTAAACTGATGAGCACTTTCATGACGCCATTTTACGAGATAATCATCCACTTTCTGTCCCAGCTCTTCACAGCCTCTAAGGGAAATAATTCCAAGACTTCCAACAGGGATATTTTCTAAGGTTCTTTCTGATCGAGTTAACATGAGTATCCTCCTAATGTTCTAACTTCTTTTTGATTCGTATATCATCACCGATGATCTTCAACAGACTGTAACTGCTTGTAATCCTGGAAAAAGAGCGTTCTGTATACAGATCCGCAAGAGATTCCAGAGAAAGGTTTGTTGAGATGATCGTTGATTTCCTGTGTAACAGTCTTTCATTGATACAGGTAAAAAACTGGGATGCAATGAAAGAATTTGTATATTCTGTGCCCAGATCGTCGATGATCAGCAGATCACACTCAAAGATGTATTCACTCATATTGCGGGCATCCACATCTTTTTTATCGAAGGTATTCTGAGCCAGCGTATTGAACAACTGCGGAGCAGAAAAATAGATCACTGAAAATTCACGGTTGATGATCTCTTTGGCAATACAGGTGGAAAGATAAGTCTTTCCGACACCTACATCCCCATAAAGGAAGAGATTGTGAAATTCTGTTCCAAAGCTGTCAACAAAATGACGACAGATCTCTAAAGTATTTTCCATCGCCTCCCGGGCAGAACGTCCGGTTTTTTTATCGTAATGTGAACGAGAGTAATAGTCAAGCCTGAAATTTGAAAAATCTGCATCTTCAGGGATTTTTTTTATGTTCGACTGCTCATAAAGCAGTTCTATGATGGCTTTTTTAAAGCAATGACATTTTTCATTACCGATATAACCGGTATCCTTGCAGTCGGGACATTCATAAACCGGTTCAAGGTAATTTTCCGGATAGCCGGCAGATGTCAGAAGCTTTTTTTTACTTGCACGAAGAAGGGCAAGTTCTTCTTTCAGGGAAGAAAGGGCAGTGGGATCTCCGTTGAGGAGCTTCTTTCCGTACTGGACAGAAAGAATGGAAATAGAGTCATCCAGTGACTTGAACTCAGGAAGCTTTGTATAGACTTCCTCATAGCGTGCAGTCTGGATGTCGTGGCTCTTCAACTGTCTTTTTTCATATTCACGCATGATGGCATGATACTGTGCATTTCTTAATCCCATGGGATGTCTCCTTTTAAATTGCTTTTGGTTCCTGGTACCGGGTTGAAGGTTTCAAAACCAGGTGGTATTTCCAATCTTTAATTACTTTTCAGCAACTGGGCTTCTAAAGAGTCCATATCATAACTCCGGCGTTCAAAGTTATTCAGGTTCTTTGTATTTGGCTGCCTTGGGGCAGCAGCTCTGCGGCTGCTGCGTTCCTTCTGATACTGCTCGTCCAAAGCGGCAATATCCTGAAGATGGCGGACACCCTGCTCATACCAGCGGGTCAGGATACGGTCTGCATATTCAAAACTTGGCTGATGCGTTGCAGAAATCGTCCGGCGGCAGGCCTCCTGGATGATGTCGGCTTCAAAGCAGTACTGCTCTGCCCATTTATTAATGAAAGCAAGCTCAGAAGTTGCCGGTCCGCGGTTCTTGATTCCGAAGGCATTCAGGACAGTATAGCAGTTGCGGTTATAAACGGCAGACTGTTCCTTTGCCTGTGAGACCGTGCTGATCCCGTCCTTTGCCCATGCAATGGCAACCTTCTGTATATAGTGCATACTTTTATGCCCGCTTTCCACGCACGTCTCAAGCAGATATTCAATCAGGGAAGAGGACATATGAAGTTCATTGTAAAAATATGTAATCATATCGACATCCGTATGCGAAAGCGTCTTTCCGAGGTATTGCTCTGCAATAAAGAACAGAGATTTTAATTCTTTCTGTGAACGGAACGCATCCATGGCGATCGGTTCAGAGGAAGTACCGGAGAAAGAAGAATCCGGGGAAGACTCGAAAGTTCCGGAAGATTCATCAGGTACTGTTCCGAAAACGTTCATAACAGAAGCAGGCTCTTCCATACTGTCTGTCAGTTCCTGTGAAGAGGAACCCGGAGAAAACGCTGATGCATCTTCTGTATCAGAGGACAAAAGCTCGATTCCTGAAATACTTCCATCCGCATCTTTCGTGAGACGGAGCAGTCCGGTGGACTCCCAGTAACGGAAAGCACGAAGGACGTCATTCTCCGTATTGTTCAGGCAGTCAGCGATCATGGAAACCGTCAGGACAGAACCCGGCTCGTTCAGATAACGAAGAAGCAGCAAATATACTTTTACAAATTCCCCGTTGGCACTGACCATATAATGATCTATAAATTCATTCGGCAAGATGGTTGCATTTGCCTGAAACCGATTCTTTAACTTCAATCTCTTCATGACGTTATCCCACTTTCTATTTTATCTCTTTTGTCAAACTGCTCCGACATCTTATAGGTGTGATTATTATAGCATTTTCCGAAACTGTTAAAAAGGACTTTTAAGTGGGTAAATCCCCCTTTTTTGTAGATAACTATGTGGAAAACCTGGGGAAAACTCGTAGAAAATGTGAATATCTCTGATCAAAAGCCAGTGGGACAAGCAAAACCCGGCAGAAGCTACAGTCCGAAGATCCTGTACTCTGCCGGGGAATATCCGCCTGGGCGGGATTATTTTAAGATGTCTTCACCAATCTTCACTACATCTCCGGCACCCATGGTGATCAGCAGATCACCGGACTTGCAGTTCTCTTTCAGAAATGCCTCGATCTCTGCAAAGCTTGGATAGTAGTGTGTGTCCGTTCCGAGTTTTGCGGCTTCTTTGGCAAGGTCGGAAGAGGAAATACCAAGGGTATCCGTCTCACGGGCAGCATAGATATCTGCGAGGACCAGATGGTCGGTATGAGAGAGGGCTTCTGCAAATTCATGGAAGAAAGCCTTGGTACGAGTGTAAGTATGCGGCTGGAATACGCACCATATTTCGTTGTGTGGATAATGCTGTGCAGCCTTGAGGGTAGCAGCAATCTCCGTCGGATGATGTGCATAATCGTCCACAACGGTCACACCGTTAAAAGTTCCCTTGTATTCAAATCTGCGGTCTGTTCCGCTGAAGGATAAAAGTCCTTTTCTGATCGTATCCATCGGAATACCGAGCAGCTCTGCTGTTGCAATGGCAGCCAGGGCATTGGATACATTATGGTCACCGGTCACGGAAAGCTGAACGCGTCCGCAGGAAGTATTGTGCTTTAATAACTCAAAGGAAACAAATCCTTTTTCATCATACTGGATCTCAGTTGCACTGTAATCAAATTCTGCAGAAGAACCGTAAGTGATAACATTGCAGTCCAGTCCTTCATAGATCTCCTGGTAATCCTTGATGTCTCCGTTGATGATCAGAGTTCCATCAGAAGGAAGTAAGGCACTGAACTGGTGGAACGAATGACGGATATCCTCCAGATCCTTGAAGAAATCAAGATGATCCTCTTCAATATTAAGGATGACACTGATCTTCGGATAAAAATGAAGGAAACTGTTCGTATATTCGCAGGCTTCTGTGATAAAATTCCCGGACTTTCCTACCCGGATATTTCCACCGATCGTCTTCAGGATGCCGCCTACAGAAATGGTCGGGTCCATATCTGCTGCAAGAAGTACCTCGGAGATCATGGAAGTAGTTGTGGTCTTTCCGTGAGTACCGGATACGGCAATCGGAGTATCGTAATTTTTCATAAGCTGCCCTAAAAGCTCCGCACGGGTCAGCATCGGAATCTTCTTGCCGACAGCTTCCATCAGTTCCGGGTTACTCTTGTTGATCGCTGCTGTATAAACGACGCAATTAATATCATCTGTAATATTTTCGGCACACTGTCCATAATGAATCACTGCACCTTCAGATTCCAGCTTTTTCGTCAGAGGTGATTCTTTTGCATCGGATCCTGATACAGTGAAGCCTTCTTCAAGAAGAATCTCTGCCAGCCCGCTCATGCTGATACCGCCAATGCCGATAAAATGAATGTGGATCGGTTTTTGAAAATTGATCTTATACATAGATATTCCCTTCTTTTCATAAACTTAGTAGTATAAAAAATTCTGCAAAAGCACTCAGAACAGATGGTACTTTTGCGGATTCAGGCAAAAAAATGCCTTTTTTAGTCATAAAATAGCGTTGTCTTCTATATTATACTATATATACAAAAAAATTAAAGGAGATATTTTTGGTGGAAATTGATAAAAAAAGAAAAAAAGAAAGAAAAAAATTGTAAAAAATGTTTGCGTAGCAAGAAATTATGCTATAATAGGTATAACTTACTAGAAATGAGGTGACAGAATGTATAAGAAAGAAATGATTGCCATGTTGCTTGCGGGAGGACAGGGCAGTCGGCTTGGTGTACTTACGTCGAAGGTCGCAAAACCTGCTGTAGCTTTTGGCGGAAAGTACCGTATTATTGATTTCCCGTTGAGTAACTGCATTAATTCGGGAATTGACACTGTCGGAGTACTGACCCAGTACCAGCCCCTGCGTCTGAATACGCATATCGGGATCGGAATCCCGTGGGATCTGGACCGGAATGTAGGAGGAGTATCCATTCTCCCACCGTATGAGAAGAGTTCCAACAGTGAGTGGTATACAGGAACAGCGAATGCAATTTATCAGAATCTGAACTATATGGAGACTTATAATCCGGATTATGTACTGATCTTATCAGGTGACCATATTTATAAGATGGATTATGAAGTGATGCTGGATTTCCACAAGGCAAATCATGCAGATGTAACGATTGCAGCCATGCCGGTACCAATCGAAGAGGCAAGCCGTTTCGGAATCGTGGTGACGGATAAAGAGAACCGGATCAAAGAGTTTGAGGAAAAGCCGGAGAAGCCCAGCAGTAATCTTGCATCCATGGGAATCTACATATTCAGTTGGCCGGTTTTACGGGATGCACTGATCAAGCTGAAGGATCAGCCAAACTGCGATTTCGGAAAGCACGTGATTCCGTATTGCCACAGCAAGGGGGACAGGCTTTTTGCATATGAGTATAACGGCTATTGGAAAGATGTGGGAACCTTAAGTTCTTACTGGGAAGCAAATATGGAACTGATCGATATCATTCCGGAGTTTAATCTTTATGAAGAATACTGGAAAATCTATACGAACAGTGCGAACCTGCCGCCACAGTATATTTCAGAACAGGGGGTAGTGGACAAGTGTCTGATTGGTAATGGTTCTGAAATCTATGGTGAAATACACAGTTGTGTGGTCGGAGGAAGTGTGACTGTTGGAAAGGGAACGGTGATCCGGGATTCGATCATCATGCAGGGTGTTACGATCGGTGAAAACTGCGTGATCGATAAAGCAATCATAGCAGAGGATACGGTGATCGGAGACGAAGTTTCCATTGGAATCGGCAGTGAAGCACCGAATAAACTGAAGCCGAATATTTACAGTGGCGGACTGGCAACGATCGGTGAGAAATCCGTGATACCATCCGGTGTGCAGATCGGAAAAAATACAGCCATCAGCGGTGTTACATCAGCGGAGGATTATGTTGGCGGAGTACTTGAGAGCGGAGAGACATTGATAAAGGCAGGTGAAAGAGTATGAGAGCAGTAGGAATTATTCTGGCAGGCGGGAATAGCAGGAAGATGCGGGAACTGACTTCCAAGCGTGCGGCAGCCGCCATGCCGATTGCAGGCAGTTATCGTGCCATTGATTTTACGCTGAGCAATATGACAAATTCTCATATTCAGAAAGTTGCAGTGCTTACTCAGTATAATGCAAGATCCCTGAATGAACATCTCAATTCTTCCAAGTGGTGGGATTTTGGCAGAAAGCAGGGAGGCCTGTATGTATTTACGCCAACGATCACGGACGATAATGGATACTGGTACCGCGGAACGGCAGACGCGATTTATCAGAATCTTGATTTCCTCAGGAAATGCCATGAGCCATACGTGATCATCACTTCAGGGGATGCAGTCTATAAGATGGATTATAATAAAGTCCTGGAATATCATATTGCAAAGAAAGCGGATATTACAGTGGTCTGCAAAGAACTTGCACCGGATGAGGATGCGACCCGGTTCGGAACCGTAAAGATGAATGAGTCCTGCAGGATCGAAGAATTTGAGGAAAAACCGGTAGTTGCAAGATCACAGACTGTTTCAACCGGGATTTATGTGATTCGCAGAAGACTGCTGATCGATCTGGTAGAGCAGTGTGCAGAAGAGGAACGGCATGATTTTGTAACAGATATCCTGATTCGTTACAGGAATGTAAAGAAGATTTATGGTTATAAAATGGGAACTTACTGGAGTAATATCTCAACAGTAGATGCTTATTATAAGACGAATATGGACTTCCTGAAGCCAGAGGTAAGAAAGTATTTCTTCAAGGAATTACCGGCAGTTTATTCAAAAGTGAGCGATCAGCCGCCGGCAAAATATAATCCGGGTGCTGTGGTAAAGAACAGCCTGGTCGGAAGTGGAAGTATCATCAACGGCACAGTGGAAAATTCCGTGATATTTAAGAAAGTATTTGTGGGAAATAACTGTGTGATCAAAAATTCGATCATTCTCAATGATGTGTATCTTGGGGATAATACCTATATTGAGAACTGCATCGTGGAAAGCAGGGATACGATCCGTGCAAATACAAGGCACGTCGGAGAAAACGGGGTCAAAGTTGTCGTAGAAAAGAATGAGAGATATGCATTATAGTTCAGAAAATGCTTATGAGAAAAGGAGAACGTAACTATGCAGATTACAGATGTACGTGTGCGGAGAGTAGCAAAAGAGGGGAAACTGAAAGCTGTAGTTTCTATTACGATCGATGATGAATTTGTAGTTCATGATATCAAGGTCATCGAAGGTGAAAAGGGCTTGTTCATTGCGATGCCGAGTAAGAAGGCAATGGATGGAGAGTACCGGGATATTGCACACCCGATCAATTCGGGAACAAGGGAAAAAATCCAGTCAACGATCCTCGGAAGATATGAAGAAGCTCTGGAAAAGGAACCTGAAGAGGAAGTACAAGAGGCATAATGCATAACGGTTGATCAGAAGAACGGAAATAAATGTGGTGTGTAAATGAAGTGAAAGCCGGAGAACAGAAGCAGTCAGGTTCTCCGGCTTTTATCTTTATGTTAATAGAAGTTTAATACGGACTATTTGGGCTGAAAATATGGTACTGATTTTAAAGGACTTTCCCCGCAGACAGCGGATATTCTTCCGGAACCGGCAGTGTAAATTCCATTTTTTTACCTGTTACAGGATGGCGGAAACTGAGCCAGAATGCACAGAGGAGCAGCTTCGGGGAGGAAGTTCCTGTCAGGTTATATTTCCGGTCACCGATCAACGGATGTCCCATATGTGCCATTTGAACACGGATCTGATGATGCCTGCCGGTATCCAGATGAATTTTAAGCAAGGAACAGGAACTGCCGTCAGCAGTCGTTCCGGCTGCAAGTACCTTATAATGAAGTTTTGCAATCTTTGCCTGCGGTGTATCTTTGGAGCAGATGTGAGAGGTATTTGAGCGTGCATCTTTTACAAGATAATCGGTCAGATCCGCTTCTGCTTCAGAAGGAACTCCCTCTGCCACTGCAAGGTAATATTTGCCGAAACCGGAAGTTGTCAACTGTCGGGAAAGCTCTTTGGCGGACCGGGGAGTCTTGGCAAAAACCATCAGTCCCTCTACAGGCTGATCCAGCCGGTGAATCAGGGCGAGATAAGGTGAACGGGATTCTTTCCTGAGATGATTTTTTAAAATACTGACCAGGTCAGGCGTTCCGATTCGGTTCGTCTGTGCAGGAACACCGGAAGGCTTATGGCAGACCAGAATTTCCTGATCTTCAAAAAGAATCCGGGGAATTTTAGATAATGACATAGAAATACGTCCTTTCTTTGTTGTTTCTTGACAATTTTCGTGGCAGCGTCTAAACTGAATTATGATATAAATGAAAGAACAGGTCAAGCCTTTAAGGAGGAAATACCCTATTATGGATTATAAATGGGAACAATTTGGGGATGAAATAAAGCAATCAGTTCAGGATGCAGTGGAACGCGGCGATTTCAGCCGGCTGAATCAGACGGTAAATGACTCTGTGAGCAGAGCGGCAGATGCAATCTCACGGGGAATGAAAAATGGGGGCTGGTATCGTGATCCAAAAGCCAATAGCGGCCGGAATCCAGATCCCGGAATGGCAGGCAGCAGGAACAGGGCAGATGCCCCATGGAACAGAGGCGGACAGCAGAATGTCAGACCACAGTATCCGGCACAAAGTCAGGTGCGTTATCTGAAAGGAACATCAGAAAAGATCGGAGGCGTCTTCCTTGCGGTGACAGGTGGAGTCTTTGGAACCGTGACACTTGCAGCAACGATCATCATGCTCGTAATGCTGGCGGTTACCACTGCCGAGGCAGCAACGATTGCCGGTACGCTGATCTGCGTATTTTTCTTTCTGATCTTTGCAGGAATGTTCGGGAAGGGAATCGGGATGGTAAGCCTGGTGAGCCGTTTCAGAAGTTATGTGAAAGTGATCGGTGAACGGGAGTTCTGTGATCTGGGAGAACTGGCAACAAGAACCGGACGGGATTTGAAAAAGATCCTCAAAGATGTGAAAAAAATGATTGGCAAAGGATGGTTCAGGCAAGGGCATCTGGATGAAAATGAGAAGTGTCTCATCGTCAGTGAGGATGCATGGAATCAGTACCGCAGCACGATGGAAAATATTCACAGGCAGCAGGCAGAAAAAGAAGCGGCCGAAGAAAGAATGAGGCAGGAATATGACAGCCTGACGCCGGAAATAAAAAAAGTAATCCAGACAGGAGACGAATTTGTAAAGCAGATCCGGGAGGCAAATAAAGCGATCCCCGGTGAAGAGATTTCAGCAAAGATTTCTCATATGGAAATGCTGGTGGATAAGATTTTTGACCGTGTAGAGCAGAATCCGGCATCAGTGGGAGATATCAGAAAGCTGATGGAGTATTATCTTCCGACTACGATCAAATTACTCCAGGCATATCAGGATCTGGATGCACAGCCGGTGCAGGGGGAAAATATCATTTCTTCTAAAAAGGAGATTGAGAAGACGCTGGATACTCTGAACAGGGCATTTGAAAAATTACTGGATGATTTATTTCAGGAAACTGCATGGGATGTATCTACGGATATTTCCGTACTGCATACCATGTTGGCACAAGAAGGACTGACAGAGGATGGTCTGAAAAAATAAAGAGCAGATGGAGGACGAAAAGATGAGTGATGAGTTTAAGGATGTGAGCACAGTTCCAACTCTGACGCTGGAGCCGTTCCAGCCGGAAGCGGAAAAGCAGGCTGTTGTAAAGACAGAGGAACCGCCGATGGATGAGACGATCCTGACCGAAGAAGAACGGAAGATGGTGGATGAATTTGCAAAGCAGATCGATCTGACCAATTCGGGTCTGGTACTTCAATATGGAGCTGGTACGCAGAAGAAGATGGCAGATTTCTCAGAGTCAGCACTGGAAAATGTAAAATCAAAAGATCTCGGTGAGGTGGGAGAACTTTTATCCGGTGTTGTAAAAGAACTGAAATCCTTTGATGAAGAGGAAGAAAAAGGGTTCTTTGGAATCTTTAAAAAAGCTTCCAACAAGATCGAATCCATGAAGGTGAAATATGCCAAGGCAGAGACGAATGTCAACGAGATCGTGAAAGTACTTGAATCCCATCAGGTGCAGATGCTGAAGGATGTTGCTCTGCTGGATAAGATGTATGAACTGAATCTGACCTATTTTAAAGAATTATCCATGTATATCCTGGCCGGAAAGAAGAAACTGGAAGAGGCGAGAAGTACCCAACTGGCAGAACTGATGGCGAAGGCAGAGCAGACCGGACTGCCCGAAGATGCCCAGGCTGCAAAAGATTTTGACGCAATGTGCAATCGCTTTGAAAAGAAACTGCATGACCTTGAGCTGACCCGTATGATCTCGATTCAGACAGCACCGCAGATCCGTCTTGTTCAGAATAATGATACACTGATGGTTGAAAAGATTCAGTCTACGATTGTAAATACGATTCCGCTCTGGAAGAGTCAGATGGTGCTTGCTCTTGGAGTGGAACATTCCACGCAGGCAGCCGCAGCACAGCGTCAGGTGACGGATATGACGAACGAACTGCTCAGGAAGAACGCAGAGAAACTGAAAATAGCAACCACAGAAACGGCGAAAGAATCAGAACGTGGTATTGTTGATATTGAGACACTGAAGGCAACAAATGAAACTCTGATCTCTACTTTGGATGAAGTGATGGCAATCCAGAAAGAGGGAAGAGAGAAACGTCAGGCAGCAGAGGCTGAACTGAAAGTGATGGAGCAGGATCTGAAGACAAAGCTGCTTGAGATCCACAGTTGATGACGGAACATTGGAGACACGCTTCGGATCCGCAGTTGGCAGGATCAGCAATTTCATGATGGAAAAGATAAGATTCTTGACACGTTCGGATTTATCAGTTAGAATCATCAATGACAGAAAGCGAAGAACGGGATTAGTAGATAGAATGAGTGCTTCAGAGAGGAGACGGTTGGTGTGAGTCTCCGCAGGAATCTATAGAACCGGCCCGGGAGCTGCTGTATGAAAATACAGCGTAGAGCCTGCGTTAAAGGCGAAGTGAGTGGATGATGTATGACAGATACATTATTAATTAGGGTGGTACCGCCGAGACATTCGGTCCCTATCGTGGGGCTGCGTGTCCCGGCGTTTTTCGTTTACGTGAGTAATGAGTAAAAAGGACAGAGAAGGAGAAGTACGATGGCAAAGAAATTAGTACAGAATATCACTGCCAGGGAAGAAGATTTCGCACAGTGGTATACAGATGTAGTGCGTGAGGCAAAATTATGTGATTATTCAGGCGTAAAAGGCTGCATGAATTATCTCCCGAATGGGTATGCATTATGGGAGAATATCCAGAAGGAACTGGATGCACGTTTTAAAGAGACAGGTGTAGAAAATGTATATCTTCCGGTTATGATCCCGGAAAGTCTTCTTCAGAAAGAAAAGGATCATATTGAAGGATTTGCACCGGAAGTTGCATGGGTGACTCATGGAGGAACAGAACCGTTACAGGAAAGATTCTGTATCCGCCCGACATCTGAGACACTGTTCTGCGATGTGTGGAGCAAGACGGTACAGTCTTACCGTGATCTGCCAAAAGTATGGAATCAGTGGTGTTCTGTTCTGCGTTGGGAGAAGACAACAAGACCGTTCCTGCGTTCCAGAGAATTTTTATGGCAGGAAGGACATACGATCCATGCCACATATGAGGAGGCAGAAGAGCGTACAAAGCAGATGTGGAGAGTCTACAGAGACTTCGTACAGGATGTACTTGCAATCCCGGTAGTATCAGGACGCAAGACAGAGAGTGAAAAATTTGCGGGAGCTCAGGATACTTACACGATCGAAGCACTGATGCATGACGGAAAAGCTCTTCAGTCAGGAACCAGCCATTTCTTCGGAAGTGCATTCCCGAACGCATTCGGTATCCAGTATTCAGATAAAAATAATGAACTGCATGAAGTTTACGAGACATCCTGGGGAATGTCCACAAGAGTAATCGGAGCATTGATCATGGTACACGGAGATGACAGCGGTCTTGTGATTCCACCGAGAGTTGCACCGGTTCAGACGATGGTGATCCCGATCGCCCAGCATAAGGAAGGCGTACTTGATAAGGCAAATGAACTTCTTGATACATTGAAGGCAGCAGGATACAAAGCGAAGATCGATGATTCAGACAAAGCACCGGGATGGAAGTTCAGCGGACAGGAGATTCTCGGAATCCCGACACGTATTGAGATCGGACCGAAGGATATTGAGAATAATCAGGCGGTTATCGTTCGTCGTGATACAAGAGAAAAGATCGTAGTTTCTCTCGATGAGATTACAACAAAGCTGGCAGAGGTTCTTGAGACGATGCAGAAGGACATGTTCGAGAAAGCAAAGACATTCCTTGAGGCACATATCAATACAGCGACTACCATGGACGAGATGAACGAGAAATTCAATGAAAATCTTGGATTTATCAAGGCAATGTGGTGCGGTGATGAAGCGTGTGAAGAAGAGATCAAAGCACAGACAGGCGGAGCAACTTCCAGATGTATCCCGGAGGAAGAAGAACAGCTTTCCGATGTATGTATCTGCTGTGGCAAGCCTGCAAAGCACATGGTATACTGGGGCAAAGCATATTAAAATAAAATGATGTCGGGGTCAAAAGCCCCCGACTTTGATGCCTGCGGATTGCTCCGTGCTACGCACTCCCACAATCCTACCCAATATTCGCATATCGTGGGATTATCATCCCACTTTTATGCTCAGGAAAATAACAGAGGACATTTTCTGAAGAGAAGAGAGTGTACTCTGTTATTTTTTATGCCAAAAATGCGAAAAAGCCTTGACTTTCGGCGATAAACGTAATAAACTGAACGAGCGTGCGAAAAAAGGCAATGTTCTTTTGATGCACAAAAAAGGATAATGATTTGATTATCCGCAGCCCCTTGAGGCATAAGCCCAAGGTAACGAATAATTCATAGGAGGTGAAAAGAATGCCAACATTTAACCAGTTAGTTAGAAAAGGACGTCAGACTTCTGAGAAGAAATCTACAGCACCGGCACTTCAGAAAGGATATAACTCACTGAAGAAGCGTGCAACTAATGTATCTGCACCACAGAAGAGAGGTGTGTGTACAGCAGTTAAGACAGCTACACCTAAGAAGCCTAACTCAGCTCTGAGAAAGATCGCCAGAGTTCGTCTGTCAAACGGAATCGAAGTAACAAGCTACATCCCAGGAGAAGGACACAACCTTCAGGAGCATAGCGTAGTTATGATCCGTGGAGGAAGAGTTAAGGACCTGCCAGGTACAAGATACCACATCATCCGTGGAACACTTGATACAGCAGGTGTTGCTAAGAGAAGACAGGCTCGTTCTAAATACGGTGCTAAGAGACCGAAAGACGCTAAGAAATAAGTCGCGGATCGCAGGATAGTATTTCAGATTAAGTGTAACTAATAGTTAAATCGTATCACAAACAGAACTATGATTAGTCGTAGGTTGCGGATGCTATATAGATTTCGCGGCTGCGAGCACATGGAATGTGATCTCATAGAAAGACACATGTGAGTACCGATGAATTAATCCCGGTGAAACCGGAAAATATGATTAAGGAGGGAAGGACCGTGCCACGTAAAGGACATACTCAGAAGAGAGATGTATTAGCGGATCCAATATACAACAATAAAGTTGTTACCAAACTTATCAACAACATCATGCTGGATGGTAAGAAAGGCGTAGCACAGAAGATTGTATACGGAGCATTTGAAAGAGTAGAAGCTAAGGCTGAGAAGCCGGCTATTGAAGTGTTTGAAGAGGCTATGAACAACATGATGCCAGTTCTTGAAGTTAAAGCAAGACGTATCGGTGGAGCAACATACCAGGTACCGATCGAAGTAAGAGCTGACAGAAGACAGGCACTTGCACTTCGCTGGTTGACTATGTATTCACGTCAGAGAGGCGAGAAGACACAGGAAGAAAGACTGGCAAATGAAATTCTTGATGCAGCTAACAATACAGGTGGAGCTGTAAAGAGAAAAGAAGATATGCACAAGATGGCAGAAGCAAACAAAGCGTTTGCTCACTATCGTTTCTAATTATTTTAGGAGGAAAAAATCTTGGCTGGAAGAGAATATCCATTAGAGAGAACCAGAAATATCGGTATTATGGCTCATATTGATGCTGGTAAGACTACACTGACAGAGCGTATTCTTTACTATACCGGTGTTAACTATAAGATTGGTGATACTCATGAAGGTACTGCTACCATGGACTGGATGGAACAGGAGCAGGAAAGAGGTATCACAATTACTTCAGCCGCTACAACATGTCACTGGACATTGGAAGAGAAGACAAAAGTGAAACCGGGTGCGTTAGAGCATCGTATCAATATCATTGATACTCCGGGACACGTTGACTTCACTGTAGAGGTTGAGCGTTCACTCCGTGTACTTGATGGAGCTGTCGGCGTATTCTGTGCTAAGGGTGGTGTTGAGCCTCAGTCAGAAAACGTATGGCGTCAGGCAGACACATACAACGTACCGCGTATGGCATTCATCAATAAGATGGACATCCTTGGTGCTGATTTCTACAACGCTGTAGAGCAGATCAAGACAAGACTTGGAAAGAACGCAATCTGTCTTCAGCTTCCAATCGGAAAAGAAGACGAATTCAAGGGAATCATCGACCTGTTCGAGATGCAGGCCTACATCTACAATGATGAAAAGGGTGATGACATCTCTGTAACAGACATTCCGGAAGAAATGAAGGATGAAGCAGAGCTTTATCATACAGAACTCGTTGAGAAGATCTGCGAGCTGGATGACGACCTTATGATGGAATACCTTGAGGGTGAAGAGCCTTCAATTGATGCAATGAAAGCAGTTCTGAGAAAAGCTACATGTGAGTGTACTGCTGTTCCGGTATGCTGCGGTACTGCATACAGAAATAAAGGTGTTCAGAAACTCCTTGATGCAATCATCGAGTTTATGCCGGCTCCAACAGACATCCCGGCTATCGAGGGTGTTGATGAAGACGGTAACGAAGTAGTGAGACATTCTTCTGATGAAGAGCCGTTCTCCGCTCTCGTATTCAAAATTATGACAGACCCATTCGTAGGTAAGCTTGCTTACTTCCGTGTATATTCAGGTGTTATGAACTCCGGTTCTTATGTACTGAATGCTACAAAGCAGAAAAAAGAGCGTGTTGGACGTATCCTTCAGATGCATGCCAACAAGCGTGAAGAGCTGGATAAAGTATATTCAGGAGATATCGCTGCAGCAATCGGATTCAAGTTCTCTACAACAGGAGATACAATCTGTGATGAGCAGCATCCTGTAATTCTTGAGTCCATGGAATTCCCGGAGCCGGTTATCGAGCTTGCTATCGAGCCTAAGACAAAGGCTTCTCAGGGAAAACTTGGAGAATCTCTTGCAAAACTTGCAGAAGAAGACCCGACATTCCGTGCTCATACAAACCAGGAAACTGGACAGACAATCATCGCTGGTATGGGTGAGCTTCACCTTGAGATCATCGTTGACAGACTTCTTCGTGAGTTCAAAGTTGAGGCTAACGTAGGTGCACCTCAGGTTGCTTACAAAGAGTCCATCACAAAACCGGTTGATGTTGACAGCAAGTATGCGAAACAGTCAGGTGGACGTGGACAGTACGGACACTGTAAAGTTAAATTCGAGCCAATGGATGTCAACGGTGAGGAGACATACAAGTTCGAGTCTACTGTAGTCGGAGGAGCTATTCCGAAGGAATACATCCCGGCAGTAGGTGAAGGTATTGAGGAAGCTATGAAATCTGGTATCCTTGGAGGATTCCCGGTAGTTGGTGTTCATGCTAACGTATACGACGGATCTTACCATGAAGTCGATTCCAGTGAGATGGCATTCCACATCGCTGGTTCTCTTGCATTCAAGGATGCAATGAAGCAGGGATCACCTGTACTTCTTGAGCCTATCATGAAGGTAGAGGTTACAATGCCTGAAGAATATATGGGAGATATCATCGGAGACCTGAACTCACGTCGTGGACGTATCGAAGGTATGGATGATCTCGGTGGTGGAAAGATCGTACGTGCGTATGTTCCGCTGTCAGAAATGTTCGGATACTCTACAGACCTTCGTTCCAGAACTCAGGGACGTGGTAACTACTCAATGTTCTTCGAGAAATACGAGCCAGTACCGAAGTCTGTACAGGAGAAGGTATTATCCAATAAAAATGCCTAAAATATTATAAAAGGCTTGAAAATCGGCTAAGTTTGAAATATAATCAAACTTAGCCAGGTTTAAAATCGAAACCAAAACTAGGTTGCCCCATATCGGGCTATATTTTTAAGGAGGATATTCAAAATGGCAAAGGCTAAATTTGAAAGAAACAAACCGCATTGTAATATCGGTACTATCGGTCACGTTGACCACGGTAAGACAACTCTTACAGCTGCTATCACAAAAGTACTTTCTCACAGAGTAGAAGGTAACGCATCTGTAGATTTCGAGAACATTGATAAAGCTCCGGAAGAGAGAGAGCGTGGTATCACAATTTCTACAGCTCACGTTGAGTATGAGACAGCTAACCGTCACTACGCACACGTTGACTGCCCAGGACATGCTGACTACGTTAAGAACATGATCACAGGAGCTGCTCAGATGGACGGAGCTATCCTTGTTGTAGCTGCTACTGACGGAGTTATGGCTCAGACTAAAGAGCATATCCTTCTGTCCCGTCAGGTTAACGTACCATACATCGTTGTATTCATGAACAAATGTGATATGGTTGATGACGAAGAGCTTCTTGAACTCGTAGAGATGGAGATCCGTGAAGTACTTAGCGAGTATGACTTCCCAGGCGATGACACACCGATCATCCAGGGATCAGCTCTTAAAGCTCTTGAAGATCCAGACGGAGAGTGGGGAGACAAGATCATGGAACTCATGGACGCTGTTGACACATGGATCCCAACACCAGAGCGTGCTACAGACAAACCGTTCCTGATGCCAGTAGAGGACGTATTCTCTATCACAGGACGTGGAACAGTTGCAACTGGTAGAGTAGAGCGTGGTACACTTCACGTATCTGACGAAGTTGAAATCATCGGTATCCACGATGACGTTAAGAAAACTGTTGTAACAGGTATCGAGATGTTCCGTAAGCTTCTTGACGAGGCTCAGGCTGGAGATAACATCGGAGCACTTCTTCGTGGTATCCAGAGAACAGAGATCGAAAGAGGACAGGTTCTTATCAAACCAGGTACAGTAAACTGCCATAAGAAATTCACATGCCAGGTTTACGTACTGACAAAAGACGAGGGTGGACGTCATACTCCATTCTTCAACAACTACCGTCCACAGTTCTACTTCAGAACAACAGACGTAACAGGTGTTTGCGATCTTCCGGAAGGCGTAGAGATGTGTATGCCTGGAGATAACGTAGAGATGACAGTTGAACTGATTCATCCAGTAGCTATGGAGGAAGGTCTTCGTTTCGCTATCCGTGAGGGTGGACGTACAGTAGGATCAGGAACTGTAGCTTCTATCATCGAGTAATTAATATCCAGATAGATTTGTTATCGCAAGATAACGCTGTGTCCAAACGTAAGATACCCGTAGAACTTTGGTTCTACGGGTTTTTCTGTTGTGTGGAAATATATAAAAGAGTGGAAAAGAGAATAACGAACAGTATAGAAAAACGGTTGCCGGGAGAGTATCCTGACAACCGTTTGTGATAACAGAATGATAACAAAACATATAATTTTCGTAAATATGATAACAGACAAAGTAGATTTATCCACAAATCAAAGATATGACCATGGATTAAGTAAGATCATATGTCTTGATGTCATTGCCTTCAGTGCCCTTCTTAACGATAGTATGGCAACCTATCGTAGTTCCCATAGCACGCAGTTTCCATTCTTCCCGGGTAGCGTTCAGCTTATCCAGTTCTTCCTGTCTTTTATCAGCATCATCAATAGCTAATATTTCAGCTTTTTCCTTTTCATAGACATTTTTAAATCGACACCATTTCTTGAAAAAGTCCTGCATAGTAGGATTATCGAACGTCAGTGAAATCTTCTGATCAGGCGTTTCTGCAAGTAAGAGGTTCACTGAATCATCAATAGAAAATAACAGGGAGAGTACATCTCCGACTGTTTCAATATTAAAATCCAAAAAACACTTACATTTAATCCCAGTGCGGTTGCTATCTTTTCTAACTGATCCGGTTTTGGATTCCGGATTCCAAGTTCATATTTTCTGATCGTACCTACATTAATGCCGGACAGCTCGGCTAATTGTATCTGATTGTATCCTCTGAATTCCCGGTATGCCCGGATTTTTTTATCTACCATTATGGCTGCCTCTTTAATTATATTTGTGCTTCTATTCTAGCACAAAAGTGAATTATAGTAAGAAACATCAAAGAAGTCACAAAAGTGACTGGAAAGGAGGACAATATGAGAACTAATTATATGATGACTGTTGATGATGTCATGGAAGAATTAGGAGTGAACTGATTTACAAAGCGGCAGACGGTAGATTCTGACACCTGTCCGTGAATCACGGAACTATCTGATTTCAGCTGTCTGTAGATGGCTGCTGCGGACATGCGGGGATAGTTGGACTTGAAGTAGCGGATTCTTTCCTGAAGTTCATCATCCAGCTTCCTGCTCATACCTGCATCGGAACGACCTTTCGGAATGAGACCATCAAATCCGTGCTTCTGGTAGTTCAGATACCATTTTTCGATGGTAGCGGGGGCATAATTGTGAAGTTTTCCATCGGGTCCGAGAATTTCTTTTGCAGAGATTTCCGTGTAAAAAGCGGACTTGCTGGGATAGTTTTCATCAAGACCTGCGATAAGCGGAGCAATCGTTCTGTACCGCATCAGAGCGATTTCCTGTTGTTTTTCCTGTTTCATAGTGTTAAACCTCCTTTTCCACAAGGATACTGGAAAGTATGAAGGCTGTCGTGTAAGGTTATGTGGGTGGAACAAAAAGTATGTTCCTGGTGGTTTTAATCTGCATGAACTGCCTGGAAAAGTGTGAGAAACATCCGGAAACCAGCTTGGACAAATCTGTCAAACAGAGGGATACCGCCCGTAACCGTTCGCACCAGTGGAGACGGTAGTTCCTGAGAATGGATTTCAGGTTGTTTTCATCAACGCAGGCCTGTCCGTCTAATAGAGAGGCAAAGTCAGTCTGATGCTCAGCGGCAATAATCGTGTTGACGTGTAGCTGGAGAGGAATCTGGGAATAGGGAACCATGGAGGAAAGAAGGAGAGCATGTGTATGACCACACTCTTTACAGTATACCCGGATCACAGAGAGCGTAATTACCGTATCAGCGAGCTGGATACTGCGTTTGTAAACGCCATGACGGATCAGGCACCCTGAGTGTCCGCAAGTGCATGGAATAAGTGCCAGATCAAGAGAATTTATCGTATTATTATAAAAATCCTGAGAAATATGGTTGTAGTTTTCTGTTTCAACTGTTATCATAATCGTGTGCATAGCGAGGCGTAGCCAGTGCTATGTGTTGGTGAAAGCAGAAGTCAAACTTTGGTCGGGGAGATTTCTGCCTTTTTATTTTCGAGCTACAAGGAAATATGATAACACAAGAAGTCTCAGGATAAAACAATCTGATGGAAAATACGTCAGATTTGGTTATGCTGAGACTTCTTTTAATTTGCTTGAAAAACAGAGAATGAGTTTGTTAGAGAGTGCTTGATAATATTATGATGAAAAGAACGGACTGAACTACACACTGCATGGAGATTATTATCTGCCGGATCTGGAAATCGATGAGGAGGAACCTGCATATAGGAAATATGGAATAATGCGAAAACAGTTTCTGAAGGAACACAGGAGTGCAAGGTATCAGTATCTGGTACTGACCGGGAAACTGACGGAGCATTTAAATCAGGTTGATAAGGAAGTAAGAGAAAAAGTTGAGATACTGATGGAACAGATGGCTGGACAGTGGGGCGTGACAGAAGAATTGAAGATGCAGGATCAGATGGAATGGGTGAGGAGGATGAATACTATTAAGAATGTTGCGGAAGAAAGTGTCATGAAAATTATATATTCATAGTAGTGGATAACCAATAAAAGGAAAAAACAAACGAAAGTATGTTCGTATTTTCGCTTGCTTTTTAAATTGCATTAGAGTATAATAGGGAAAAAACAGGTATAAATATATTCCCAGGAGTGATGAGAATGAGACAGGTACATATAAGAGTTGATGATGAGTTATATAATGAGCTAAATTCATATTCAGAAAAGAATGAACTGAGTATGCAGGACTGTGTCAGAGAAGCAGTAGCATATTATATGAGTGATGTAAAAAAGAAGAAGAATACAGGGAAAGAGACAAAGTTTACATTTATTGATCTTTTTGCCGGGATTGGTGGTATGCGTATTGCATTTGACCGGGCCGGCGGTCAATGTATTTATTCAAGTGAATGGAATAAATACAGTCAGCAGACGTATTTTGCAAATTTTGGAGAACAGCCGGAAGGAGATATTACAAAAGTTAATGTTGCAGATATTCCGGATCATGATATTTTGGTTGCCGGATTTCCGTGTCAGCCTTTTTCAATAGCCGGGGTATCAAAGAAAAACAGTATGGGAAGAGCTACTGGATTTGAGGATAAAACACAGGGCACATTATTTTTTGATGTCTGCAGGATATTGAAAGAAAAAAGACCAAAAGCATTTATGCTTGAAAATGTTAAAAATTTATGCAGCCATGATAAAGGAAGAACTTTTCAGGTAATCAGAGAGTCGCTGGATGAGCTGGACTATGAAATTTTCTATAAAGTTCTGGATGGACAGAATTATGTTCCTCAGCACAGAGAGAGAATATTAATTGTAGGATTTGACAGAGAACGCTATGGAGATAAAATTGATTTTGAGTTTAATCTTACACCACGTGTTCCAAAACCCGTTATGAGAGATATTCTTGATGAAGAAGTTGCAGATAAATATACATTGTCTGATAAATTGTGGACATATCTGCAGAATTATGCAGCAAAGCATCGAGCAGCTGGTAATGGATTTGGATATGGAATAGCCCCTTTGGATGGAGTGTCCCGGACATTGAGTGCAAGGTATTACAAAGATGGATCGGAAGTGCTTATTGCACAGGAAGGAAAGAATCCGAGAAGGTTGACTCCAAGAGAATGTGCAAGATTGCAGGGATTCCCGGATACATTTAAGATTCCTGTTTCGGATACACAGGCATATAAGCAATTTGGAAATTCTGTAGTCGTTCCATTAATGGGAGAAGTTGCAAAGCTAATAGTTAACAACATTGAAACAATGGATAATGAGAAAGAACAGGATATACAGAGGAAGGTGATTTAAATGTCAGCAGGCTATGCGGAAATTGCGATAACATCAGTGTTAAACAGTGAAAAAAGCTTTTGCAAATTTCTTTCGGCAAATGATACAGGTGCGACCGGTGCTCATCAGTCGGGAATACTGATTTCAAAAACTGCGATAGAAATGTTGTTCTCCAGAGGACAGCTTGAACAGGATGGAATACCTAAAAGGACTGTAAAAATAAAATGGCAGAATGATTTTGAAACGGAAAGCTGTTTTACTTATTATGCAAGTAAAAACGAACTCAGAATAACAAGATTTGGACGAGGATTTCCGTTCCTGCATATAAATCAGACAGGTTCGTTGTTTGTTTTTACAAAACAGGCAGAAGAAAACTACAGTGGATATTTCTTGGATACAGAAGAGGAAATTGAGGAATTTCTTAATGCGTTTGGCATCAGTCCGACAGAAACAAATAGTTTGATAAATGTTGAAAATGTCCGGGCAGAAACACAGGAACAAATAGCAATTCAGGAATTTATAGCAAATCTTGAGGTGGATTTTCCAACGTCAGAAGAAATGTCAGCTACTGCAAGATATATACAGGACAGAGCTTATGATCATATTGAATATATACAGACAAATCCGGACAGGAAAATAATTGACTGGACTAATATGGAGTATACGCTGTTTCGTGCTCTGGAGTATGCAAGATATGGAGACATTATAACTAAGGGATTTTCAGATGTGGATGAATTTGTAAAAGTTGCAAATATGGTCTTGAACAGAAGAAAGAGCAGAGCAGGAAAAAGTCTTGAACATCATCTTGCTGCGATATTTGATGGAAATGCCATTCAGTATTCAGCTCAGGCGGTGACAGAAGGAAATAAGAAACCGGATTTTATATTTCCTTCAGGAGAGGCATACCATAACAGCAGTTTTGATATTCAGAAACTGGTAACGCTTGCAGCTAAAACTACCTGTAAAGATCGTTGGAGACAGGTCTTGAATGAGGCGAACAGATTAAAAGATTCCCCCAAATATCTTTGTACGTTACAACAGGGAATCTCAGGAGCACAGATGGATGAGATGCAGGCTGAAAATGTAGTATTAGTAGTTCCGGAACCATATATTGTATCTTATCCGAAAGACAGACGGGACAGAATCTGGACCATTGCACGTTTTGTGAAGTATATACAGGAAATCGAGGGATAATATGGACATCAAGAGTCTGGAAGAACGTAGCAAAAATATGGCAGCGATACATTCAAAGAATACGAAGCCGGAAATATATCTGAGGAAATTATTGTTTGCCAGAGGTTACAGATATGGCGTGAATTCAAAAAGTGTTCTGGGGCATCCGGATATATACATGAGAAAATATAATACAGCGATTTTTGTACATGGGTGTTTCTGGCACAGACATGAAGGATGTAAATATGCTTACGTGCCAAAATCAAGGATAGAATTCTGGCAGAAAAAGTTTGACGCAAATATAAAGAGGGATAAAACAGTCAGAAAAGAATTACTGGAACTCAAAATAAAGCAGCTTATTATATGGGAATGTACAATAAAGAAAATGAAAAAAGATGAAATATACAGGGATAAAATAGCAGGACAAATAATAGATTTTTTTGGTGAGTCGGATTATTTTTTGGAAATTTAAATTATGGCATGATCTTTTGAAATTCAGTTTCAGAGATCATGCTGACTTTTATTTAAATGATAGAGAAGCAAATAAAAGTGTGTTATACTTAAGAAATAATAAATACACCAAAAGCGGATTTGCAAAGGAGGGAGTATCATGAGATGTCCATATTGCAACGAGGAAATGATATGTGGTTCGGTTCAGAGTCAACGAGAAATTTTCTTCACAACGAAGCCTGACAAAAATTGGCTTATACCGTCAATCAATAAAAAAGACGAAATCATATTAAGTTCTCATAATTGGTCGAAACCAACCTGTATGGCATATCATTGCCCTGCCTGCAGGAAAGTTATTATTGATTATTCAGTTAAAAGTGAATAGAAGCTGACCGATCGGATAAAAAATCATGTGCTGAATAAAAAGGTATAATTTAGATATGAGGACGATCAATAATTTATGTGCAATTATTGCACGAAGACCAGATGCGGTTGCATTTGTAAATGAAAGTGAGGCATGATGGAAATGAAGTCACGTTTACCTCAAATAATCTACACGCTGACGGCAATCTTTACAGCCGGCACAGTTGCAACTACAGTTTTATACCAGTCAACGTCGAAAGAAATCCTGCTGACATTAGCGATTACTTTTGGTACGTGTGCATACCATTTTATTATGAGACTACTGGTGGGTTCCATTGTCAATTCCATTTTGCACAATAAAGTAGATTACTGCAAACGTTGGTTTCAGGTGAGTGAATCCGAGAAAAAGATTTATGAAAAGCTTGGTGTAAAAAAATGGAAAAATAAAATGCCGACCTACAGACCGGACTGGTTTGATCCGAGACTCCATAGCTGGAAAGAAATCGCACAGATCATGTGCCAGTCAGAAGTGGGGCATGAGATTATTGCGGTATTGAGCTTTTTGCCGGTTTTCGCCGGGATAAAATTTGGAGCATATCCGGTTTTCATTATTACTTCCATTGTATCTGCAGGAATGGATTTGATTTTTGTAATTATGCAGCGGTATAACCGGCAGAGGATCATGAGAATACTTGCGGCAAAAAAGTAAAAATGTTTACACAGAAAAAATGTAAAAATGCTTACCACCTTGACAAGCAGTAAAGATCAAAGTAAAATATAACCTATCGGAATGGTAGGAAAACTGCAGATAAAAAGGAGGGAACAACATGGAACATATTGCCAGAAAAGATGCTTTTGAGTTACTTAAAAAATATAATAAAGATCCATTTCACATTCAACATGCTCTGACTGTAGAGGCTGTTATGAAGTGGTATGCAAATGAACTGGGATACGCAGAAGATGCAGAATACTGGGGGATTGCAGGACTGCTTCATGATATTGATTTTGAATTGTACCCGGAAGAGCATTGCCTGAAAGCACCGGAGCTTTTAAGAGAAGCTGGAGTTTCAGAAGATCTGATCCATGCAGTATGTTCTCATGGATACGGAATCACAGTAGGATGTGGAAAGATGATTGATGTAGAACCCGTCCATGAGATGGAAAAAGTACTATTTGCGGCAGACGAACTGACAGGTCTGATCTGGGCGGCTGCGTTGATGCGTCCGTCAAAAAGTACAAAAGATATGGAATTAAAATCTCTGAAGAAAAAATATAAAAGCAAAGGATTTGCTGCGGGATGTTCAAGAGAAGTCATTGAAAGAGGTGCAAAGCAACTGGGCTGGGAACTTGAAAAGCTTCTTACCATGACCCTGCAGGCAATGGCAGCATCTGAAGATACGATCCGGGCTGAGATGGAAGAAGAACAGGAATAGGGAAGCACATAGGAATTGAACAGAATTCCACCTGATAAAGAAAATGATTGGAGAGGTAAAGAAGGCTGCAAAAGCATTTGAAAGAAATGTTTTTGCAGCCTTCTTATATAAAAAGCAAGGGGAACAAGCAAAGTGATGGAACAAGCACGATAAAATTGTATAAAATAACAAAAATAAATAAAAAGAAACGCCGATATTGAAAAAAAAGAAGAAAAAAGATATAATTATATGCAAAAGGAAAATGGCACAGAGATAAAAAATAGGCAAAATATCTAATGGCATGGAGGGGCGAGTTTATGAAAAACAAATTAAAGCGAGTTACCATTGCAACTTTATCTGCTTGTATGATTGCAAATGCGGTACCGATACCGGGGAATGTAGCAAAGGCAGCGGTGACGCAGGAGATGATCGATTTTACCGACGAGAACAGTCAGGGCGGCTGGGTAAAAGATGGGGCAAATGGAACGATCACTTTCCAAAATGGTGAGGGTGATGATGGATTTATGGTACTTGAGTCTGCAGGAGAGTCCTTTTTCAAATATGGAAATTCCAAAACCCGTCAGGATGGAATTCTTGAAATGGATCTTACCCTGACGAAAGGACCGAATGGGGCGAGAATGTTGATTTTGTTCCGTTACAATTCTTCCTCTGACTGGGAAGGAATTGGAGTAGACGGTACTCACTGGTTCTGGCAGAAAGGTTCTTCTAACTGGGGAGATCTTAATTCCACAAAGACGACGTTTGATGCATCAGATATAAACCAGAAGCATCATATCAAACTGGAGTATCGTGGAAAGCAGATCAAGGTTTATCAGGATGGAGAGGTGATTATTGATCAGACAGTAGATGCATTTAGTGATACGATGTCCGGACAGATTGGAATGAGAGTCTGGGGAGAACCAACAGAAACCCATGGATGTGCTTTGAAGTTTGACAATATAAAAACTTCCGATATTTTTTCAGCAGTTTCGATTGATCCGAAAAGTGTGAAACTTGAACAGGATACAGCGGCAGCACAGGATATTGAAGTGGCAATAACAGGCGAGAATACATTAAGTGCGATTAAAAATGGATCAGAGGTATTGGAAAGGGGAACGGATTATACTGTAAATGGTCAGAATGTCACAATTAAGACAACTTATCTTGAAAAGATCAAAAGTCAATCCAGTACAAAGCTGGTTTTTGAATTCGAAGATGGGCAGACACAGACATTCACGATTAATATTAACATTCCGGAACCGACGGTATCCTATACAAGAAATTTTGCGGCAGACGGAGCAGACGGCTTTACGAAAAAGAGTGGAAGCGGTTCTATGAGTCTGGAAAATGGTGCCATGAAGCTTCAGGGAGATGGCGTATTTATTGATGATAATTCGGCAAGCCTGAAAGACCAGGAAATTGAATTTACATACGATCCAATGAATGATAATTGTGGATATGGGGCAGTTCTCCGGTATGTAAGTGATAATGAGTATTTCTATGTTGGACCGTCTTCACAGAATAATCAGCATTATACCAGATGGAATATCTGGAATGCACAGGGACAGTCACTTCTTGGAAGTGAATATAATGACAGTGGTTTTATTCTTGCAAATAGAGTGGTTCCATATAAGATAAAAGTAAGGATTGTGGACAAGTATGTGACAGTATTTGTTGATAATGAGGAAATTCTTAATAGAGAACTTAGTAATGTTACGACAAATCCGGGAAAAGTGGGATTCAGAACCGGAAGTAATAATGGAATGCTCATCCAGAAGTTTACGCAGGAGAATGCAGCTGTACCGACAGTTGTGGAAAATACAGAGCCTGTAACAATTCAGTCAGATGCCATGACAGTCCGTCTGGACCGTGCATTCCCACGGGTAATCGATTATACATTAAAGAACGGTGGGGAGACTGTAAAAGGACAGGAACTTGCATTACATCAGATTGAGTTAAATAATAAACTTTATACACCGGATGTTACAGCAGATATCAGTGAGAATAAAGCAGTTTATCATGTGTCAGAGGCGACGACAGGAATTTCATTTGATGTTATATTTACTGTAGAAGGAAATGTCCTTTCTATGAATGTAAAAAATATAGTTGATGATCAGACGAAACTGTACACTTTGAATTTCCCGCGTCACAGTTTGATTTCTATGTCAAGTAAAGATGCGGACGGAAAGCTGACTGTAAATAATTATCAGGGACAGAATGCGATTTCGCTTTCTTCAGCCAATGCATCAGAAGCATATAATGAGACGACGCTTGCAGTGTTAAGTAATCGGAATGTTGCTGCTGCATTAAGTGGAGAATCATATAAAAACCGTCATGAAGTAGCATACCAGACGTTTGCGGCAGGAGACCATAATTCTACAGGTTTATGGATGAATGAGTATACTTACCGTGGACTGGATGGAGAGATAATGTATCTGCCTGCAGTCAAGGTAGCGGTCACAGCAGATTGCAATGGAGATGGAAAAGTAGACGCTCAGGATGGTGCGATTGTACTTCGGGATAAGTGCATGACCAGAAAAAGTGGAGCGGACGAAGTGACAGACTCCTGGACAATGATCGCAATGAATGTAGGATCCGAAGCTCAATATCCATTTCTCCGTATTTTGGATAATGTGAAGAAGATGTATCTGGCTACAGATGGATTTGGGCAGAATATTATTATCAAGGGATATCAAGGTGAAGGACATGACTCATCTCATCCGGATTATGCAAATTATAATAAGCATGCTGGTGGTCTGGAAGATTTCAACACTTTGCTGAGTGAGGCAGAAAAGTATAATGCACAAATAGGTATTCATGTAAACCAGACAGATACTTACCCGGAAGCTCCGCAGTATGGAAAGCTTGCAGCAAGCCTTCCGGCCTGGGATTGGTATGATAGTTCAAAAGGCATTATTCGTGAGAACGACGATCTTGACACATCAGAAAATGGATTGGATGGACGTTTTTCGCAATTATACGATAAAGATACGCAGGGAAAGATTGATACGACATATGTAGATGTATTCTTTGGAACAAGATGGCCGATGTATAAATTAATACAGAATATAAAAGGCCGCAACATTATTCTTGGAACAGAGAATCCTGATGAAATGGTTTCCCACAGTGTATTTGTCCATGGTATTCAGACCGGGGCAGGCAACTTTAAAGGAGCAGGAAATCTGGTTCGTTTTGTAGAAAACAACCAGTCTGATATTTTCCAGGGAACAACTTTGTTCAGAGGAATACAATCGAGAAACAACGGCGGCGATACAGGCGGAGCAAGCAAAGGTGGTGCTGGTATTGACGGTTGGCAGCAGTCTTCACAGGGAAATAATGCAGCAAGTATGAATGATTCGCTGGATACATTTTATTGCGAAGTACTTCCGGCTAAGTTCCTTGCACAGTATCCGCTGATGCAGTATGAAAGCGAATCGCGGGCAGTTCTGGGAAATAGTAACGAAGTAGTAACTGAGATCGTGAATAACGTTAATGTTATTACGCTGGACGGTGAAAAAGTTGCCGAAGGAAATAAGATTTTCATTCCATGGGAAAAGGATGATGATGAGCAGGGTAAGATTTATCATTATAATAAAGATGGAGGTTCAAGTACCTGGACACTTCCGGAATCCTGGGGAAATGTAACTGAGGTAACGATTTATAAACTGTCTGCAGAAGGAAAATCTGATAAGAAAACGCTTCCTGTGACAGGACGTAAAGTAACAATTGATGCGACAGCAAAAACAGGATATGTACTTTACAAAGAGGATGCTGTAAAAGTTGATACGGCTGATACAATGGAGTGGTCTACAGGATCTCCTGTGAAAGATATGGGATTCGATTCCTATAATTTTGATGAGTGGAAACCATCATCTACATCTGATAGTGTAGATCATATAAAGATTAAGGATAATAGTCTTGGAAATGCACACCTTTATATAGAGGGAACAAAAGATGGACAGGTAAGTCAGACTTTAACAGGTCTGGTTCCGGGGCAGGCTTATTCGGCATCTGTATGGTGCATTACTGATGATGGACGAAAAGCATCAATTGAGGTAAAGAACGGGGACGAAGTAGTTTCAAATTATATGGAACAGAGTAATGTCACGTATGGAGTTCATCATAATGATAAATATTTGACTAAGGCTCAGCGTATGCAGGTACGTTTTACTGCGGCATCTGACACGGTCAAATTAACGCTTTCTGCAGCAGCAGGAAAAAGCGATACATCGGTTGTTGACTTTGATGATGTGCGGGTGGCAAAAGTTGATGCTTCTACTAACCCGGATCCGAATAAGTATACTTATTGGGAGGATTTTGAAAATGTAGATCAGGGCTTTGGAGTATTTGTGTCTACGGAGTCTGATCAGTCGCATTTATCTCAGAAAAATCCAGTGAATCCAGAGTATACGACGGATGTGATTGATGGAAACTATTCTTTGAAGATTCGTGCAAAAGATTATATGAGAACCATTCCATCAACGGTTAGATTTAAACCGAATACAGAGTATAAAGTAGGCATTGAATATAAAGCACCAAGTGCAAATGCGTTTACTTTTGCAGTAAAATCTGATAAGGCTTCAAAGACGCTTGCAAGTGCGGTGGCAAATGCCCAGAGTGGAAAGCTTGTTCTCGAGTTTACAACAGGTGATGAAGAAGACTGCTATGTAGATATTACAGGACAGAGCAGTGAATATTATGTTGATAATTTCTATGTAGAAGAGGCATACATCCCGGCAGACTTTTCAGAGTTACAGAAGGCAGTAGATGAGGCAGAAAAATTAGACAGAACGGTATATATGACAGAGTATTATGCCGGTCTGGACAAGATTCTTGCGGAGGCTGAGAAAGTACTTGACAATCCACGGACAGAGCAGAGTGAGGTTGATGAGATGACCCAAAAAGTGAGGGATGCAATAAATGCATTACAGCCACTTGCGACAAATGCTGACTTTGCAGCACTGGAAAAAGCAGTAGAGGAAGCTGAGAAAATTATAGTAAAAGATTATAAAGACACATCGGATTTTGAAAGTGCATTAGCTGCTGCAAAACTTCTTTTGGAAGGCAAGGAAACGAAAAAGGAACTTAAGCATACAGAGGTAGCAACAGCAACTGATACGCTCGTTGAGAAGCAGAAAGCACTAAAACCGGTAGATCCAAAACCGGTAGATCCGAATCCGGTAGATCCAGATCCGGTTGCCCCAGGCAAGCCATCTACTCCGGATAATTCGAATGGTGCAGGACAGACGACAGGAAGTGGCAAGCCATCTGCTGACCAGAAAAATCCGGCGATGGGTACAAAAAAATCTGGAAAAGCAACAAAAACCGGCGATACAACTCCGGTTGTACCGGTGGCAGGAGGGGTACTGGTCTCTGCAATGATGCTTCTTGCAAATTTTCTCAAAAAGAAAAAAGACAATTGAGATGAAAGAGTGATGTTTGAATAAAAAATATGCTCCGTTCAGGCAGACAGGAACAAGAAAACCTGTTGCCTGAAGGAGCATATTTTATCTTAAGCACTCTTTGCATTTCCACTGACCAAGACCTCATATTCACGCAGCTTCTCTTTCGCCTGTGGAGTTAAGTGCCTTGGAACTTTAATCTGAACCGTTACATACTGGTCACCGTGAACCGAAGGGTTCTTCATGGAAACAATTCCCTTTCCTTTCAAACGGATTTTAGAACCGGACTGTGTACCCTCGCGGATCTTACAAAGCACATTGCCATATAAAGTCTGAACCAGTGCTTCACCACCAAAGACAGCCGTCGTGAAAGGTACAGTAACTGTCGTATAGACATCCATTCCCTTTCGCTCGTATCCCGGTTTGTCAGCGACCTTGACCTTCAACATCAGATCCCCGGCATCTCCGCCATTTGTACCGGGCATTCCCTTGCCACGGAGACGGATCGTCTTACCGGTGTCGATTCCTGCAGGAATATGAACCTTCAGTGACTGGGAAGAATTTCCCGGAGCATTTGGATCCTGTAATGTAATGACCTTGTCACAGCCAAAAGCAGCTTCATCAAAGCCAACGGTTACTTCTGCATTCAGATCGGATCCCTTTGACTGAAAACCACCGGACTGGAACCCACCATGGAAGCCGTTCCCAAAACCGGAAGAAGTCTTGCGGGATGTTCCTCCGTGGAACATATTTCCGAAAATATCTCCGAACATATCATCCATATTACCACCCTCAAAGTGGTATTCCTGATACCCACCGTTTCCGGTAAAACCGCCACCACTGAAACCACCACTGCCAAAACCATTGCTGCCAAATCCGGCTCCACCAAAGCCACTTCCATAGAATCCACCATGGAAACCACTGGTGCCGGCTCCACCGGCAGCACCGCTCTGGTCAAATGCAGCGTGACCAAATTGATCATAAAGTTTCTTTTTCTCAGGATCACTCAGGATATTATAAGCTTCAGTGATCTCTTTAAATTTCTTTTCAGCTTCTTTATCACCGGGATTCGTATCCGGGTGATACTTTTTAGCAAGCTTTCTGTAGGCTTTTTTTATTGCTGACGGATCAGCACCTTTCGCCAGTCCGAGCAGTTCATAGTAATCTCTTTTCATAGACTCACCCTCATATCTTTCCGTTACATTTGTATCATCTGGTCTGCATTACTTTTTACACTATTGTATGCAAAGAAACAGTACACTCCATGCTGTTCTATATGTAATATAGCAGAGAGAATAAAAGCAGTCAAGGGAGAAATAAAAAAGAATGTTCCGAATTAGACAAAATAAGCGTGGGAATCAACCGAAAAGAACGAGTTGAAAAATTCTGCTGTTGTTATAATAGTATTAAGTCAGAGTGGGTGAGTTCGTGCGTAGAAAGAACAAGATTTCAGAACAGGAGGGGATGCGGAGTATGAAGAATCGAAAAAAGCAGTTCCTGAAGATCGGAATTGCAGTATTGGTGATCGCGGTTGCGGGAATTGTTGCCGGGGTCGTCCGATACAGAATTGATAATCGATTCGATTTAACTGTTGGGGGGCATACAATCAGTAAAGATGAATATGTGAACTGCATGAAATCTGTAGAGTATGATACAGAGGTGCAGATTCAGCAGGACTATGATGCCGTTTATGAAGATGGCTTCTGGGAGAAAAAGTATGATGGAAAATACGGCTACGAAATTCTGACGGAAAATACAGTGGAACAGTTGAAATACATCCATGCGGTCTATGACCTTGCAGAAGAATGTGGTGATGTATCAGACAGCAGTTATGAGGCTTTGGAAAAGCGTTGGAAAGACGAAAATGCAAAGCGGAGTGAAAAGGTTGAAAATGGGGAAGTGGTCTATGGACTGAAAGAGTATACTTTTCAGATTTATCTCCAGTATGAAATGAGTACACTCAAAGAAAAATACTGCAATGATGATACCCGTGAGGGCATGGAACTGACAGAGGACGAGATACTGGAACACTACAACAGCCGTGAGTGGATCTTCGGGGACAGCGAAGAGAATGCTGATCTGGAGACAGCAAGAATTGCGGTGGAACGTGAGTTGCGTGAAAAGAAATATGATGACATCATCACGCAGCGTGAAACTGATTCTCAGGTGGACGGAAACATGGCAGATGTAAACCGGTTTACCTTGAAGAATATAAAATGATGGAAGGAGCAATATTATGAAGAAGAAATGGATGAGCGGTGCTCTGGCTCTTCTGCTTGCAGGAACTACGGTTGCATCAATGACGCCGGCAGTTGCTGTTAATGCTGAAGGACAGAACACTGCAACAGGAACAACATATTATGTTGATTCCGAAAATGGAAATGCCAATAAAAATGCAACAGGTACTTCCAAAGGCGATGCATTTAAAACCCTGAAACAGGTAAATGCAGTGAATCTTCAACCAGGAGATCAGGTACGTTTTAAGAGAGGATCTGTCTTCAATGGAGAGGCACTTCATTTTACGAAGGAGGACAGCGGTAGTGCAGATGCATCGGTTGTTATTTCAACTTATGGAGATGAGAGTGCAGCCAGACCGCAGATCAATACAAATGGTCAGGGACGCTGGAATCTGAACTATGGAAATCCACTGGATAACCAGAACCATAAATGGAAAGGTGAAGTATCTTCCTGTATTCTGATTGAGGATACAGAATACATTGAGATCAATGGTCTGGAACTGACGAACAACAGAGCGACAGATAAAGTACCGGAAACAGATTCAAATGGTAATGTACGTGACTACAATGATGCTTATGCAATGGACAGAACCGGTGTTGCCGGAGTTGCAAAAGATAATGGAACAGTAGATCATATCGTACTGAATGATCTTTACATTCATGATGTAACAGGTAACGTCTATAATAAGCACATGACCAATGGTGGTATCTACTTTATCATGGAGAAACCGACAAATGAGGCAACAACAGGAATTGCAAGATACAACGATGTTCAGATCAAGAACTGCTCTCTTGATAAAGTAAACCGTTGGGGAATTGCAGTTGGATATACCTATCAGTGGAGTCAGTTCACAACAGGTGCATTGTCAGATGCAACAATGGCAAAATATGGTTCCTCCAATGTAGTCATCGAGAACAACTACCTGAACCATGTGGGTGGAGATGCCATCACAACCATGTATCTGGACAGACCGATGGTTCAATACAATGTGTCAGAGAACGCAGCTGAACAGATTAATACAACAGACTACTCACAGCAACAGCCAAGTCTTAACGCAAATGGTGAGGAAAACGGCAAGCAGAATGTCGGAGCAGGACGTGTGGCAGCAGGTATCTGGCCATGGAAGTGTAAAAATGCCATTTTCCAGTACAATGAATGCTTCGCAACGCTGAATGCATCCAGCGGTAATGGTGACGGACAGCCTTGGGATGCTGACTACGGTGATGGAACAAACTATCAGTACAACTACAGTCACGGTAATACGGCAAGTACGATCATGTTCTGTGGACCGCAGTCCATCAATAATACATTCCGTTACAACATCAGCCAGAATGAAGATATGGGACCGCTGGATCCTGCTGGAAATACAGGAAATTGTCAGGTTTACAATAATACCTTCTATATTAAAGCGGGACTGAATACAATCTGGCATAGAAGTCATGGAAATGGTGGACCGGTTACAGCAGAAAATAATATTTTCTATTTTGCAGGAAGTACACCGGCAACAGTTTCAAACTGGAATCCGAGCAACAATAAAGTATTCGACAACAACCTGTACTACAATGTATCCAATTATCCAACTGATGCAAATGCAGTAAAGGTATCCGCAGGAACAGCAGTACTTGTTGATGCAGGTTCAGGTCCGGTTGCAGCAGCAGAGGACAAGCAGGCAAGAAGACATGAAGATCCAACAGCTACTACAGAATTTGACGGATACAAACTGGCAGCAAACTCACCGGCAATCAATGCTGGTAAAGTAGTTGTTGACAGAAATGGTTATACGATCGATCATGACTTCTTCGGACATGCAATCACAGCAGTACCGGAAATCGGAGCAGCAGAAAGTGATGCAGTTACAGCACTTGTACTTCGTTCCAATACATACACAATATCAGGAACAAATGTAAGTGATCTTCCGAAGAATACAACAGTAGAGCAGTTCCGCAACAACATCATCGTTGATACAGGCGTTACAGTTACTGTAAAAAATGGTGATAAAGTTCTTGGCGATGCAGATATCGTAAAAGGTGGAGCAACTGTCGTTCTTTCTTATGAAGGAATGGAGGATGTAACTTATACAGTAGTTGCAAGTTCTGATAAAGAACTGAAAGATGCTTATTATGAAGTAAAAGGAACAACCATGAGCGTTCCTTATACAGCTAAAAATCCGACAACAGTGAGCGAGATGAGAAAGAATATCACTGTAGCTGATACAGCAACAGTTTCTGTATTAAATGGCGGAACTGAGCTGGCAAATACAGATGCAGTAGCAGAAGGCATGACACTTCGTATCACCGCTGAAGACGGAACAACAAATGATTATACAATCGCTCAGAAGAACACATACAACTGGACTCTTGACTTTGTTAAAGGACAGCAGGGAAATGTATGGTTTGGACAGCAGAAGAACGGAACCGGTGACTGGACAAATATGACAGAATCTGACAGAGACGGATGGCCGAACTGGTGTGTGAATACATATTATGGTCCTGGTATTGATGCTTCACAGGGTACAACTTCAACAACAGATACAAGCGTTCACGGACTGCTTTCCGCACCGCCGAACAGCGATATCTCAACAGCAATGGCATTCAGAGCACCGAAGAGCGGTACAGTATCTTTCAATGTAAAAGATGATGAGCCATACCTTCGTCAGAATGGAAATTCAGGCGGAACAGTTACATTAAGCCTTCTTGTTAATGATACAGTAAAGCAGAGTGTAACACTTCAGACCAGCCGTGAGAAAGCAACAGACTGGGCAAACTTTGATGCAATCGAAGTAAATGCGGGAGATGTGATCCGTGTAGTAACAAAGAGCAACAGCAATCCAAGCAAGCCGTCTGTTCATGTTACTCCGATTATCACATACCTTGATACAGCAGTAGCTGATACAGAAGCACCGGATGCTCCGACAGCAGTAAGAACAGCAGATGTTACAGAGACAACAGCAAAAGTTGCATGGGCAGAAGCAAGCGATAATGTTGGCGTAGTTGGATACAATGTATATGTAAATGATACAAAGGTAAATGCAGAACTTGTAACAGCTACAGAGTATGACCTGACAGGTCTTACAGCATCTACAGAGTACAGTGTAAAAGTTACAGCAGTTGATGCAGCTGAAAATGAATCTGAGAAATCAGAAGCAGCTACATTTACAACAGCAAAGGCAGCCGATACAGAGGCTCCGAGTGTTCCTGCAGACGTAAAAGCATCTGATGTTACAAAGACAGGTGCAACTGTTACATGGACAGCTTCTACAGATAATGAAGGAGTTGCCGGATACAATGTATATGTAAACGGAACTCAGGTCAATGATACACTGGTAGCAACAACAGAATATGTACTGACAGGTCTTACAGAAGGAACAGAGTACACAGTAGAGGTAGAAGCTGTTGATACAAATAACAATGTATCCGCAAAGGCAGCAGCTACATTTACAACAAAGAAAGATGCTGTAAATCCTGATCCGACAGTAGTTGATAAGACAGAACTCAAGGCAACTACAGCAAAGGCAGATGCAGCACTTGCAGCAACAGACAAGTACACAGCAGAATCACTGAAAGCCCTGCAGGCAGTTTACGATCAGTACGCATCCGTTCTGAATGACGAAACTGCAACTCAGGTTCAGGTTGACGAAGCAAATAAAGCCATCGCAAAAGCCCTCAATGCTCTTGTAGAAAAGAAGACAGATGACGGCAAGAAAGATGATGACAAGAAAGACGACAGCAATAAGGGTGACAATAAGAAGGATGATACAAAGGTTGACGACAACAAGAACAATCCTTCTAACACATCCAAGTCTGACAATAAGACTACAACAAAGGTAGACAATACTAAGAAAGCAGCTAAGACAGGCGATACGACAAACGTAGCAGTTTGGGCATTTGCACTGGCAGCATCCGCAGCGGCAGCAGGCGTTGTAGTAAAGCGTAAAAAAGAGAACTAAAAACTTTGCAGTTTTGTAAATGTGAAATTTAGAAACAAGCGGGGGAGGTTATGAAAAATGCTGATCTCCTTCGCTTTGATAACATAATGGGAGGAAAGACATGAGAAAAAAAGCCTTATCAATGCTTATGGGCTTAGTTCTTGGAGTTACGACGATTTTCAGTTCTGTTGGAACAACAGGAGTTACGGTATATGCCGCTGAAAATGGCGTAACAGATGCGGACTGCACAGATAAAGATACTGCAGCACCAACACCGGACGATACAGTACCTGATGCAAATCAGTATAAGTATCAGAAGGATGAACTTGCAGCATTTTGTCATTTTGGTCCGAATACATTCAATGAACTGGAGTGGGGATTTGACCAGTCAACACAGAAAAAGCTTTATGAAGGAAGAACTCCAGATGAGATTTTTACGCTGGAAAGTGATTTCGACGCAGAAACATTAGTAAATACACTGAAAAATGCAGGATTTAAAAAGCTGATTGTAACAGCAAAGCATCATGATGGATTCTGTATCTGGAACAGTTCTTATACAGATTATGATATTGCAAGTACAAGTTATAAAAATGGAGAGGGAGATATCCTCGCAGAAATTTCAGCAGCGTGTACGGCAGCCAATATGGACATGGGATTATATCTTTCACCATGGGATGTAGCAGAGTCAACCTTTGGTTCAGATGGTGGGTCGATCAATAATGCCTACAATGAATATTATAATAATCAGCTTAAAGAAATCCTGAGCAATCCGAAATACGGAAATAACGGGCATTTCGTGGAAGTATGGATGGATGGAGCGAACGGTTACAATAATGTACCGCAGACATACAATTTTGAAAAATGGTATGCGACAATTCAGAAATATGAAGGAATAGAAGCAGATTATGAAGCAGATTGTATGCTGTTCGGAGCAGGAACTCATACAACAGTCCGCTGGATCGGAAATGAAAATGGTTTTGCAGATAATACGACATGGGCAAAATCAACAATCCGTGATGGTCAGATCTATAATGATGACAGTCAGCGTACCGGAGATTACAAAGGAGATCCGACGGACGGATATTCCAATGGATATGAAGATGGTAATCACTGGACAGTACCGGAGGCAGATGCAAGAATTACATCCGGATGGTTCTGGGGAACACAGAAAAATACTCCAAGAACTCTGACAAACCTTGCAGAGATGTATTTTAGATCAGTTGGTCATAATGCAACATTACTTTTGAATGTACCTCCGAATAATGAGGGAAAAGTAGACCAGGCGATTCTGGATCGTGTTGTGGAATTTGGCCAGAATGTTCAGGATACATTCAGAACCAATCTTGCAAAAGCAGATGGAACAACAATTACAGCAAGTAATGTCCGCGGCAATGATATTGACTTCAAGCCGGGAAATGCAGTGGATGATGATGATGCTACATACTGGACAACAGATGATGGGACAACAAGTGGAAGCCTGACGATTAAGTGGGATTCTGCAAAGAGATTTGATGTTGTATCAATCGAAGAGGCAATCCAGAATGGACAGCATATCAATAGCTATAAAGTTGAATACAAAGAAAATGACAATGCAAGCTGGCAGACCATGGAAAGTGGTGTGACGGTTGGATCAAAACGACTGATCAGAACATCACCAATATCTGCAACTCAGGTAAGAATTACTGTCGGAACATCAACAGGAAAAGTTCCGCAACTTAGCGAAGTTGGAGTTTATAAAGCCAGCAAAGGCTTCCAGCTGAGTGGGGCTGCTCCGGATGGAATGGATTCGACAAGTGTAAATGATACAAAGAAGTTTACATTTAGTCCTTCAGGATGGAATCCACAGACGGGAACTACTTATATTAATGGACAGAATACCTGGTCAAATAAAGCGGGTGCAAGCTTTACCTATGAGTTTGACGGAACAAAAGTATATCTGATGGGAACAAAAGATCCAGGGCATGGTCAGGCATATGTCTATATTGATGATATGGATACTCCGGTTGCAACGATTGATACTCATGATACCGTAAGATCAACAGGAGCAAAGATTTTTGAGTCGGCGGATCTGGAAAACGGACATCATACACTGAAGCTGGTAGCAAAGACAACAGCAGCAATCGGTGTCGAGGCAGCCTATGTCATTAACAATGGCGGAAAAGGTATGCTCGAAATTGAAAATGAAACCTATACGATGAACGAAAACAGTGATCTTGCTGTCAAGATCAAGCGTGTTGGTGGAACAACAGGTGAAATCACAGCGAAACTTGAGCCAAACCCAGGAAGTGCGATTCAGAAGCATTTCAATACAGAGTTGATTTCTACCGTTCAGTTTGCAGATGGCGAGTCGGAAAAAGTAATCAGCCCTGCAGCACATGCAAACCGTGTGCCGACAATGGACGGGGATGTATACTTTACACTGGAGCTTTCAAGCAGCAGCCCGGTAATCGGACTTGCAAGCTCAGCAAAAGTAACAATTCTTGATGCTGATGCAATTACAAGAGATTTACTTAATACATTGATCACAGAATCTGAAGGATTAAAAGAACATCTTTATTCAGAAGGATGGACATCATTTACAGCGGCACTTTCCTCAGCAAAGACTGTTGCAGCAAATGAAAATGCTACAGATACACAGATCAAAAATGCATATTCTACATTATATGCAGCTAAAGAAGCTCTTGTAGTACGTACGCAATATACAACAGATGACAGATTCCAGTTCCCGTGGAAGACAGGAACAAGTGCAACCCTGGAAGCAGAGTTTGCGACAACCATTACAGAGGCATGCGGAGCAACAGAGTGGAGATGCGAAGTAAACTCAGAAGCTTGGGCAAGCAATGGAAAGTATATTAATTCTCTGAATAAGACATCTACAGGAGCAGATTCAGTTGCTTATGCTTATAATGCACCGGTAGCAGGAACTTATAAAGTAACAGTAACTTATAGAAGTGGTTCTGATACGAACAAACTTGCATGGAGTGAGCAGGATGGAAAGATCACTGCCGGTCAGGTGGCAACACCGAACTCCAAGGTGAATAATGTGCTTCAGGCAAAGACTGTTGAATTTAACATGGTTGTTACAACTGCAGGAGCAGGAACTCTTGTATTTACAGCACCAGACGGAGATTCACCACAGACAGATAAATTCGATATCGAGTTAGTAAAACTGGCAGACGAAGCTGACCTTACAGAACTTCAGACAGCGATCACAAATGCAGAGGCAATTCTCAATGCAGCAGATAAAGATAAATATTCTGCAGCAGCACTTGTAGAGCTTCAGGAACTTGTAAATGCAGGAAAGCAGTTGACAACAGAAAGCTCCCAGGCAGATGTAGATGCGAAGAAAGCTGAGATCACAGCAAAGATTGCTGACATCCAGACTCAGTTCACAATTACAGCAACAGCAGGTAATGGTGGAAAGATCGCACCGACAGGAGCAACAAATGTTTACAAAGGAACATCCAAAGCATTCACGATCACACCGAATGACGGATATCATGTAGACAGCCTTACAGTAGATGGAACTGCAGTTGACGTTGTAACAGAATATACATTCTCAGACGTAACAGCAAACCATACGATTGCAGTAACATTTGCAAAAGATGCAATGACAGTTGCAAAGGAAAATCTGCTTGCAGCAATCAATACAGCAAATGAGAAGCTCGCACAGACAGACGCTTATACACCGGCTTCTCTGGAAGCACTTCAGAATGCTGTAGATGAAGCTCAGACAGTTTACAACAAAGCAGATGCAACTCAGACAGAAGTTGACAATGCAAAAGCAAATGTAGAAGCTAAGATTGCAGCACTGAAAGAGAAGGCAGACAAATCTGCACTGAGACTTGCAGTGAAAGCAGCAGAGGGTGAAGCAGCCCTGACAGATAAGTATACAGAAGAATCCATCGCAGCTCTTCAGACAGCAATTGATGCAGCCAATAGAGTTCTGGCTGATGACAACGCAACCCAGGCAGAGGTAGATGCACAGGTTGAAGCTGTAAATGCAGCAAAGGCAGCACTCGAAGAGAAGAAAGCACCGGTTGTAAAAGAGGAGCTTGAAAAGGCGGTTGCAGATGCAACAGAAGTTGTCGGAGCAACAGACAAGTATACAGAAGCATCACTTGCAGCTCTTCAGTCAGCAATCGATGCGGCAAATGCAGTTCTTCAGAATTCAGATGCAACTCAGGATGAGATTGATGCAGCAGTACAGGCTGTAAAAGAAGCAAGAGCAGCCCTGAAAGCAAAAGATGATGATAAGAAGGACGACAGCAATAAGGATGATGACAAGAAAGACGATAATAACGGATCCGATAATAATGGCGGAAATAACAACGGCAATGCGAATAACGGATCAAATAATAATGGTTCTTTCAACAATGGATCATCCAATAACGGTACTGCAAATGGTACATCAAATGTAGCGAAAGCAGCCAAGACTGGTGATACATCAAATGTAGCAGGAATGGCAATGCTTTGCCTGGCAGCAGGACTTGTTGTAGTAATGGCAAAGAGAAGAAGAACAAACTAATCTGAAGTGAGTTCCGAATTTTCAATGCAATAAAAGAATAAAAAATTCCTTCCGGGGGTTTCCTGGAAGGAATTTTTTTGTGGTTTTTATTTCAAAATCGCTTTTCTGTAATGGGATGGTGTTGCATTGATTACATTCATAAAGACCTTAGAATAATGCTGGGAATCTTTGAATCCGACCTGCAGAGCGATTTCTGTCAGCGTTAGACTTGTATTCTGCATTAACTCGATGGAACGGTTGATCCGGTAAATGTTAATGTAATTAGAAAGGGTTACCCCCATATAATTTTTGAAGATCTTACTCAGATAGCGGACAGAGATATGCAGCTGCAAGGCGATATCCTCCTGACGGATCTTCTGGGTAAAATGTTCCCGAATGTAATTCAGTGTATAAGCAACATAGCTGTTCTGAAGCTGTGGTTCGGAAAATCCATGATCTGCCTCTGTATGGTCAAGGATATACAACATCAGGTTCATCAGTGCAACGTTAATATTTGCAGCAGAGAACAGACTGTTGGATGAAGCATAGAGAGTAATGAGCTTCTGAAGATGTTCGTCGATGACTGGATCAGATTCCATCCGGTAATAGAACTGGGCAGAAAAGAGGATCGCATGCATCAGGGTGATAGGAAAAACTCCCTCATCTTCAAGAACAATCGTGGAAAACATCTCAGGGTTAAAGTGAATATGCTGAAATTCACAGTCAGATGTGTCATTCAGATAAAAAGAATGAACTACATCGGGGAGTAACATGATAAATTCGCCCGCTGTACAGTGGATCGTTTCCGACTGAATATCCATATAACATTCACCGGAAAGAATCCGATAAATCTCAATATTTGTATGTAAGTGCCGGGCAAAACTATAACCGGCTTTACGATATTCAACAACAGCACCGGACAGGATGGAATCGGACAATGTCATCAATCCAGGTACTTCGTGTTCCTGAATCTTAGTCTCCTCAGCAGGAGGAGTAGAATGTTCATTTACTGACTGAACAGTAGTTTTTTTCTTCATGTGTAAAAAAAGCCTCCATAGATAAGCACAATTAATAAGCGTTAATCTGTATTATAACAGAAATAAAGAAAAAATGTACCGAAAAATACAAAAAATGTGAATATTTTTTTAAAAAATATAAATAAAATGTAAATTCAGAGGTTCTGAATTTGACAAAATAAGCGATTATAAAGAGTAAATTAAACAAGCACATTCAAAAGAAAAGTTTTATAATGTAGATAATTGGACATTGGGAGGAGTCTGCCCATAGGAATCGAAGGCAGAGGAATTTCATGACAATAAATTAAGATACATCAGAAACGTATCAGAAAGGGGTATTATGAGAAGAAAAATGAAATGGCGGGTACTTGCAAGTGCCTGTGCAGCAGCAATGGCTGTGACGTCTCTGCCGTATATGGCAACGCAGGTCAATGCGGAACCGGCCGCTGTAACGCAGCAGACTGGTGACAATGATCTGAAGCTGTGGTATACGAGTCCGGCAGACATTACCAAGTATTACGAAGGTTGGCAGGAAAAGTCACTTCCGATCGGTAATGGCGCAATCGGTGGAACGGTATTCGGCGGAATCACCAGAGAGCGTATCCAGCTTAATGACAAATCGCTTTGGTCAGGAGGACCAAGCACCAGCAGACCGAATTACAATGGAGGTAACCTGGAGAACAAGGGAAATAACGGAGCGACTATGACATCAATCCACAACTATTTCGCAAATGGCCAGGACAGCTCCGCAATCAGTCTTGCAAACAGCAACCTGGTCGGTGTAAGCGATGATGCAGGAACCAATGGATATGGATATTACCTGAGCTGGGGAAATATGTATATTGATTTCAAAAATGTATCATCTAACAACGATGTGACGAATTATACCCGTGACCTGGATCTGAAAACAGCCATCGCAGGTGTAAACTATGACAAGGGAAGTACTCATTATTCAAGAGAGAACTTCACAAGTTATCCGGACAATGTTATTGTTACACATATCACAGCAGACGGTTCTGAAAAGATCAGTCTGGATGTAAGTGTAGAACCGGATAATAGCAGAGGAAGTGCTATTAATGGGATTGGCGATAGCAGCTATCAGAGAACATGGGATACAACCGTGTCAGATGGACGGATCTCCATTAACGGACAGCTCACAGACAACCAGATGAAATTTTCATCCCAGACTCAGGTTATTACCGACAATGCCGGTACGGTGACAGATGGGGATGGAAAAGTAAGTGTTTCCGGTGCAAGTGAGGTTACGATCATCACTTCCATGGGAACAGATTATAAGGATGAATATCCGAGCTACAGAACAGGTGAGACTGCAAGCGAACTGACAAACCGTGTAAAATGGTATGTAGATCAGGCAGCAGTTAAGACATACGAAGAACTGAAAGCGAATCATGTAAGTGATTATCAGGAGATCTTCAACCGTGTTGATCTGAATCTTGGACAGACTGTCTCAACAAAGACAACAGATGCACTTCTTTCCGCATACAAAGCAGGAACTGCATCAGAAGCTGAAAGACGTCAGCTGGAAGTTATGCTGTTCCAGTACGGAAGATTTATGACCATTGAGTCTTCCAGAGAGACAAAGACAGATGGAAATGGTTATGTCAGAGAGACACTTCCTTCCAACCTTCAGGGACTGTGGGTAGGAGCGAACAACTCTCCATGGCATTCAGATTACCATATGAATGTAAACTTACAGATGAACTACTGGCCGACATATTCTACCAACATGGCAGAGTGTGCACAGCCATTGGTTGATTATATCGATGCTTTGAGAGAACCGGGGCGTGTGACTGCGGCAATTTATGCAGGAGTTTCCAGTGCCGATGGCGAGGAAAATGGATTCATGGCACATACGCAGAACAACCCGTTCGGATGGACCTGCCCCGGATGGAGTTTCAGTTGGGGATGGTCACCGGCAGCAGTACCGTGGATCTTGCAGAACTGCTGGGCTTATTATGAGTATACCGGAGATACATCTTATTTAAGAGACAATATCTATCCGATGATGAAAGAAGAGGCAAAACTGTATGATCGGATGCTTGTCCGCGACAGCGATGGAAAGCTGGTATCTTCACCGGCATATTCACCGGAGCATGGACCGGTCACAAGTGGTAACACGTATGAGCAGACACTGATCTGGCAGTTATATGAGGATACAATCAAAGCAGCAGAAGTCCTTGGAACAGATGCAGATCTGGTAGCTACATGGAAAGCAAACCAGGCAGATCTGAAAGGACCGATTGAGGTCGGTGACAGCGGACAGATCAAAGAGTGGTATACAGAGACAACCTTTAACCATACTGCAAGTGGAGCTACACTCGGAGAAGGATATAACCACCGTCATATGTCCCACCTTCTCGGACTTTTCCCGGGAGACCTCATTACAGAGGATCATGCAGAGTGGTTTGCAGCAGCAAAGGTATCCATGCAGAACCGTACAGATGAAAGTACCGGATGGGGAATGGCACAGAGAATCAACAGCTGGGCAAGACTGGGTGATGGAAATAAGGCTTATCAGATCATCAAGAACCTGTTCAACGGTGGAATCTATGCGAACCTGTTCGATTATCATCAGCCGAGATATTTCCAGATCGATGGTAACTTCGGTTATACATCCGGTGTGGCTGAGATGCTTCTGCAGAGCAATGCAGGATACATCAATCTTCTTCCGGCAGTTCCGGATGACTGGGCAAACGGAAGTGTAAATGGACTGGTTGCACAGGGCAACTTTAAAGTATCCATGGACTGGAAAGACGGAAATGTAACAACTGCTACCATTCTTTCCGAGAACGGCGGAGAAGCAGTAGTACAGACAAAGAATGCATCTCTTGCAACAGTAGTGGACAGCGACGGAAATGTAGTCGATGTGACACCTGTAAAAGAAAACCGTATCTCTTTCGCGACAGAAGCCGGAAAGAGCTATACATTAAAAGATATCCCGGCATCCGCTGAGGTAGCAGCTCCGACAGGACTGACAGCTCTTCGTGCAGACGGTGAGAATGTAAAACTTTCCTGGGATGCTGTAACAGCAGAAGAGGGAAGCAATGTAACATACAATGTATACCGTCAGGTAGAAAATGGTGATGTAATCTGCATCGAGACAGGCCTGACAACAACAACTTATACAGATACAACAGCAGACAAGACGCTTGGAACAATGAAGTATCAGGTATCTGCGGTTGTAGAAGGAAATGAATCTGAAAAGAGTGCAGCAGTGACTGCGGTTGAACCGGTTGGAGCCGGCAAGATTGATAATGCGGATGAAAGAATCGCATATGTAGGTGACTGGGGCAATTGGACACAGGACAAGAATGTAAACTATATGGATACGATCGAGTATCTGGAGAATCCGAATGGCGGCGAGACTGCGACTCTTACATTTAAGGGAACAGGAATCAAGGTGATCGGTTGTACGAATAAGGATAGAGGCAAGATCGAAGTATTGATTGACGGTGAGTCACAGGGCATTGTTGATACATACAGTGCAAGCACAGTACGTCAGAAAGAATACTTCAGCAAAGAAGACCTTACAGCAGGAATCCATACGATCCAGTTGAAAGTCCTCAATGAGAAGCAGACAGCAAGTTCCAATACAAAGATCGAGCTGGATGCATTTGAAATTCTGGATTCAACACTGGTAGCACCGACAGGTGTGGAAGTAAGTTCCAAATCCGGAATGACTACAGTATCCAAAGCAAACAGTACGTTACAGTTAAAAGCGACTGTAGCACCGGATGATGCAACAGACAAGACAGTTACATGGAGTACCTCCGATGACAGTATCGCAACAGTAGATGCGAACGGACTGGTAACATTCTTAAGCAAGAACGGAACCGTTACGATCACAGCAACTTCCAGTGCAGATGCTACAAAGAGCGGAACGATTGAACTGAAAGTTGCAATAAAAGAGGATGTGGCAGATGTCGAGACAATTGTAGAAGACGGTACCGTACCGCCATCCGGAACAGCGGGAACAATGAACAGTGCGATCACCTGGAATGGAGCATGGTCTAACTGGGCAGGAGAACAGACAAAGCATCATGGCGGAACAAAGACAGAAACCGGAAATGATTCAAGTGCGGCGGGAAGCTATTTTAAATACACGTTCAATGGAACAGGTGTAGAGGTTTATTCTCAGAAGCATGCCAACTTTGCAAGCTTTGATATCTACGTTGATAACGTAAAGATCGGTAATTATTCACTGAATGGTTCAAGCAGCGGAGATAATCAGCAACTGATCTTCTCCAAGACGGATCTTACGAATGGTGAGCATACGATCAAGTGTGTAGCAGTTGCACGTGATGGAAAATATCAGGTCAACCTGGATTACCTGAAGATCCTTTCACCGGGTGAAGGTGTAACGGCTGATAAGTCAGCACTCCAGACATCGATTGAGACAGGTGCGGCACTTACTAAGTCAGCATATGAAGAGACAAAATGGAATGCATTTAAAACGGCTTATGATGCAGCAGTTGAGGCAATGAATGCTGCGGATGCAACACAGGATGTTGTGGATGCAAAGAAAGCAGCACTGGATGCGGCAATCACAGCACTTGGCACACCGGCAGTTCCTGTAGTAGAAGACCAGACAGGTTCCGCAGTTCTTGTTGAAAGCACAAAGGTTGTGCTGAGATGGGACAAGGTTTCAGGAGCAGCACAGTATAAAGTCGTTGATACAGCGAACGGAATCGAGATGACAGTAAGCGGCACAACCGCAACACTGGAAAACCTGACACCGGGAACAACTTACAACTTCAAAGTATATGCCCTGAACAATGCAGGTGAGGCATCAGCGAAAGCGATTGAGATCAGCAATGTAACAACGATTGCTGACGGATCAGCAGCAGGTGAGATTGAGTCCATTACAAAGACATCGGTCAGTGATGATTCTGTAAAACTCACATGGACATTAAAAGAAGGTTCTTCCTTCGCAAGCTATGACATTTATGTAAACGGTGAGCTGAAAGGCAATACAACCAAGACAGAGTTCGCACTCAGCGATCTGAATGACGGTACCTATGTTGTTAAGATCGTTGCAAAGACAGCAGCAGGAAAGTCAGTACTTCCGAAACAGTTCTCATTTACGATTGAGAATAACGGTGGTGGTGAGACAACAAAGAATGTACTCAGCGTAACAAATCCGGCAGGAATTTCTGTAGAAGAAGGAACTGCATTTAAGGATCTTGAATTACCGGAGAAAGTAACTGTCACAGTGACAGGAAATCTGAATGAAGAAGTAGCCGTAACATGGGCGAAAGGTGATTATCAGACAACACCGGGAATTTACACACTGGAAGGAACCCTGACAATGGGTGAGAACATGGAGAACCCAGATGGCGTGAAAGCTTCTATCCAGGTAACAGTTACGAAGAAGCAGTATGAGATCAAGTCTGTTGCAAAACTGGATAAGAAAAAAGTTGCATACGGAACGGCTGTATCAGAACTGAATCTTCCGACAGAGGTAGAAGTAACCTATACAGACGGAACAACCGGAACAGCAAGTGTTACGTGGAATACAGACAGCTATGATGGAAATACGGCAGGTGATTATACTCTGGAAGGAATCCTTTCCTTTGCAGATAATATTACAAATCCGAAGAACCTGACAGCTTCTGTAAAAGTGACAGTTGCGAAGAAGGCAGAAGAGCCGAAGCCGGAACCGAAGAAAGAAATTAAATCCATTGTAAATGCAAAACTGGATGATATTTCTGTAAAAGAAGGAACTCTTGCAACCGCTCTCGGACTTCCGGGACAGGTTGAAGTAGAACTTAAGGATGGAACAACCGCAATGGTTGATGTTGACTGGGATCTGAGTGCTTACAAGTCAGATGTTCCGGGAACTTATACATTGACAGGAGAACTTGTTCTTGGTGATGAGTTTGAAAATCCGGATGGTCTTGAAGTCAGCGTGGATGTGATCGTTACAAAGATCAAAGGTGACGACAGCAATAAGGGCGATGACAACAAGGGCGACGATAATAAGGGTGACGACAACAAGGGTGACAACAACGGTACAAATACTGGCAACAATACAGGAAATAATACCGCAGGTCCTACATCAGGAACCAATGCCGGAACAACTTCATCCGACAAAGCAGCAAAGACCGGAGATGCTACTCCGCTGATTCTGTGGGGAGCTATGGCAATGCTGGCAGCAGGTGCTGTTGTTACAGTTGTGACACGCAGACGTAAAAGAAGATAAAGATTCTTTCCGAAAGGTAAGATGAAAAAGGAAAATTTAAGAATTTTCTGTAAAAGAAAAGGAGTATCGCGATGTGCGGTACTCCTTTTTCGTCTGAGAAATTTTCGGATCACTGGTTTCGCAGAAACTGCTTGCGGTAGGCAGTCGGTGTCATACCACAGGATTTACGGAAACACTGCGTAAAGTAACTGGAGGAAGAAAATCCACATTGCTGTGCAATCTGTGCAAGACTCATATCGGTGGAAGTCAGCAGTTCCTGACTGGTAAAGATCCGCTTCTGGGTCAGATAATTCATCGGAGAGATCCCATAGGTTTCTGTGAAAGTATGAGAAAAATAATACTTGTTGATCTGTGCAATCTCTGCAAGTTTATCCAATGTAATATTTTCCCGGAAAGAAGAATCAATATAACGCTTTGCCCGGCTGCATTCGCGGGATTCCATCTTATGGAACGGAAAAATCTCTACAGAAGAGGAAGCGTAGCGGGAAAGATGGACGACCAGGATGTTCAGCAGATTCTGGCAGACCTTTTCGTAATCTTTCTGCGAGTTCTCTGTCTCTTCCAGGATCGTACGGAAATAGAAATCAAGCCGGTCTTTCATTTCATCGGAATGGAACAGAAGATATTCATTTGCATCGTCAATGACAAAATTCAGACCATCCACACCCAGTACAATATATTCCAGCGGGTCTTCGAGGCTGGATTTTTCGGTGTGGGTGATATTCGGGTTGATCACGATCAGATCGTGCTTTGCGATCGGAAAGGTTTCGTCTTCAACGAGAAAACTGCCACTTCCTGACAGCACAAAAAAAAGTTCTGTAAAATAATGTGTGTGCGGATAACTGCTCCAGTCCTCTTCATATTTTGAATAGGTAGAATACAGAAGATGACAGGTGTGGTCATGCCTTAAGGGGGAAGTAAAAGTATGTCGTATATTACCCATAGGTGTCCTCCACAAAATTTAGAAATATTGTCTTGAAAACGATTTCAACTGGTTATACAAATATTATAAAGAAATTTAGAGGTTGATTCAACAGGATTCGGGAGAGTTTAGCAAAAAAAAGGAACATTTTTTATGTCAGTGTGTGAAAAAATAACAAAAGAATATGAAAAAACATTTTTGGGGGTCATAAGATATGGTGATATTGGGAAATAGTCCCAAAAGCAAGATTTATAAAAAAAAAGGCAAAAAGAAAGGTTGAAAAAGAGGGAGAAATAGTATATGATAGACATACCAAGTAAAACTGGAAAAAGTTATAAGGAGGAACTATTTAAATGAAAAAGAAAAAACTTATCAGCCTTGTGCTTGCAGGTACTATGGTTTTCGGACTTGCAGCATGTGGATCCAATGGTGGAGACAAGAAATCTGAAGGAAATTCAGACAGTGATAAGGTAGTAAAGGTTGCAGTAGTTGAGACAGCATACGGTGCAGATATGTGGAACGATGTTGCGGCTGCATTCGAGAAAGAGACAGGTGTTAAGGTTGAACTTACAATCGACAAGAACATCGAGGATATCATTCAGCCACAGATGAAATCTGGAGAGTATCCGGACGTAATCATGAGAGCTGTTGGTTCTGAGTCAGCTATCACAGAGACATTCATCAAGGACAACAACGTAGAGGAACTTACAGACGTTCTTGATATGACTGTACCGGGTGAGGACGCTAAGGTTGGAGACAAGATCCTTCCAGGATTCACAGAGAACTCCATCGTTAATCCTTACGGAGACGGAAAGACATACCTGATGCCAATGTTCTACTCACCATGTGGACTGTTCTACGATGCAAACCTGTTCAAGACAAAAGGATGGGATGTACCGGAGACATGGGATGACATGTGGGCACTTGCTGACAAGGCAAAAGCTGAAGGAATCTCACTCTTCACATATCCTACAACAGGATACTTTGATGCATTCTTCTATGCATTACTGCATGAGACAATGGGATCAGAAGACTTCACAAAGGCTCTGAACTATAGTGAAGGAATCTGGGATACAGACGGAGCTAAGAAGGCATTCGATATCGTTACAAAGCTTGCTTCTCACGTTGAGCCTACAACAACAGCAAATGCTAACGACAATGACTTCCGTAACAACCAGCAGCTTGTTCTTGATGACAAAGCTCTGTTCATGCCAAATGGTAACTGGGTAATCGGTGAGATGGCAGACGCTCCGAGAGCAGACGGATTCGAGTGGGGATTCACAGCTCTTCCGGCAGTAGAGAAAGACGGAGAGAGAGCTTCCTATACATTCTTCGAGCAGATCTGGATGCCATCAGGTGCTGAGAACAAAGATCTTGGAAAAGAATTTATCGCTTATATGTACTCTGATGCAGCAGCAGAGATCTTCGCTAAATCTGGAGCAATCCAGCCAATCGAAGGAATGTCTGACAAGCTTGACGGAGACAACAAACTGTACTACTCAATCTATGATACAGGTGCTGTAGCTGTTATGGATGCATTCGCTACAACAGATCCAGTAGAAGGTGTAACAGTTCGTACAACATTCTTTGATCCGGTTAACTCTCTTGTAACTGGTGACAAGACAGAAGATGACTGGGTAAATCAGATTAAGACAGATAGCGACAAACTTCGTGCTGCTTTAAAATAATCTGAATAAGTTACCGGGAATTTCCTTACAACTATAAAATGATTTGGAAGGAATCTCACAGGTGAGGCAGGCGGTGAAATCTCTTCACCGCCTGTTTTAATGCCGATATCTGCTATGACGGTATGAATAGCCGTTGGATGGCGGCGGTTATTCAATGAAACGGATTTATAGAATTGGAGATGAACCAATGAAAGAAAGAAAAGGCAAGGGGCTGTTTGTATTCTGTTGCCTGGCCCCGGCAGCAATATTATTTATCTTATTTATGATTGTTCCTACGATCGAAATCTTCCGTATTTCCTTATATAAATGGGGCGGATATACAGATAACAAGACATTTGTAGGACTGAGCAACTTTAAATCATTGTTACAGAATCAGAAGTTCTATCAGGCGTTCCAGAACCAGATTCTTCTGATTGTATTAGTTACGATCATTACATTTGCATTTGCGTTAGTGTTTGCATACATACTTTCAAGAGAAAAAATCAAAGGACAGGGATTCTTCAGAGTAATCTTCTATATCCCGAATATCCTTTCAATCGTAGTTATCAGTGCTATCTTTTCTGCTATCTACAAACCAAATACAGGACTTCTGAATTCCATCATCGGAATCTTCAAGCACAGTGATGATCAGATCCTCTGGCTTGGTGATCAGAAGGTAGTTATTTACAGTATTGTGATCGCCATGGTATGGCAGGCCATTGGATATTACATGGTAATGTATATGGCAAGTATGGCGAACGTATCAGAGAGTCTGTACGAATCTGCCAGCCTTGAAGGAGCAGGTAAGATTTATCAGTTCTTTACAATTACGATTCCGTTGATCTGGACAAACATCAGAACAACACTTACATTCTTCGTAATCAGTACGATCAACATGAGTTTCCTTCTCGTTACAGCAATGACGAGTGGTGGACCGGACGGAGCTTCCAGCGTATTCCTGAGCTATATGTACCAGGAGGCTTATACAAACTCTTCATATGGATATGGTATGGCAATCGGTGTATCAGTATTCCTGTTCTCCTTTGCACTTGCCGGACTGCTGAACGTTGCAACAAAACGTCAGGAAGTAGAAATTTAAGGAAAGGGGAATCGGAATGGAAAAGAATACATCAAAAAAACCGTTTGGCTTTAGTAAACTGATTGTGTATATTTGCCTGATTCTTCTTGCAATTACAATCATCGTGCCGGTAGCATGGGTCTTCCTTGCATCGGTAAAGCAGAATAAGGAATTCTACGGAAATCCGTGGACACTTCCTGAGAAACTTTATTTTCAGAACTTTGTAGATGCCTGGACGAAAGCAGACATGGGATCTTACATCCTGAACTCTGTGATTGTTACAGCACTTGCGATTGCAATGCTGATCGCAGTTGCACTTCCGGCAGCTTATGTACTGTCAAGATTTAAGTTCCGTACATGTAAGTTCTGGAATCTGCTCTTCATGGCAGGACTTTTCATCAACGTAAGTTACATCGTAGTACCGATCTTCCTTATGTTGAACAACTGGGACAAGTCACTCAGACAGATGATCGGAAGAGGCTTCTTCCTAAATAACTTGTTCATATTGGCGGTTGTATATATGGCAACGGCACTTCCGTTCACAATCTACCTGCTGTCAGGATACTTCAGTGGTCTTGCAAAAGACTTCGAGGAAGCAGCTTATGTGGATGGTGCAGGATACTTTACGACAATGGTTAAGATCATCTTCCCGATGGCAAAACCAAGTATCGTAACGATCATTCTTTTCAACTTCCTGTCATTCTGGAATGAGTATGTAATTTCCATGACATTGCTGACAGATGCCAAGTTGAAGACTCTGCCGGTAGGTCTTATGAACCTGATGGCTGCTCAGAAATCAGCAGTTCAGTATGGTCAGATGTACGCAGGACTGGTTATCGTTATGCTTCCTGTTCTGATTCTGTATATGTGTGTACAGAAGACACTTACTCAGGGAATGACTCTGGGTGGATTGAAAGGTTAAGGAGGTATTTACAATGAATGAAAGAACTAAAAAGATTATCACTGCGATTGTTGTTATCGTGATTTTCGTTGTTTGTATCGGCCTTATCATTGTCGGACAGAGAAATATCGGACCAAAGGGTCTTCTTACTGAGATCGTAGGTCTTGCAGGTTTGGTCGGACTGCTGGCATTTTACAACAGCAAATATAAATAATTGTCTACATTGCAGGAAGGATACCTGTGATAAGAAAGCATAAGGAAATCTGCCGATGGCAGATTTCCTTATATAAACTAAAAATCAGAGTATTTAAAGAATAGAAGAGGATAATTCAATGGAGAAATCAAAAGGACTCGTTACAATTCCTACTGACCTGGACGTAGTGCCACAGACACTGGAATTAATGAAGCTTTGGGGTGCTGATGCAATCCGTGATTGCGATGGAACAGATTTCCCTACAGAGCTGAAAGATGCAGATGCAGAAATTTATTCAACATATTATACAACTCGTAAAGATAATGCATGGGCTGAAGCCAATCCGGAAGAAATTCAGCAGATGTATGTTATGACACCTTTCTATACAGCAGAGTCTGAAACTCTTGAAGTGGAAGTAATGAAGGGACTTTACCCGGATATGCTGAAACCGAATACAAGAGATGATATCAAACGTTGGTGGGAAGTAATCGACAGAACAACAGGAGAAGTTGTTCCGACAGATAAATGGGACTACAGTGAAGAGACAGGAAAGGTTACACTTGCGGCTGTTCCGTTCCATGAGTATACAGTAAGTTTCCTTGCTTATATTATGTGGGATCCGGTGCATATGTACAATGCAGTTACAAATGACTGGAAAGATGTTGAGCATCAGATCACATTTGATGTACGTCAGCCAAAGACGCATGAATATACAATGAAGCGTCTTAGAAAGTTTATTGAGGATCATCCGTATGTAAACGTACTTCGTTTTACCACATTCTTCCATCAGTTCACACTGATCTTTGATGAGCTTGCAAGAGAGAAATATGTAGACTGGTATGGATATTCAGCTTCTGTAAGCCCATATATCTTAGAGCAGTTTGAGAAAGAAGTCGGATACAAGTTCCGTGCTGAGTATATTATTGATCAGGGATACTACAACAACCAGTACCGTATTCCGAGCAAAGAGTATCAGGATTTCCAGGCATTCCAGAGAAGAGAAGTTGCCAAGATCGTAAAAGAGATGGTAGACATTACTCATGAGTGTGGAAAGAAAGCCATGATGTTCCTGGGAGATCACTGGATCGGAACAGAGCCGTTCATGGAAGAGTTCAAGACACTTGGACTTGACGCAGTTGTAGGTAGTGTGGGAAATGGTTCTACATTAAGACTGATCAGCGATATTGACGGAGTAAAATATACAGAAGGACGTCTTCTTCCGTATTTCTTCCCGGATGTATTCCATGAGGGTGGAGATCCTGTAAAAGAGGCACGTTATAACTGGGTAACAGCAAGAAGAGCTATCTTAAGAAAGCCAATCGACAGAATCGGATACGGCGGATACTTAAAGCTTGCACTTGACTTCCCGGATTTTATTGATTATGTATCACAGGTATGTGATGAGTTCCGTACACTGTATGATAATGTAAAAGGCACAACACCTTTCTGTGCTAAGAAGGTAGCAGTTCTTAACTGCTGGGGTAAGATGAGAGCATGGGGATGCCACATGGTACATCATGCACTGTATCAGAAGCAGAACTATTCTTATGCAGGAATCATCGAGTCTCTGTCAGGAGCACCGTTTGATGTGAAGTTCATCAGTTTCCAGGATATTCTGGATGACAGCTCCATCTTAGATGACATTGATGTTCTTATCAATGTGGGGGATGCTGATACAGCACATACAGGTGGAGACTGGTGGGTAAATCCACACATCGTTGAGGCTGTCAGAAAGTTTGTTTACAACGGCGGTGGTATCATTGGTGTAGGTGAGCCGACAGGACATCAGTTCCAGGGACGTTTCTTCCAGCTTGCAGATGTATTTGGAGTTGAAGAAGAGCATGGATTTACTCTTGGTTATGATAAATATAACTGGGATGAGCATGAGCATTTCATTCTGGAAGAGACAGAGAGTGTTGATTTCGGTGAGGGCAAGAAGAATATCTATGCACTTGCAGGATCTACAATCCTTGTTCAGAAGGACAAAGAAGTTCAGATGGCTGTTAATGAATATGGGAAAGGACGTGCTGTATATATCAGCGGACTTCCGTATAGCTTTGAGAACAACCGTGTTCTTCATCGTGCGATCATGTGGAGTACTCACAGCGAGGATGAGCTGAAGAAATGGTTCAGCACAAACTACAATGTGGATGTACACGCATATCCGAAGAATAACAAATACTGCGTAGTAAATAATACAGATGATCCGCAGAGTACAACAATCTATCGTGGAGATGGAAGCAGTTTCGATCTTGAGATGGAGCCGAACGGAATCATCTGGTACGAGATCCAGTAATTGAGGATTTGAATTTAATGTGAATTTCGAGAGCTGAAATATCCAAAAGATATAAAAGCGGATCGGAAAGTATAAATCGGAGATAATCCGGGTAATAGAAATGCCGCATACCTGCTGAGTAAATCAGAGGTGTGCGGCATTTACTTTTGGGAGTAAATTTGCTATGATAAGAGCGTTAAGCATGATAGCTGGACGAATCTTTTGCCCGGCATAATTTTTTAAAAAGAAAGGAATAGAGGAATGAAAATCGGAATTGGAAATGACCATTCAGCACTGGAACTGAAAGCAGAGATTATTGAACTTCTGAAAGAGAAGGGACATGAAGTAGTAGATTATGGGACAAATTCACCGGAGAGCTGTGATTATCCCGTTTATGGAGAGAAAGTGGGACGTGCAGTTGCATCAGGAGAAGTTGAAAGAGGAATCCTGATCTGTGGAACGGGTCTTGGTATTTCACTGGCTGCGAACAAAGTAAAAGGGGTTCGTGCGGCCGTATGCAGTGAGCCGTTTACAGCCAAGATGTCCAGAGCTCATAATAACTGCAATATTCTTGCCTTTGGTGCGAGGGTTGTCGGTGCAGAACTGGCTAAGATGATTGTGGAGACATGGCTTGATACAGAGTTTGAGGGTGGCCGTCATCAGAGAAGAGTGGATATGCTGATGGATATTGAAAACCGGAATGAGTAAGGTGTGGGTATGAATGTATACACACTCTCTCAATGGCTTTTATTTTTCTTTTTATACAGTTTTTTTGGATGGATCTGGGAGAGCTGTTATGTATCGCTAAGGGAACACCGATGGGTAAACCGTGGATTTATGCACGGTCCAATGCTCCCACTGTATGGTTCGGGAGCTGTCAGTGTACTGATTATTACGTTGCCGGTGAGAGATAATCTGCCGCTGGTATTCATCATGGGGATGATAGGAGCGACATTGCTGGAATTTTTTACGGGGATGGTCATGGAATCCCTGTTCCATGTCAGATACTGGGATTACAGCCATCTGAAATTCAATGTAAAGGGATATATCTGTCCGGTTGCTTCTCTGTGCTGGGGCGTTTTCTCTATTATGATGGTGAAAGTTGTGCATATTCCGATTGAAGAAGTGATTCTGAAAATTCCGATGGCGATCGCAGACGGACTTGCATTTGTTCTTACGGTTGTGGCTGCGGTGGATTTCACCCAGTCTTTCAACGAGGCAATGGATATGAAGAAGATGCTTGCCCAGTTGGATGAGACGAAAGTTCAGATCCGGAAGCTGCAGGAGCGGATCAGAGAGGCGTCAGAAGACATGTCCGAAAAACTTCGTACAGCAGCAGGAGAGGTGCCTGAAAAGCTTCGCAGTGCAGCAGCAACAGCAGGCGAGATGCCGGGAAGATTGCGTACAGCAGCAGGGGACCGCTCCGAAAAGCTTCGTACAGCAGCAGGGAACCGCTCCGAAAAGTTCCGTACAGCAGCAGGAGATGTACCGGAAAAGCTTCGCCTGGAGCTGGCAGAATTAAAAGAAAATGCGGCAAAAGAACTGCAAAAGATCTTATCCAGATCGGACGAAACTCATGCAGGAGCAATGAAGCAGTTGCGTAGAAACCCGACAGCAGCATCTTCAAGATTTAAAGATGTACTGGAGGAATTAAAGAAATATACGGAAAAAGATAAGTAGACAGACGGGAGGGTGAAGTCATGACGAAGAAGCAGCGGGCATTAGAAGTGATCGAGAGATTGAAAAAGGAATATCCGGATGCGGATTGTACCCTGGATTATGATGAGGCATGGAAATTGCTGGTCAGCGTCAGGCTTGCCGCACAATGTACCGATGCAAGGGTGAATGTAGTTGTAGAAGGACTTTTTGAAAAGTATCCGAATGTAGCCGCTCTTGCAGATGCAGCGGTGGAGGATATAAAGGAAATTGTCCGCCCCTGTGGACTGGGGGAGAGCAAGGCACGTGATATCAGTGCCTGTATGAAGATGCTGCGGGATGAGTATGGCGGTAAAGTGCCGGAGGATTTTGATGCATTGTTAAAGCTTCCGGGGGTGGGCAGAAAGAGTGCAAATCTCATCATGGGAGATGTATTTGGAAAGCCGGCAATCGTCACAGATACCCATTGTATCCGTCTTGTGAACCGGATCGGTCTTGTAGATGGGATAAAAGAACCTAAAAAGGTGGAGATGGCATTATGGAAGATCATTCCAGCGGAAGAGGGAAGTGATTTCTGTCACAGACTGGTGTGGCATGGAAGGGAAGTCTGCACAGCGAGAACAAAGCCACATTGTGAGCGTTGCTGCCTGGCTGATATCTGTAAAAAGAACGGTGTATCATAGAATCAATGGAATCATAGATAAAGATATCTGAAATGATATACAGTAAAAAATCCGCAGGGACGCACCTGGAAGGTTCGCTCTGCGGATTTTCTGCTGATAAAGAAAGAATGGATTCATTACGGTGAATAAATCCCCTCTCTGATACGTTGCAGAATGGATTACAGCTCGATGTAGCTGTTACCTCCTGCACATGCATAATATGCTTTTTTATCCTCTGGTTTTACATAGATCTTAAGATCAGCACTGTCCATGCCTTCTGCCTTGCATTTCTCAAGAATCTGTGAGGCAAGCTCTTCAGCATTGTAGTCAGCTCCCTGATACTGGATGTAAAGATCATATGCTGCAGACGGCTGGGAAACCGGTGCTGTAGTCTCTGCAGCAGGAGCTGCGTCATCTGCCTTAACCGTGGAAACAGTTGCAACTGTGACTGAAGCCTGGGAAACTGCGGATTCATTCATTCTTTTTAATTTCTTTTTATCAGTTCTTCTGCTCATGATTTTATCCCCTTTTCTTTTTTCGTTCGGCACTTACTATTATATAACGTGTCTGCTGAGAAGTCAAAAAACTTTCGGAATATTTTCTGTAACAGGTGAAAAGACCGAGAAAAGATCACATAGCAGAGAACAGACAACCAGGCGATCTACTGCTTTGTCATACTCTGGATCGCACGGATAAATTCAAGATCCTCCGATTTTAATTTGAGGTTCGTCTCAAAATGCTTTCCTTCGGGAGTGGTGACGGACATTTCGAGAAGCGTGCCTTCTTCGAGAGCCTCGCGGGTTACAGCCCCAAGGAAAAGAGGAAACTTAGGATGATTGGAACGAAAAAGATCAAGATGCTTTTTCAACTCCTGAAACTTTCCTAATTGTGAAAAATTCATAATATACTCCATTCTGTCATATTGAAATAACGCTTTTTTGGGTCGGATCTACCGATAAGTAACATGATATACATTCTGATTCAAAATAGCAATAAAAAAAGTATAAAAAATACTTGCAAAAATAAAAATAATATGATATCATATCAATCGTGTCAGAGATGACGCGGGTGTAGTTCAATGGTAGAACACCAGCCTTCCAAGCTGGATACGTGGGTTCGATTCCCATCACCCGCTTCTTTTTTTGTTTTTCTAAAAATTCTCTTAAATCTGCGTTTCTTCTTATATTCCTGTTATTCCCTTGTTGTATTCTTGAATGTAGATATGATATACTTAAAAGAGTTTACTTTTGGATAAAGAATGAAATAAAGGAGCAATGAACGATGAGACTTGATGTGACGGATAACCCGGTAATAAGTGGTATGTCAAGAATATTCGATATGATGTGTCTGAATGTGCTTTGGCTGGTCTGCTCTCTTCCGATTTTTACGATCGGTGCATCTACGACAGCGATGTATACGGTGATGCTGAAGGTTGTAAAGAATGAGGAAGGATATATTGTAAAAGGCTTTTTTAAGGCATTTAAAGAGAATTTTAAAAAGAGTACGATCATCTGGCTGATCCTGCTGGTGATCGGGGGGTTCCTGGGGGCAGATTTATATCTGACGAGTTCGGCCAAAGGTTCTGTGGGAATGGCGTTAAGAGCGATCTTTGCAGCACTGGAACTGCTGGTACTTGCAGTCGGGATTTATGCATTTGCACTGACCGCGAGATATGAGAACAGTATCAAGGGAACCATCCGTAATGCATTGACGCTGACACTGGCAAGATTTCCGTCTTCCATACTGATGGTAGCCATCATGATAGCGTTGATCGGTATATCAATATGGAATCTCCAGTTGATCACATTTGCTCTTCCATTTTGGGCATTATTTGGAGTTTCGATCATTTTCTGGATCAACTCAAAGTTATTAAGAAGAATTTTTGCAGGAATTGAAGATCATACAGAGGAGGAAGTAGAAGAATGAACTTTTTAGAAGAGAGAATTATGAAGGACGGTGTTGTAAAAGAAGGAAATGTCCTGAAAGTAGACAGTTTCCTGAACCATCAGATGGATATTCACCTGTTGAATGAGATGGGAGCAGAGTTTAAAAGAAGATTTGCAGATAAGCAGATCAACAAGATTCTGACGATCGAGGCATCCGGGATCGGAATTGCCTGTATCGCAGCTCAGCATTTTGATGTGCCGGTCGTATTTGCAAAGAAATCCCAGAGCATCAATTTAGATGGTGATATGTATGTGGCAGAGGTAGAGTCGTTTACTCATAAGTGTAAGAACCATGTGATCGTGGCACAGAAGTTCCTTTCTCCGGAAGATCATGTACTGCTTATTGATGATTTTCTTGCAAATGGCTGTGCATTACAGGGACTGATCCAGATCGTGCAGTCGGCAGGTGCTACTGTAGAGGGAATCGGGATCGCAGTGGAGAAAGGTTTCCAGTCGGGTGGAAGGATGATCCGTAATCTCGGATTCCAGTTAGAGTCACTGGCGATCGTTGACGGAATGGACGCGGCGACAGGTGAGATCACATTCAGAGAGCAGCCACAGTGGGATGCGAAGTAAATAGATAAAAATGAACCGGTCTTTGAATGAAAAGGCCGGTTTTTCTTTAGAAAATCTTTGGAAACTTGTATCTGAGACCTTTAGATTTAGCAGCTAATATAAGGATATGCAGGAGGGAAAAGCAATGGAAATGAATCATGTACTGGTAGTAGAGGACGATAAAGAGATCAGGGAAGGCGTAAAGATCTATCTGAAAAGTCAGGGATATGAAGTGTACGAGGCTGCGGATGGTATAGAGGGGTTGAAAGTACTGGAAAAAGAGGAGATCCATCTGGCGATCGTGGATATTATGATGCCGAGACTGGACGGAATACGGATGACGATGAAATTAAGGGAAAAGTATGATTTCCCGGTTATTATGTTATCGGCAAAGTCAGAGGAAGTAGATAAGGTGATGGGACTGAATATTGGGGCAGATGATTATGTGACGAAACCTTTTACACCGATGGAGCTGATGGCGAGGGTCAATTCCCAGCTCAGAAGATACCGGAAATTTATGGAGCGGCTTGCACCGAGGGAAAATATCCATGTGATCGGAGGTCTGGAGATCAACGAGGATACGGTGGAAGTATCTGTGGACGGAGAGCCGGTCAGACTGACACCGATCGAGTACAAAATTCTGCTGTTGCTTGCAAAAAATCCGGGAAGAGTTTTTTCTTCAGAGGAAATTTATGAGCGTGTATGGCAGGAAAAAGCGATCAATACGGATACGATTATGGTACACGTAAGAAATATCAGAGAGAAGATTGAACTTGATCCAAAAAATCCGAAATATTTAAAGGTGGTGTGGGGCGTTGGTTACAAAATTGAAAAGCAGGGATAATCTGAAGTATCTGATCCTGGTGATCCTGATCTGTATCTGTTCAACCGTATTGCTCAGTCGGTATGGATCGTTTTACGAGGCAGGAGAAAAGGCTCAGAAAGAGAAGGCAGATTCTATGGAAAATGTCATTTCTGATATGGGTGACGGACTTGCGATCGGAAACTGTATTCTGGACAATGAAATATCCGGAGGGCGAGAGCAGTCGGAGCTGTTGGAAGAATATGGAATGTCTCAGTTTAATCTGCTGAAAAAATATATGGAGTACGGGGCATTTGACCGAAATGGAGAGAGTCTTTTAAAGAGTACGTCGGATTCTGTGGCAACAAGGCTTCTGTCGGATTCGGATTCCATTTATGGTATTCGGGTGGCATATACTTATGATGCGGATGGGGAACTGTCAGATATTGAAGTGTCAGGCAGCAGGCTGACACCGGAAGAAGAATATGAGGCAGAGCAGAGCTTTTTAGCTGATGTACGGTTTATGGAAGATGCTTATGGGATTGAATTATCCGGTGGACAGAGTATGACGCTTATTTATGGAATGTCGGCTGCGAATGTAGAGAGTTATGCTGAAAATTTTTATGAAGATCAGAGAAGCGGGGATATGGTCATATGGTATAGTGGACTGAGCCGTTCTGTCAACTGCATGATGCTTTTGCTGGCAGTGGCTGCGGCACTTCTTCCGACACTTTTAAGGACGGAAGAATATAAAGGAAAGATTTTCCGCGTACCATTTGAAGGAGTCATATTGATTCTGATTGCTATTTTTGGATGGAGTGCCGACTGGCTGTACTATCCGGCAAATATTCTCTGCAGGACAGTCGATGGGACATTGGTGCATATGATAAGACCATTCCGGCAAATGGCAGAGATAGGAATTAATTTGGCGATGTGGAGCGGTATTTTTCTGATTCTCTGCTGGGCAGGGGCGTGTCTTTGTGGTATATTCACAAGAAAGAGAGCATACTGGAAGGAGCAGACGCTGACCAGCATGCTGATCCGGTGGAAAAATCAGCATGAATTGCATATGGGAAAAGATTTTGTGAGCCTGGTAAAAGGGATCATGAAAAGGCTGAAAAAGCTGGTACGAAAGCAGTATGATGCTCTGACCCATATAGACTTCCGTGATAAGACGCATAAAGCAATCTTAAGAATTGTTATAGTGAATTTTGTTATACTTGTAGTGGTTGAATTGGTCAGCCTGATGTGCGGATTTGAATTTTATGCACTGGTGATCTACTCGATTGTACTGTTCCTGATCCTGAGAAAGTTTTTCCGGGATGTACAGAGAAAGTATCAGATGCTGCTTCATGCGACAAATGAACTGGCAGAAGGAAATCTTGATGTGGTGATCGAGGGGGATGCAGGAGTTTTCATGCCGATACAGAAGGAGCTGTGCAGGATCCAGCAGGGATTCAAAAAGGCAGTGGATGAAGAGGTAAAAAATGAGCGGATGAAGACGGAACTGGTGACGAATGTTTCACATGATCTGCGGACACCGCTGACTGCCATTATCACTTATACAGATCTTCTGAAAAATGAGACAGATCCGGAAAAGCAGAAAGAGTATATTGAGGTACTGGAGCGGAAATCTTTCCGGCTCAAAGTGCTGATCGAGGATTTATTTGAGATCAGTAAAGCAGCAAGCAAGAGTGTGAAGATGAATTATATGCAGGTTGATCTGGTGGGGCTGATCCGGCAGGTGGAGCTGGAAAATGATTCTAAGATCCAGGATGCAAAGCTGGAGTTCCGCTGGAAATTGCCGGATCATAAGGTGATTATGTGGCTGGACAGTGAAAAGACCTACCGCATTTTTGAAAATCTGATCGTGAATATCACAAAGTATGCCATGGCACAGACGAGAGTTTATATAGAAATGAAAGAGTTTTCGGATAAAGTCAGCATTTCTATGAAAAATGTATCAGCAACAGAACTGGATTTTGATGTGAATGAGATCACGGATCGGTTTGTCCGTGGCGATTCTTCAAGAAATACAGAAGGATCAGGACTGGGACTTGCGATTGCAAAAAGCTTTATTGAATTGCAGCATGGTACGTTGCAGATTACGACAGAGGCAGATCTTTTCAAGGCTGAGATCGTGCTGCCCAGGCTGAGCGAGGGACAGACCGGGCAGACAGAAGTTTAAAATAACTGCGACTCAGGAATGCATTGTCAGAAATCTGGTTTGAATTGTATGAGCAATGCAAAGATCAGCTTGGAACAGACAACGCTATAAATAAAAATAATGATAAGATCAAGCTGATGATGGCGTATATTCATGATCATTATGCAGGAAATATGTAAATAGATCAATCTGATATGCAAGACTTGACTTTTCGACAGATGTCACTCAAAATGAAAAGAAAAGAGGAGGTCTTGGGTATGAGATACGAAATAAAAGGTGATACACTTCCTGTTGTTGTCTGCTATCTGGAGGGTGGAGAGGGCGTTTTCAATACAGTAGTGACAGGACCGGGGCGGGTCTGGCTGCAGACGATGCCGATCTCTAATGTAGCAGGTGAGATCCTGAAATTTATGCCGTCAGGTAAATAGAGGATTGAAAGGATGAAAATAGTTACGATATTTTGGATCCTGCTGGCGGTTCTTTGTGGTGGATATGGACTCCTGATCCGGGCGATTGGTTCGGGAACCGGTTTCTTTCTTGTGTGGATTGCACTGGCAGTCATTTTCGTGGGATGTTCGGCAGCAGCACAGGCCGGCTTGTGGGGAATAATGCCACAGTTTCTGCGGAGAGTGACATTGGTATTGTTATGTCTGATATTGGTACTTTTTACAGGAATTGGTGGCTGCATCGGAAGTAAAATGAACACAGAAGGGAAACCGGGACTGGACTATATCATTGTTCTTGGGGCACAGATCTATGAGCGTGGTCCAAGTGCAGTTTTAAGGTTTCGGCTGGATAAAGCAGTGGAATATTTAAATGAAAATCCACAGACCAAATGTATTGTATCAGGTGGAAAAGGCAGCAATGAACCTTGTTCCGAGGCAGAAGGAATGAAAAAATATCTGATCCGGCAGGGGATCCCGGAAAAACGGATTTTGAAAGAGGAGAAGTCGACGACGACGGCTGAAAATATCCAATATAGCAAAAAGTTCATAAAAAGCAAGGAATCAGTTGGCATCGTCACGAATAACTTTCATATGTTCCGTGCGTTGCAGATTGCTAAAAGGCAGGGACTGGAAGACCCGTCAGGAATTGCTGCAGAATCGACAGCATTGTATCTGCCGAATAATGTGCTAAGAGAGATACTGGCAGAGATCAAGTATTTGATTTTTTAGAAAAGAACATATAAGATGTCAGGGTCAAAAGGTCTGAAACCACGTGTGCTTGCACACTGGTGGTAGAATGACCTTGAGACCCGCCCCGATATGAGCATAAAAGTGGGGCGTAAGCACCATGATATGCGAATAGCGGGTAGGATTGTGGGGCTTTTGCCCCCAACATCCATATAAGGATAAGATAAAATGAGACAGACAGGGAATACCCGAAAGGAGAAGGCAGTTCTCTGTCTGTCTTATTTTTATGAGAATCAATCGTATTACAGGTTATCTTCAGTCTCAGAACCGGAAGTCTCTCCGGTTATCCTGCTCAATCAGTCTGAGGTTTTCAAGCACGATCTTTCTTGCTTTTTCATTCGGAACATTCAGGACTTCCTTTTCAATCAGCCGGTTTCCGATTGCTGCCGTTTCAGGAGAGGCATAGTCTGTCAGATATTCTTTCAGTGTCATCAGGGCATTTGGGTGGCAGCAGTTCTGGATCTGTCCACTTTTACACAGCGACATGAAGCGGTCACCGGTACGGCCTTCCCGGTAACAGGCAGTACAGAAGCTGGGGATATAATCCATTTCCATAAGCCAGCGGACGACTTCATCCAGTGTCCGGGTGTCGCTGACGTCAAATTGTTCCGATTTTTCATCTTCAGGTTCAGGTTCGCAGTAACCACCGACGCTGGTACGTGATCCGCCGCTGATCTGAGAAATACCAAGATGAAGAACACGTTCTCTTGACTGCTGATTCTCCCGGGTGGAAATGATCATTCCGGTATAGGGAACTGCAATACGGATGCAGGCAACGATCTTGGCAAAGGTATCATCATCAATTCCATTGTCAAACTGGTCAGGATCAATATCATCGGCATGTCTGAGCCGTGGAACGCTGATGGTATGTGGGCCGACTCCGAATGCGGCTTCAAGATGTTCTGCATGCATGAGCAGTCCGGCAAATTCATAGCGATATTTGTCAAGCCCGAACAAAACTCCGAGGCCGACATCATCAATTCCACCCTGCATTGCCCGATCCATGGCTTCGGTGTGATAATTGTAGTCATGCTTTGGTCCGGTCGGATGAAGTGACAGGTAACTTTCCTTATGGTAGGTTTCCTGAAAGAGAATATAAGTTCCGATCCCTGCCTCTTTGAGCAGTCGGTAATGATCGACAGTTGTTGCTGCAATATTGATATTGACCCGGCGGATCGCTCCATTTCTGTGGTGGATACTGTAGATGGTCCGGATACATTCTAAATAGTAGTCCATGGTATTACGGACTGGGTCTTCGCCTGCTTCCAGGGCAAGACGTTTATGTCCCATATCCTGGAGGGCAATGACCTCTTTCCGTATTTCTTCCTGCGATAACTGTTTCCTTGCGATATGCTTATTTTTGGCATGATAAGGGCAGTAAGTACATCCATTGATACAGTAATTTGACAGGTAAAGTGGTGCAAACATCACAATTCGGTTTCCATAGAAATCTTTTTTGATCTGTTCTGCAAGCCGGAAGATCTCTTCATTTTTTTCCGGGATCGGACAGGCAAGAAGCACGGAGGCTTCCCGGTGTGACAATCCTTTTCTTTTTTTTGCTTTTTGAATAATAGAATCGATCAGGGTACTATTTTCTTTATTTTGATCTGCATAGGCAAGTGTATCAAGAATCTCTTCATGATTAATGAAATCATCTGCACAGGATGAAGTGATATCGTACATAAAAGCCTCCTTAAGTATACTGAGTTAAATTGATCGGTTTCGTGAGTCTCCTCTGGACACAACAACCTGGTATCCGATGGATGCCATTCTCTGTTCAAGGCAGCCCCTGCACTGAGCAGATTCTTCACCGGTACAGATCTTGTTGTCGTACAGGAGATAATTCTTTCTTACTTCTGTTGGGGAAAGATTCGGCATTACGACATTTGCTCCTGCCCGGATTCCCAGTTCCCGTCCCTGGGGTGAAATCGTTCCAAGAGCCGTAGTTGCGGGCAGCAGTACTTTCGGAATCATCAGCCGGATCAGGCCCAAAAGAAAGAGCGTCAGCTCCAGAGTTCCGGGTGGCTCATGGGAAAATCGGGTATCGTGATGAGGAATGAAAGGTCCGATCCCGACCATCTGTGGATTGAGTTCCTTCAAAAAGAGAAGATCATCAGCCAGATTTTCTGCGGTCTGAAATGGAGAGCCAACCATAAAGCCTGTCCCGATCTGATAACCGATTTCCTTCAGATCCCAAAGGCATTTCCGTCTGTGAACGGCAGAAAGCGAATCAGGATGAAGCCTGCGGTAATGGACAGGGTCATATGTTTCATGACGGAGCAGATAACGGTCAGCACCCGCATCGAACAAAGCCTGATAGCTTTCCCGTGAACGTTCACCGATGGACAGTGTAATAGCACAATCAGGAAAATGCGAGTGAATCTCTGCAACAATCTCTGCCATCCGTTTTGTTGTAAACCAGTTATCTTCACCACCCTGAAGTACAAAGGTGCGGAACCCCAGTTCATAACCGATGTGGCAGCAGGAAAGAATCTCAGACGGAGACAGGCGGTAACGCAGAATGTTGGGATTGCTTTTCCTGATACCGCAGTAATAGCAATCGTTGTGACAGTAGTTGGTAAATTCAATCAGTCCGCGGATATAAATATCATGGCCATATTCGCGGATACGGACTGCTTCAGACTTTTCAAAAAGATATCGTTCCAGTGCATCAGAACGGTGTTCGATCAGAAAGATCCATTCATCGCGTGAAAGAAACTGATCCATTTCTAATTGATCGATCAAGTGAAATTCTTCCTTCATAGTTCCCTCCTCACAGAAGAAATATTGAGAAAATTATATCATTTTGTTGAAAATTTGTAAATGAAAGTGTCGAACTTGAGTTTCCGCAGTTTTATCCACAGACCTCTGATTTTTCTCCATTCATTATCAACAACTTTATGAAAATGCCCAAAATATAAGGAATCTGACTTCTTTTTGATGTAAAATTAAGCTACTAAACAAAAA
>OLRQ01000155.1_pt1 | contig 76098 bp, 67 predicted proteins | sample 1671971 | NCBI WGS metagenome assembly OLRQ01 (sample SAMEA3136631, study PRJEB25190) | human gut metagenome | biome: human gut; feature: human-associated habitat; material: faeces | place: Austria | collected 2013
AGATTTATTCCTTCCAGAATAGCTGAGTCAAATACACTGATGATCACAGCAAGTATAACCGTAATGATCGTAACTGCTATGGTCTGCTTAACAAGTGTAGCATTATCAACCCAGACAATCTTTTTGAATTCCGATTGAAGTCCCTGAAACCAATTTTTCTTCTGACCTTTGCCAGCAGATTTTTCTTTCTCTTGCATAGTCTAACCTCACATTTCGTGATTACTTCGTTTCCTTGTGCAGAGTATGGGTACGGCAGAACTTACAATATTTCTTTGTTTCAAGACGCTCAGGATGATTTTTCTTCTCCTTGGTCATATTGTAGTTACGCTGCTTGCACTCCGTACATGCTAATGTAATCTTAACGCGCACAACTTCCACCTCCAGTGTTTTCATTTGCGTGGGTCTTTTCTGCTTTTCGGGCATAAAAAAAAGACCTAACTTCCATGTCGCTTGTCTAGTTTAGCACATACCACATATATAAGTCAAGCATTTTCCCTTAGAAATTCACGTCTTTCTTGCAAAAACAGCTCATTAAATATATATTTTTATATTATTACCTTATAATAAGGAAGTTTCTGTTCTTTGTACTGTACCATATTCAGTTATTGAAACCGCACACAGAAACTTATTTATATAACTTTTCTCTTGTAAATACACATTTCCTAGTGTATGATAAGGAAGATATGGAACCCTCACTCTGCTGAGGGTTCTATAGATTACAAAAAGATTAAAAGAATATAGGAGCGGATTTTATGTTTAAACGATTTAGGGATGACATGAAGAAGTACTGGAAATATGCCGTCTATTCTTCTAAAGCCCAGTTGAAATCCGAAATTGCCAATTCCTATCTGAACTGGCTGTGGTGGATACTTGATCCTCTTTGCTTCATGCTGATCTATGTATTCATGTTCGGATACGTATTCAAATCTAAACAACAGTATTTTGCGATTTTTGTCTTTATCGGTATTACTCTCTGGGACTTTTTCAACAAATCTCTTATTCAGAGTGTTAAGTTGATCAAAGCCAATAAACCTATTGTATCAAAGGTCTATATTCCAAAGTTTATTCTTATCCTTGTCAAAATGGGTGTAAATGGTTTTAAAATGTTCATTTCTCTGTTGATCATTGTTGCCATGCTCGCTGTATGGCGTGTACCGATAACCTACAATGTGATTTACATCATTCCGATTTTAATGACATTGATCGTTTTAGTTTTTGGGTTCAGCTGTTTTCTTTTACATTATGGTGTATTTGTAGAAGATCTTTCCAATGTACTGAATATTGCACTGCGTTTCCTGTTTTATCTGACCGGTATTTTCTGGAATATCATGGATCGTCTTCCGGCACCATACAACAGTTATATCGGTCGGTGCAATCCGATTGCATTCTTGCTGACATCAGCACGTGACTGTGTAATTTATGGCAGTACTCCGCACCGCAAGCTTTTGCTTCTGTGGTTTGTTATCGGGCTTATCATCAGTGCTCTGGGTGTCCGTAAAATCTACAAGAACGAAAACAGTTATGTAAAGGTGATTTAATATGGAAGAAAAACATGCAATTGAAGTTACTGATCTGGTTATCAGCTATCAGAATCTTAAGAAAACTTCTATCAAAAAAAATCTGCTGCATTTCAACCGTCAGAAAGCGGATCGATTTGTTGCAGTAAAAGGAATTTCCTTTTATGTTCGCGAGGGTGAGATTCTCGGAATCATCGGAAAGAACGGTTGCGGTAAATCCACTACCCTGAACGCTCTTGCCGGAATCTTTTCTCCTGACAGTGGTACGATCGACCTTCATGGACACAGTATTTCTCTTCTGTCTATCGGCGTCGGTTTCCAGCGCGAAATGACCGGACGTGAAAACATCACTCTTTCCGGTATGCTGCTTGGCTTCTCCGAAGAACAGGTAAAAGAAAAAGAAGCAGAAATCATTGAATTTGCAGAACTCGGTGATTTCATCGATATGCCGGTCCGTACTTATTCCAGTGGTATGTATTCTAAACTGGCCTTCTCCATCACCGCTATTCTTGAGACAGATATTATGCTGATCGATGAAGTCTTAAGTGTCGGTGACCAGAAATTCAAGAAAAAAAGTTACGAAAAAATGAAAAGTCTGATTTCCAACAAAGACCGTACTGTTATTATCGTGTCACACAGCCTGGATACACTCGAAGAGCTCTGCGACACTGTTATGTGGATGCATGACGGTCAGATTCGGAGAATCGGTGAACCGAAACCTGTTTTGGAAGAGTACGTTGACTTCATGGAAAAGAACTGATTTTTCAGATTCATTTATTGTATGCAGAGGCCCCGCATCAACATGGTGCAGGGCTCTTTTTATACCCCAAAATATCTCTCCCGTCCGGCCAGACGCATCTGTTTTCCGGCATATTCTTATTTTTTCTCGAAGCTTTTCCCATTTTTGTCACTTTTTCCTGTTTTTCTCGTACTTTTTTCTTTTATTTAATACAGACTTAACAATCGTTATTTTTTTTTATCAACAAATCACACTTTTTTGCTCAAAAAGGTAGAAATGCTTTTGTTAAAAATGTATAATAGCTTTATAAGCAATATAAAAGGAAAGTGAGGGTTCACTATGAAACAAAACAACATGTTAGCGATGATTCTGGCCGGCGGACGTGGCAGCCGTCTTCATGAACTGACCAACAGAGTTGCCAAACCTGCCGTTTCATATGGCGGAAAATACCGCATCGTTGATTTCCCATTGAGTAACTGCGCTAACAGCGGTGTGGACATTGTCGGTGTACTTACTCAGTACGAATCCGTTCTTTTGAACAGTTACGTAGCAGCTGGCGGACGTTGGGGACTTGACGCAAGAGAAAGCGGAGTTTTCGTTCTTCCACCACGTGAAAAAGCAGATGCCGATCTGGATGTGTACAGAGGTACTGCTGATGCGATCTCCCAGAATATCGATTTTATCGACAAATATTCACCGGAATATCTGTTAGTTCTCTCCGGTGACCATATTTATAAAATGGATTATGATAAAATGCTGGATTACCACAAAGAAATGAATGCAGATGCTACCATTGCAGTCATTGAAGTACCGATGAAGGAAGCCAGCCGCTTCGGTATCATGAATACGGACGGGGCCGGACGCATCGTTGAATTCGAAGAAAAACCTGAACATCCAAAGAGCAACCTTGCTTCTATGGGTATTTATATCTTTAACTGGAAGCTTCTCCGTAAGATGCTCCTTGCAGATATGAAAGATCCTGATTCTCACCACGATTTCGGTAAGGATATCATTCCACAGCTTCTGAATGACAACAAGACACTTGCTGCCTACAAATTCAAAGGCTACTGGAAAGATGTCGGAACCATCGATTCTCTCTGGGAAGCAAACATGGATCTGCTTGATTCAAGAAACGAACTGAATCTGAATGATGCCTCATGGAGGATCTACACAGAAGACACGCCTACTCTTCCGCAGTACATAGGACCAAACGCAAAAATCGACAAAGCATTCATCACTCAGGGCTGCGTCGTAAAAGGTGAAGTAAAGCACTCTGTACTGTTCACCGGATGTAAGGTCGGCGAAGGTGCAAAGATCATTGACAGTGTACTTATGCCGGGTGTAGAAGTGGCTGCAGGTGCCGTTGTACAGCGTGCTCTTGTTGCCGATAACATTAAGATCGGTCCGGAAGCTGTTGTCGGAAGTGCAGACAGCGAAAGCATCGAACTCGTGTCCAAACGTGTAAAGGGGGTAGAATAATATGGCAAGAGCATTTGGAATTGTCACATCTTCCGGAACCCATATCAAAGTAGAAGGACTTCAGCAGTATCGTCCAATCGGTGCTTTTTCCTTCCTTGGAAGATATCGTGTCATTGACTTTCCTATTTCAAATATGAGCAACAGCGGTATTGACCGTATTCAGGTATACGTAAGGCGCAAACCACGTTCACTGGTAGAGCATCTGGGTACCGGACGCCATTACAACATCAACTCCAAACGTGGTAAACTCCAGCTTATGTTCTCTCAGAACAGTTCTGAGAACGATGTATATAATACCGATATTTCCGCTTTCGCAGAAAACATTGAGTTCATCGAACGTATGCGTGAACCATATGTAATTATTGCTCCATCCTATATGGTATATGCAGCAAACTACAGTGAACTTCTTCAGGCACATATTGATTCCGATGCTGATATCACTCTTCTATATCATTCCGTTGATAACGCAAGAGAAGCTTTCCTTAATTGCGATATTCTGAATCTAAACAAACAGAAAGGTGTCGAATCCATCGAAAAGAACCGTGGAAGTGCCCAGAAACGTAACATCTTTATGGATACTTACATCATGAAGAAAGAACTCTTCATCAAACTGATCAAGAAGGGCAAAAAAATTTCATCCATGTACACCCTTCCACAGATCGTAGCCGCTTCTCTTGGTGAGCTGGATGTTCGTGGCGTTGCACACAGAGGCTATTTTGCATCCATTACTGACTTTAACAGTTACTACAATGCAAATATCTCTCTGATTGATATCAAGACTGCTGAAGGACTCTTCAATCCGGACTGGCCGATTTATACCAAAACCAACGACTCCTGCCCGACACAGTATCTGGAGGGTGCAGATGTCAAAAATTCTGTTATTTCCAACGGCTGCGTGATCGAGGGAACGGTAGAGAACTCTGTTATCGGCCGTGGCTGCCAGATCAAACCTGGTGCTGTCGTTAAAAACAGTGTTGTATTATCTCATACTGTCGTTGGCGAGAATGCTCATATTGAAAATCAAGTAATGGACAAATGGGCCAAAGTCGTTCACGGCAATGAGATCATTGCAGAGGAAGGACATCCGGGATATATCCGCAGAGACGACATTCTCTAATGACCGAATAAATATTCTTTAACCTTTAAGAGGGCTGCCACAGATTATGTGGCAGCCCCCTCTTTATATCTTCCTGTTATATACTACACCTGAGTTTCTTTTTTCTCTTCTTTCATCATTGAAATATATTCATATTTCGGAAGCAGCGATGTTCCTTTGTACTCTTTACGATACTGTGTAAAAATGCGCTCCATAATATCTTTAATTTCACTTTCTTCTGCTTCAAAAAGAATAATCAGATACTGCATGGAACTGTAACGGGTGCATACATCCACACTCCGGATCTTTTTACAGATTACATGTTCCATACATTCCAATGCCTCTTCGATGCTTTCAATATGCGGTGCAGAATCCGGCTGAGTTTCCATTGTTACCATTACAAGATGGTATTTGTATTTATGCCGTGCACTCAGATGATTCATATATTCGAATACTCGGGCAAAGCCACGATAATCGAGATTGAATACACCGGAATATTTTCCACTGTCATGCAATGCTTTCGCAATCATTTTCAGGTCTTTTCCGATTCCGGCATTGCCAGACTCTTCATTTTCCATCTGCTGATAGAAGAAATAACTTCCCTTTCCATTCTGCTTCACATAATACAGCGCCTTATCCGCTTTTGAATAACATTCCTCAAACGGATCGCCTTTGTTTACTTCACAGATTCCGACTGAAATATCTGCAAAACGAATCTCCATATCTTCCTCTTTGCACTGCTCGAATTTCTTCTGGATCTTTGTCACAATATCTATGATCTCTTCCTTCGAAACCTCCGACACAAACATCAGAAACTCGTCACCACCCAATCGGCAGACTACGGAATGCTGCGCATGCTCCATAAGCAGTGAACCGAGAAGTTTCAGTGCCCGGTCACCTGCCTTATGTCCGTAAATATCATTGATCTTTTTGAGATTATCCATATCCAGAAATACCAGATATCCATTATCCTGCTGCATAAACTGCGCCGCAAGTTTTTCACCGCGGTTTCTCATCGGCAGTCCGGTCAGGAAATCGAATCCCTCGCTTTCTTCCTGTCTTTTCATCGTACTCATAACACTGGAGATAAATCTCTCAAACTCAAATTCTGTGTCCGAATCACCGTCTTCATCCAGTGCCACAGCCGTTTCTTCATCAATTGCCACACGATTTTCATCCAGCAGTTTCAAAAATACATCCGCAATATCCGGATCAAACTGCTTTCCGCGGCTCTGTAATATTTCATTATAAATTATTTCATCTGCCAGCGGATTTCTGTAAATTTTCCTTGATTTCATTGCATCGTAGCTGTCTGCTATCGCAATGATTCTGGCATACAGCGGGATTTCTTCTCCTTTAAGACCATCCGGATATCCCTTTCCGTCATATCTTTCATGATGGCTTCTTGCCACTTCCTTCACATGATCGATCAGAGTGATATTTTTCAGTATTTCCGCACCGATGATCGTATGATCTTTAATGACCGCATATTCCTCTTCTGTAAGGCGTGTCGGTTTGTTCAAAATTGAATCCGGAATACCAATTCTTCCGATATCATATAAATGTGCTGCATTTCTGAGATTTCTGATTTCTTTTTTGTCCCAGCCCAGTTCTTCGGCGATCAGTGCCGCATATTCTGCCACACGATGAGAATGTCCTCTGGTGTATTCGTCTTTTGCCTCGATCGTCGTGGACAGCGTCTGCATCATCTGAAGCGAAATTGCTTCCATCTGGTTCCTGCGCTCATCCATTTCTATCTTCTGCCGGCTGCTCTCCATTGCCTGAATATCATAAATTGTTTTTACCAGGTTCAGAACCAGCAGTATAGTCATTCCGATGCCGATAAATATTCCGGATATCGAAACCACAAAATAAGTTGAAAGTGATTCAATCAATACACAGAGCATGGCAAATACAAGCCCGACCAGTGTATACCCAGTTCCCTTGAAATAACCTTTTTTGTAGTCCTCAAATATCGTCACAAACACGATCACAACTGTAATCGCAAGAAGTCCATGTGCTATCGGCAGTGTTTCAATATAGTCTGCAATGCCTGATATATGCAGAACTGAGCAGACCAGAAGAGCAAAAAATGCAATATTTTCTACTATATTAAATGTTTTCCTGTGTCTTCCATGCTGCAATGTATCTATATAATAAGAAATCGGCACAGGACACAACAAAATCATTACAAAGCACATCGTCGCCAACGCCGACGCATTCGGAATCAGGAGCTGGCGCAGTTTTGACTCACCAAGCATCCAGACAGCCGCCATGATCACACACCAGCCCAGATATTCCATATCAAATTTTGTCTGATATGCAATTCCAAGCGCAATGCTGAATGCAATTGTAATAATACCTGCAAACAACAGGAAAAAACCTATGATTGTTTCCAGTCCGTATGTATGGAACAGATATTCCCAGATTTGTGCTTTGTCACCGCAGTAGACTTCATTTACCACGCCGGAATATTTGTCTGTATTTGTCCTCAGTTCAATACGAACTTCCTTGCCTGCATCTGCTGCAGATGTCGGACAGAACACATAACTGCTTGCTGAATTCTTACCGACAAGCCGTGTATGCGAAGTATCATACCCCGCACGCAGTTCTCCTCCCACATAAAAAACAATCGACTGGAGCGATGAACGAATCATCAGTGTACTCTCTACTCTCTGTATAATCATCCGGAAGCTGCGTTACGATCGTCATGGTGTCTCTGGCTGGCACTTTATATTTTCCCGGAACCTGAATTGCCTCGCTGCTGCCGTCAGACTTTTGCCATACAAAATCACCCTGATAAAGAATCTGACTTTTGAAAATTCTCTCACTGTATTTACCCGGTCCGAAAAATTGCAGTATTACGACACTAAATGCACATAATATCATCAGACCATAAAACAGAAACCGCTTTTTTCGATTACCTGCATAACTTTCTTTTGTCAAAATCATTCTCCTTGATCGTATAAAATATAAGATTTTTATCACTGTATACATTCGCTTATTCCATCTATTTTACAATATTTTGCACTATATCTCAATCATACAGAACAAAAATACCGCCAAATGAAAGATACTTTTTCCTTCATTTGGCGGTTATATTACATAAGCAGATTCTATTATAAAAGAACTGTAATCGTCAGTCCGTTTCCTGTTTTGTTTTCTGCGCTAATCTTGCCTTTGTGCGCCTGCACGATTGCCTGTGCTACGGACAAACCGATACCGGAACCTCCTGTACCGGATTTGCCGCCAGAAGCTCCATGATCTGAAATTCTTTATTTGGAAGACGAATCGCATCTGTCGGGGATTTCAGTTCAAATGTAGTGCAGTCGAGAGACAGATTGCCGACTTTCAGTATCGAGCTGGCTGTGAGGATCAGCACAGGAACATCATTTCCCTGCGCACGGATATTTTTCAGTACCGTAATGCCATCCATCTTTGGCATCATAATATCCAGAATTGCACCATCATAATTATCCGCTAAGTACACTATAAAGGTGGAACTTTAATTTTACTTTAAAGTAGTTGTAAAGATTCTGTATATTTTATTTTTGTTATGATTTCTGTTTTTATCTGTAGTAACGTCCTCCGGTAAAGGCTACTACAATACATTCTGCTCCCTCTATGATCAGGAATGCACCTACCAAAACACCCATCGATAAAATCGTGATCATCGGACGGAAGATCAGAAGAATTCCGACGATCAGTCCCAGAATGTTCAAAATCAGTGAAATTGTATAATAAGTCATTCCGAAGTGCATCTTCATATACTGGAGATGGGAAAGTCTGGAAATGCAGTGTGCAATGATCCAGATTGGAAGAATCATTGCGATTGCCCATGTGCCTGCTCCCGGATGTGCGATCAGCATAAATCCTGCCATAATTCCAAGGATTCCGGTCACCAGAGAAACGACCGGTCCGAAACCTGTAAATCGTTCCATCTTCACATACAGGACAATGTCTCCGATTCCACTTATAACGGCTATCACTCCACACAGGATTACGATCCATGTGAGAACACCAACCGGCTGACGCATGATCACAATGCCGAGAATGATCAGAATCAACCCCATAATCAGTTCAAACCATCCGATATCAGACTGTCTTTTCATTGTCATCCGCCTCCTTTGCCTCAATTGCTGTTTCAGATTTTGCTTCTGCCTGTACCTTATTGCCGCTCAGGATTGCCATAAACTCGTCACCAGTGATTGTTTCTTTTTCATAAAGATAGTTTGCAAGATCATCCAGTTTCTGACGGTTATCCAGAAGGATTTTCTTTGCTTTTTCATGCTCTCTCTTAACGAGTTCCACAACCTGGCGGTCAATTTCTTTCTGTGTATCCGCTGAGCATGCAAGGGATGCGTCTCCTCCGAGATACTGGTTTGTCACTGTTTCCATTGCAACCATATCAAAATCATCGCTCATGCCATAACGGGTGATCATGGAACGTGCAATCTTGGTTGCCTGTTCGATATCGTTGGAAGCACCTGTTGTCACTTCACCAAAAACAACTTCTTCTGCGGCACGTCCACCGGTGAAAGTCGCAATTTTGTTTTCCAGTTCTTTCTTCGTGAGAAGATATTTATCGCCCTGCTCTACCTGCATGGTGTAGCCAAGTGCACCGGAAGTTCTCGGGATTATCGTGATCTTCTGAACCGGTGCAGAATGTGTCTGCATGGCTGCCACAAGAGCATGTCCGATCTCATGGTATGAAACAACTTTTTTCTCCTGTGCAGAAAGTATTGCATTTTTCTTCTGATAACCTGCAATAACGACTTCTATGCTCTCCTCAAGATCTGCCTCCGTCACCACTTCACGGTTGTCGCGTACCGCACGAAGCGCGGCCTCATTCACGATATTTGCAAGTTCCGCACCAGACGCACCGGATGCCATTCTTGCAATCGTATGGAAATCTACATCATCAGAAAGCTGTACTTTCTTTGCATGTACCTTAAGAATTGCTTCACGGCCTTCAAGATCCGGCAATTCTACAGGTACACGGCGGTCGAAACGTCCCGGACGGGTCAGTGCCGGATCAAGAGATTCCGGACGGTTGGTTGCCGCCAGAATGATAACGCCGTTGTTGCCTTCGAAACCATCCATCTCAGTAAGGAGCTGGTTCAGAGTCTGTTCGCGCTCATCGTTTCCGCCTGCCATCTGACCGTCACGTTTCTTACCGATGGCATCGATCTCATCAATAAATACAATGCATGGAGCTTTTTCTTTTGCCTGTTTAAAGAGGTCACGCACTTTTGACGCACCCATACCAACAAACATTTCCACGAATTCAGAACCGGACATGGAGAAAAATGGTACGTTGGATTCACCCGCTACTGCTTTTGCCAGCATGGTCTTACCTGTTCCAGGAGGGCCTACAAGCAAAACTCCCTTCGGCATTGAAGCACCGACTTTTGTATACTTCTCCGGATTATGCAGATAGTCAACGATCTCCTGCAGGTTTTCTTTTGCTTCTTCTTCACCTGCCACATCACTGAAACGGATGCCCTCCGTGGAAGGCACATAAACTTTGGCATTGCTTTTTCCCATACCGAATGCCATCGAGTTTTTGCCGCCCATCTGATTCATCATCTTGCGGCTCATATACTGGCCGAGCGCAATAAAGATCACAAGCGGAAGGACACCTGTCAGCAGAAAGCTTGCTGCCGGTGACATCTGTTGATCGATTTCTTTGGAGAATTTTGCTCCTGCTTTGTAAAGACGCTCTGTCAGAGTCGGATCATCCATCACACCTGTTTTATAGATTGTCTTCACATCATCTTTGTCAGTAAAAAGGATCTGATTGTCCTCAATCTGCACGTCATCGATCTTTTTATCTTCGATCTTTGACATAAAGGTTCCGTAGTCCACTTCTTTGACCATGGTTTTTGTGAGCATCGGTGTCACGAGCACATTAAAAACAATTATGATCAGAAGCACGATGCCGTAGTAATAAAGAAGCGGCTTCTTCGGAGATTTCACTTCCTTCATTTGTATGTCCTCCTCGTCTGTATTTTTCCTTTTTATTCTTACATATTATAATGCCGCGTCCTGCTGTTTTATATAGACAAAAAAGGGAAAGTGTTCTTTTTTACCACACTTTCCCGGTTTTGTCCTGTATTTTTCTTTTTCAAACGCGCATCTGCCGATACGGATTCAATGCTTTTTCTGCAAGATCCGGGAAGTTCCCGATGATCGCATGGACACCGATCCGTGCAAAATATTCCATGCTGTCCCAGTCATTGACGGTCCAGGTATTGACCTGTAATCCATGATCTTTCGCATCCTGCACATAGCTTTCTGTCACCATCGGATATGCCGGATGCAGGAAATCCATGCCGAGTTGTCGACCGTATTTACCGGCACCGACGATCCAGCTTTCTTCCAGAAGACCGCATGGAATTTTTTCTTCCAGTTCTTTCATCTTCAGACAGGAATAATGATTGAAAGAGGAAATGATGATTTTATCTTCCAGTTCAAACTCATGGATCAGTTCCAACGTCCGCTTCTCGATTCCCGGATAAAGGAAAACTCCTGTTTTGAGTTCAACATTGGTGATGATCGGAAGATCTTTGAACCGTATAAAATATTCACGCAGTGTCGGAATTTCCATCTTTCCGTACCGGTCGCCCCATTTACCGGAGACATCCATCGCTTTCAACTGCTCCAGTGTATAATCCTTTACAAATCCATCGATGCCGGCAGTCCGGAGCAGACTTTCATCATGCATGATCACAAGTTTCCCGTCTTTTGAGAACTGCACATCCAGTTCAATTCCGTCTGCACCGGCCTCTACAGCCTTTTCAAAAGCCAGCATTGTGTTTTCCGGATACTGTCCGGAAAATCCTCTGTGTGCAAAATTCAGCGTCACAGCCATTCCTCCTACAACAAAATACAATCTTCTTTCTTTATACTCATCCAGCAGTCCGTAGATTCCGCAAGAAGTCCTGTCTCCTGAAACAGTACATCCGCATGAATTTTACCGCCCTCGCAGCCGATTCCATAGCGAAACACATTTCCCTGCGGAATTCCGTCCACGATTTTTCCCTGGAAAATATAGCTGCATGCATCGTCCGGTCTTTCCAGAGATAATCTGACGCTTTCCGGGCGAAAGGCAATCGTTTCTGCCTCTGCACTGCTGCCTGTCATTTTTTTGAAATCTTCGGATGATAATAAATTGTAACTTCCGATAAAAGATGCAGCAAATTTTGTAGCCGGGCGGGCATACATCTGCGCCGGCTCTGCCGACTGTTCGATTCTTCCATCGTAGAGAAGGTGAATCATATCCGACATCACCATTGCCTCATTCTGGTCATGTGTAACAAAAATTGCTGTGATATCGGTCTCTTTCTGGATTCTTCGAATCTCCATCTGCAGTGATTTGCGGAGAAGGGCGTCGATTGCAGAAAGCGGCTCATCCAGAAGAAGAACTTTTGGTTCTGTTACGATTGCTCTTGCAAGCGCGGCTCTCTGCTGTTGTCCGCCGGATAACTGCGACGGATAGCTTTTGCCTTTATCCCCAAGGCCTACGATTTCCAGCATCTCTTTTACTTTTGTGTCAATCTGATTCTTTGGCATCTTTTTCAACTGCAGACCGAAAGCCACATTTTTTTCGACTGTCAGATTCGGGAACAGACTGTACTGCTGAAACACCATTCCGATATCCCTTTTTCTCGGTTCTTCATTTGTAATGTCTTTTCCATCCAGCCACACTTTACCGGAAGTTACGCGCTCCAGCCCGGCAAGGCATCGAAGAAGTGTGCTTTTGCCGCAGCCGGACGGTCCGAGAAGCGTCACAAGCTGTCCTTTTTCGATATCGAGGCTAATGTTTTTCAGCACCTGTGTATCACCGAAATTTTTTACAATATTTTCAAAACGTATATATCCCATAAATTTTCCTGTCTTTCCTGGAATTTTGCTGTCTGCGCATGCCTGTACACTTTTCTTTTACTTATCTTCTTTTCTGCTGCGGTTTTTCAGATATAAGGTAACGGCTGCAATGAGAAATGTGATTGCCATAATCACTACAAACACCGCGCTTGCTTTCATGCTGTCCGATTTCATGGTCTGGTAAAGGTAAATCTGCATATTCTGGAAAGATGTTCCGGTAAGATTTCGCACCAGCACATAATCTCCAAAGATAATTCCCACTGCCAGAAGTGAAGAAACAATCACCGATGAAATCAGATTCGGAACGACTACTTTAAAAAATGCATAAATTCGTGAACAGCCAAGCATTTCCGCAGCCTCGACCAGCGTATAGACATTAACCGTCAGCAATCCGTTTTTGATTCCCTGATAAATGTATGGCATGATAATGACACTGTATGCACCAAACAGCATGACCATACGGTTTGACAAAAATGTATCCGAACGCACATATGCTGCCAAAATGCTGACCGAAAGAATAACTCCCTGTATCGTATACGGAATCATGCAAATGATCTGTACATATTTATCAAGCTTCGGAAAGTACAAATTGGTTACAAACATTGCCAGAAGGATGATCACTGTGGTCAGCACAATTGGTACCACACATACGATCAGACTTCTGAGAATACACAGCAAAAACTCCGGATCCTGAAACAGTTCCACATAACTTTTTACAGAAAATCCATGTGGGACAATTTCTGTCCATTTATCAAAAAGTGAATAAACGATAGTCACAATCAGTGGAAGGAGCAGGTATGCGATCAGGACCAGCATTACCGCAGCCGAGCCTTTTTTTCTCTCTGTCATACCTTCTTCACTCCTTTCTGAAACTGTCTGCCGATTCCGTTTGTCACGAAGATCATAATGACCATCAGTGCCATCATCACAACTGACAACGCACCGCCAAGTCCCGGTTTCAGCTTAACTTCCCCGACAAAGCTTCCTGCGATCTGAATCGGAAGCAGGGAAATATTATTCATCATCAACGCATAAACGGTTGCATATGCGGCAAGTGCATTTGCAAAAAGTACACTGAACGTACCAAGGATTCCCGGCATCAGCACAGGAATCCCGACCTTTGTCCAGAAACAGGTCATATTTCCGCCGAGAAGTGCAACTGCTTCTTTCCATTCTCTTCGGATTCCCTCAAATGCAGGAATGAGAAGCAGTGTCGCAAGCGGAATCTGGAAGTATACATAGATCATGCTCATTCCACCAGATGTGTACAGATTGTAATTCGCCAGTCCCTGAATCCCGAGTTTCTGGCCCACATGTACCATAAATCCGGCATTTCCGAGAAGTATCATATAAGAAAAAGCAAGCGGCACTCCGGCAAAGTTTGATACCATATTTAATACCGTTGTAAAAGCCGTGCTGAGTTTCCCGGTGTGATTATGTATTGCTTTCGCCCCCAGAAATGCAATGATAATGCCGATCAGGGAAGACGTCAGTGATATTTTCAGGCTGTTGATGATTGCTTTCTGATAAAGAAGTTTTGTAAAAATTTTTTCATAGTTTTCCAGCGAAAAACCGCTTCCGCCATCCGGAATAAAACTGTTTCCGATCACGCTGCAAAGCGGTACGATCTCATACAGCACAGCAACCGCCAGAAAAGGAAGCAGCGCCAACAGATAAATGTATTTTTGTTTTTTCATTACTGAACCAGAAGTGGCGTGATTTCTTCCTGCCATCTTTCTACAACAGTTTCGCAGGCTTTTGTATAAGCTTCTGTATCTTCCATCGGAATTGCATTTGCATAATCTTCTGATTTGAAGGTTGCGTTCTGGATGTCTTCCGGAATTTCTACATCTGTTCTTGTCGGGATTGCACCTGCTGCTGCCAGATTTGCCTGACCTTCATCGCTGAAGATGTATTCTCTTGCAAGAGCTGCTGCGCATGGATGCGGTGCATATTTATTGATTACGGAAGCATATCCACTCATGATGGAGCCATCTGTCGGGATGTTTGCCTGAAGTTTATATTTTGTGATCTGATCTTTGTACGGGATTGCTGTGAAGCTCCAGATCACACCTACCGGAATCTCACCTGTCTCAAAGTTCTGCTGCAGGATGTCCAGCGTATTGATTCGTCCGTCTTCTGCCATTTGTGTCCAGAAATCAAATGCAGGATCAAGGTTATTAAGGTCTCCGCCAAATGCATAAGCAGATGCAATGACTGCTGCCTGTGCGTTTCCGCCATTGATATCTCCGAGTGCTACCGTATAATCACCATCTTTGATGTCTGCCCATGAAGTCGGTGCATTTTCTACTTCATCTATATTTGTAAGGAAGGTTGTTGCACCGGTATAAGCGATCATCCATTTTCCGTCTTCGCCTTTTGCCCAATCCGGAACGCTATCCCAGTAGGAAGTTTTGTATCCCTGTACCAGATCTTCATCCACTGCCTGTGCACCAAATGCCTGTCCGACATCGCCGATGTCCTTTGTTCCTTTTTCGCCTTCTGTCTGGAACATCTGAAGTTCCTCTGCGGAAGACATGTCAGAGTCAGCATGTGTGATACCATATTTATCATTCAGGTCCTGCCAGGTCAGTCCCCAGTTTGCCCAGGAATCCGGCATACCGACAGATTCTACATCACCTTCTTCTTTTGCTTTTGCAGTAATATCATCCAGTGTCATAGAATTCAGATCCACTGCATCTGCTGCAAACGTAGTCATCGGACATACTGCTGTTCCTGCTAAAATTGCTCCTGTCATCACTGCAGCAACTGCCGGTTTGAATCTTTTGTTCATCATTTTCATTTTCCTCCAAATCCTTTTCGAATTGTCTTTGTTGATGCTGCTATTCTGTCATACCTGTGTAAAAAGAACTACCCGGGTCCGGTAAAATCTACGTTAAATACATTTGCAGGAGAATTTTCTCCGGGCAGATAACGAAAAACCTCCCTGCGGCCGAAACCACAGGGAGGTTTTTTCAGAATTTCCTGAAACGCTCGTATCTTGTTTCCAGTAATTCTTCTTCTGTTAAATTTGTATATTTGTAAAGAAAATCCTCGATTTTTTCATCCAGCCGGTCAGTTACCTGCCACAGACTTTCCGGTGTCAGATTTTCCGGTTCCGGAATCACCTGCTCGATGATACCTTTTTCGTAAAGATCCGCCGCTGTCAGCTTCATAACTGCTGCCGCTTCTTTTGCCTTCGTGCTGTCTTTCCAGAGAATGCTCGCAAAACCTTCCGGAGAAAGAATGGAATATACGGAATTTTCCAGCATCCATACCTGATCTCCTGCTGCAAGTGCAAGCGCACCGCCACTTCCGCCTTCTCCGGTCACAACCGAAAGAACCGGTGTTTTTAATCCGGCAAGTTCCCATAAATTACGGGCAATCGCCTCACCCTGTCCGCGTTCTTCCGCTTCGATTCCGCAAAATGCCCCCGGTGTATCGACAAAACAGATAACCGGACGGTGAAATTTCTCCGCCTGTTTCATCAGACGCAACGCTTTGCGGTAACCTTCCGGCATCGGCATACCGAAGTTATGTGCAATGTTTTCTTTCGTGTTTGTTCCTTTTTCCTGTACAATGACCGTGACCGGTCTGCCGTGAAATTTCGCGATTCCGCCGATGATTGCCTTATCATCACCGTAATTGCGGTCACCATGGAATTCCATAAAATCTGTAAAAAGAGCTTTTATATAATCACTGCCGGACGGTCGGTCGATCTTACGTGAAAGCTGCACACGATCCCATGCTGTGAGGTAAGGGTTGATGTCGGCAGACTCAAAATCTGACTCCGATGAAGATTTCGCTGAGTGCATTTCATCTATTGAATCGTCTGAGGAATTGGAAATCTCATGCATCTCCAGAATCTTCCCAAGCGTCTCTTTCAGATTCTCACGTCTTACAATATCATCAACAAATCCGTGCTCTACAAGAAATTCTGCTCTCTGGAAACCCTTTGGCAGTTTCTGGCGGATCGTCTGCTCAATCACACGAGGTCCCGCAAAACCGATCAATGCCCCAGGTTCCGCAAGAATAATGTCTCCCAGCATCGCAAAACTTGCCGTCACTCCACCGGTCGTCGGCTCAGTCAGAATACTGACATAAAGAAGCCCTGCTTTACTGTGGCGCTCAAGTGCCGCGGACGTTTTTGCCATCTGCATCAGAGATGTGATTCCCTCCTGCATTCTGGCACCACCGGAACAGGCAAAAATAATGACCGGAAGTTTCTCCTTAGTCGCGCGTTCTACCGCTCTCGTGATTTTTTCTCCGACAGCCCAGCCCATGCTCGCCATCAGGAATCTTCCATCACAGACAGCAATTACGGTTTCCCTTCCGTTAATTTTTCCTTTTCCCGTGACAACTGCCTCTTTCAGCCCACTCTTTGCCTGAAGAGCATTCACCTTTTCCGGATATCCCTTATAATTCATCGGATTTTCACCGATCAGGTCATGATCCCATTCCTCAAAGGTTCCCTCATCCAGCACCATCTGGATTCTGCGATATGCATGAACACGAAAATATCCGCCACATTTCGGACAGGTATAATGATTCTGTTTGACATCTTCTGTGATGATCGCCGCACCGCATTTGTTGCACTTACGAAGAAGTCCTTCCGGCACTTCCGGTCTGGAAGCGCGTGCTGCATTATGGCTCTGTATTCTGGAAACAATTCTTGTCTTTTTGAACATGTTGTCCAATTTCATAATCGTCAGTTCGCCTCCATCCGCTCAATAAATTCCACATCGGTGTTTCCTGATTGAAAATCCGGGTTCTCCAGAATCTCATACTGATAGTCTACATTGGTGTCGATTCCCTCGATGATCACCTCACCAAGCGCACTCTGCATCTTGCGTATTGCTTCTGTACGGTTCTTTGCCCACACGATCACCTTCGCGATCATAGAATCATAATACGGCGGGATCGTATAACCACTGTAAACTGCGGAATCGATACGAATTCCTTTTCCTCCCGGAAAATACATATCCGTAATCGTGCCCGGTGAAGGCCGGAAACCTTTCGCCGGATTTTCTGCGTTGATCCTGCACTCAATTGCATGACCGGTCAGATGAATATCCTCCTGGCTTAAGGAAAGTGGCAGTCCGGATGCAATACGTATCTGCTCTTTGACAAGATCCACACCCGTTACCCACTCTGTCACCGGATGCTCAACCTGAATACGGGTATTCATCTCCATAAAATAGAATCTTCCTTCTTTATCAAGAAGAAACTCTATCGTTCCGGCATTTTCATAACCGGCTGCTTTTGCTGCCTTTACGGCGGCATCACCCATTTTCTTACGAAGTTCCTCTGAAATCACTTCGCACGGAGATTCCTCAATCATCTTCTGATGATTTCGCTGAATAGAACAGTCACGCTCGCCCAGATGAATCACATTTCCAAACTTGTCCGCCATAATCTGAAATTCAATGTGTCTCGGATGGCGCACAAAATGTTCTACATACATGGTAGAATCTCCAAAAGCCATCTGCGTTTCTTTCTGCGCGGTGCGGAAACTTTCCTCAAAATCCGCCGGTGTATCAGCCACACGCATGCCTTTTCCGCCACCGCCAAGCGCGGCTTTAATTATAACCGGATATCCGATCGTTTCCGCTTCTTTCTGCCCTTCTTCTACTGTGTAGATTGGATTTTTGCCACCCGGAATGATCGGAACGCCGGCATTTGCCATGGTATTTTTTGCCGCCTGTTTGTTTCCGAGACTTGCGATTACATTTGCCGGAGGTCCGATAAATGTGATGTTGCACTGCTCACAAAGTTCTGCAAAACGGCTGTTTTCCGAGAGAAATCCAAATCCCGGGTGAATTGCATCGGCGCCTGTAACAATTGTTGCACTGATGATGTTTTCCATGCTGAGGTAACTCTGGGAGGACGGAGCCGGTCCGATGCAGACTGCTTCATCTGCAAGTTGTGTATGCAGGGCGTCTCTGTCTGCCTCTGAATAAACAGCTACGGTCTCTATTCCCATTTCTCTGCATGCACGGATGATCCGCACAGCAATCTCTCCCCGATTTGCAATCAGCACTTTTTTAATCATTGTGTGTCACCTATCCAATCATAAAAGTCAGTTCTGCATCAACAACTACTTTGCCATCAACGCTTGCAACCGCATGGCCGACGCCAACCGGTCCTTTGCATTTGATAATCGTTGTTTCCAGACGGAGCTTGTCTCCCGGAACAACTTTTCCGCGAAATCTGCAGTTTTTGATTCCGCCAAAATATGCAATCTTGCCTTTGTTTTCTTCGAGACTCAAGATTGCCACAGCACCTGTCTGTGCAAGTGCTTCCACCATCAGGACTCCCGGCATGACCGGTTCCTGCGGAAAATGTCCCTTAAAAAAGTCCTCACGAAAAGTCACACATTTATAACCGATGGCAAACTTGCCCGGCTCATAATCCTCGATATAATCCACAAGAAGAAATGGATGTCTGTGAGGAAGAATCTGTTCTATTTCTTTTACACCTAATCTATTCATAATCTATACTCCCGTTCGCAATGAACAACTTATACACATTGCTTTCTTAGTACGTCCGAATTGTCCACTTTTTTCTCCGTAACTTTACACAATGCGGAACAGTGGCTGTCCATACTCTACTGCCTGTCCGTTCTCTACATAAAGTTCTGCAACTTTTCCGTCAAAATCACTCTCAATTTCATTCATCAGCTTCATCGCTTCTACGATTGCAAGTGTCTGGCCTTTTTTTACAGAATCTCCGACAGAAACAAACGGTTCTGCGTCCTCCGATGGTGCTGCATAAAAAGTTCCGACCAGTGGAGATTTTACGATCTGGCCTTCCGGCTCATCTGATTTTTGCTGTACAATATCTGACTCTTTCAGCCTTGTATTTCCTGCTGTCTGCATATTTTCAAGTCCCATAACAGGTATATCAGATGTATTTCCTGCAACCACCACAGTTTCTTTTTTCTTTTTCAGATGAATGCTGCTTCCGTTTTCTTCATAAGCAAACTCTGTCAGCTCAGAGTCTGACACAGTTTTTATTAATGTAAGAAGATTTTCAAATTCCATTATTTATCAACCCTCATATTTCTTTACAAGAAGTGTTGCATTGTGTCCGCCGAATCCGAGTGAATTGCTCATTGCATAGCGGATTTCTTTGTCAATCGGTGCACCGATCGCATAATTCAGATCACACTCTTCATCCGGCTCCGTTGTTCCGACTGTCTGATGGATAAAACCATCTTCCAGAGATTTAACACATGTCACAAACTCCACACCACCGGCTGCTCCGAGAAGATGTCCGATCATGGATTTTGTAGAATTTACAACCAGATTTTTTGCCGCATCACCAAATGCCTTATGGATAGCTCTTGTCTCAAACAGGTCATTGTGATGGGTACTTGTTCCATGTGCATTGATATATTCAACCTCGGATGGCTGTACACCCGCTTCTTCCATGGCAAGTTCCATTGCTCTGGCCGCTCCAGCTCCATCCTCTGCCGGGGATGTGATATGGAATGCATCTGCTGTTGCACCATAACCAACCAGTTCTGCATAAATTCTGGCACCTCTTGCTTTTGCATGTTCCAGTTCTTCAAGAACAACGATTCCGGCGCCTTCCCCAAGTACAAAGCCACTTCTGTCTTTATCAAACGGAATGGACGCTCTTGTGGTATCTTCTGTTTTAGTCAGTGCGGTAAGTGCGGTAAACCCGGCTACACCGGTTGGACAGATACAGCTTTCGGTTCCTCCTGCCAGCATAACCTCTGCATCCCCGTACTGGATCGCACGGAACGCATCGCCGATACTGTGTGTTCCCGAAGCGCAGGCTGTCACAACGTCAGTACATTTGCCGCGAAGCCCAAACTGAATGGAGATATTTCCTGCTGCCATATTGGAGATCATCATCGGCACCATCAGCGGATTAACTTTTCCCGGTCCCTTCGTGATGATTTTTTCATAGTTATTTTCAACCTGCGGAAGGCTTCCGATTCCTGATCCGACAATCACGCCGACACGGAAAGAATCTTCCTTTTCCATATCAATACCGGAATCTTCAAGTGCTTCTTTTGCCGCCGTCACTGCATACTGGCAGAACGGATCCATACGTCTTGCCGATCTCGGATCCATATGGTCTTTTGCATTAAAGTCCTTTACTTCTGCGGCAATTTTTACTTTGTAATCTGTGGTGTCAAACTTTGTGATCGGTCCGATACCGACCTTTCCGGCACGGATACCTGCCCAGAAATCTTTTACATTATTTCCAATAGGAGTAACCGCGCCAAGCCCGGTAACAACTACTCGTCTCTTGCTCATATGACCATACCTCCGTCAACCTGAATTACCTGTCCTGTAATGTATGCTGCATCATCTGAAGCCAGAAAAGCTACTGTTTTTGCAATGTCTTCAGGTTTGCCGAAATAACCGAGCGGAATCTGTGCGGCAGATGCTTTTTTTACTTCTTCGGATAATACTGCTGTCATTTCTGTCTCAATAAATCCCGGTGCCACTGCATTGACTGTAACTCCACGGGATGCAAGTTCTCTTGCCGCACTTTTTGTCATGCCGATGATTCCTGCTTTGGATGCCGCATAGTTTGCCTGTCCTGCATTTCCGGCAATTCCTACTACAGATGCCATACTGATGATACGGCCACAGCGCTGGCGGAGCATCTGTCTGGAAACAAAACGCATCATATTGAAAGTTCCCTTGAGGTTGACATCGATCACACTGTCAAAATCCGATTCTGACATTCCCATCAGAAGTCCGTCTTTTGTAATTCCGGCATTGTTTACCAGAATGTCGATACTTCCATGTGTTTTTACGATATCTTTTACTGCTTTTTCACAGGCAGCAAAATCAGCCACATTCCACTGTCTGATCTCTGCCTCGCCACCTTTTTCCTCAATTTCTTTCTGTACTTCTTTTGCACGTTCTTCCGAACCATTATAATTGATCACAACTGCTGCGCCTCTTGATGCAAGTTCCAGGGCAATGGCTCTTCCGATTCCTCTGGATGCGCCGGTCACAACAGCTACTTTCTTTTTATTCTGCTCTGCCACTTATTTCTCTCCTCTCGGCATCTGCTATATCTGTCTATTTCTGTTTCAGTTCCTCGCACACCGAAACAGCTTCTTCCCAGCTTCCGATGTGATAAGCTTTTACATTTCTGTCAATTTTTCTAAGGAATCCTGTCAGTGTTTTACCCGGTCCGATCTCCACAAAAGTATCTGCTCCTTCGCGGATCATGGTCTCCACACTCTGCTGCCAGCGAACAGAACCGCTGACCTGCGCTACCAGAAGTCCTTCGATTTTTCCGCAGTCCGTGACAACTTCCGCATTGATGTTTGCCACATACGGAAGCTTCAATGGGTTCATGCTGACTCCAGCAAAAACCTTCGCCAGTTCTTCCCCCGCCGGCTGCATCATCGGTGAATGAAACGGCCCACTGACTTTAAGTGGAAGCACTCTTCTTGCTCCCGTTTCCTTAAGCGCATTTCCTGCTTCGGCAACTGCTTTCGCTTCACCAGTGATCACAATCTGACCCGGACAGTTGTAATTCGCAATGGATACGCCCTCTCTATCTCTTAAAACATCCTCGATCACACCTGCGTCAAGGCCGAGTACCGCGGACATTGCTCCTGTTCCTTCCGGCGCTGCATGTTCCATAAAAATTCCTCTTGCACGCACCGTGCGGATTGCATCCAGATCACACATTCCGCCTGCCACTGCAATTGCGCAGTACTCACCAAGACTTAAACCGGCCGTCATATCAGCATGAAGTCCCATGGATTCTACTGCTCTTGTCATCGCAAGACAGGCAGTTACCATTGCCACCTGTGTATATTCTGTTTTGTTCAGAAGATCATTTTCTTCGAAACAGAGTTTCTTCAGATCCAGTGAAACCACTTCGGATGCCTGATCAAATACAGCTTTTGATAAAGGGCTTTTTTCATAAAAATCTGCGCCCATTCCAACAGCCTGCGCCCCCTGTCCCGGATAAATAAAAGCAATCTTACTCATTTTTACTTACTCCATTCATCAGTTTGCCGGCTTCTGAAACGGTCGAGCTGATAATGTCTGCACAGGTGCGTTCCTCTTTGATCATTCCTGCGATCTGTCCTGCCATCAGACTTCCGTTCTTCGTATCACCTTCCTGAACTGCTTTTCTTAAGCTTCCCAGAGTAAGCTGTTCCAGTTCTTCAAACGGTGCTCCGGATTTTTCCAGTTCCAGATATTTACGCGCCATATCATTACGCAGAACACGGATCGGATGACCGGTACTTCTTCCTGTAACACGGCTGTCGATATCTTTTGCTTTGAGAATGCTGTTTTTATAGTTTTCATGAATCACAGATTCTTTGGATGCAGCAAAAACAGTTCCCATCTGGATTCCCTTTGCGCCAAGCATAAATGCCGCTGCCATTCCTCTGCCGTCTGCAATGCCGCCGGCTGCAATCACCGGAATATTCACTGCATCTGCGACCTGCGGAACCAGCACCATCGTAGTAAGTTCTCCGATATGTCCGCCTGCTTCGCATCCTTCCGCAACGACTGCATCTGCGCCGCAACGTTCCATACGTTTGGCAAGTGCTACAGATGCTACGACCGGAATCACTTTAACTCCGGCAGCTTTCCAGTCTGCCATGTATTTTTCCGGGCTTCCGGCTCCTGTGGTCACGACTTTCACGCCTTCTTCCACAATTACCTTCGCAACTTTTTCTGATTCCGGATTCATCAGCATAATATTGACACCAAACGGTTTATCGGTCAGTTTTTTTGTTTCCCGGATCTGCTCTCTTACCCATTCTGCCGGTGCTCCGCCTGCTGCGATCAGTCCAAGACCGCCTGCATTGGATACGGCTGCTGCCAGATGACATTCTGCCACCCATGCCATACCGCCCTGAATCACCGGATATTCAATTCCCAATAATTCTGTGATTTCTGTCTTCATAATAAAATCCTCTTAACCTGTAACTCTTATGCCTGATGCTCTGTCAGGTAATTCATTGCATCTGCTACAGTGGTGATCTTTTCGAGATCTTCGCTCGGAATCTCTACGGAAAATTCTTCCTCAAGTGCCATTGCCAGTTCAAAGAGATCAAGAGAGTCTGCATGAAGATCATCCATAAAAGAGGTCTCTGCTGTAATCTCTGCTGCGTTTGCTCCTAAAGTTTCTGCTGTAAGTTCAATAATTTTTTCTAACATTTTCGTTTTCTCCTTTTTTTGCAATTTATTTTTTTTATTTTAGAATATCTGCTTTTATATTTGGAATTTTACCCCTTGATATCCCACTCCAGAATGTCGGCTCCCCATGAAAGACCTGCCCCAAAACCTGCCAGAACAAGTTTCTGTCCCTTTTTCAGGAGACCATTCCGATTCAGTTCGTTCAAAAGAATCGGAACACTTGCGGATGAGGTATTTCCATATTCCTGAAGATTCATTGGAAACTTCTCAATTCCTATATGAAGTCGTCTTGCAACTGCATCCACGATCCTCGCGTTTGCCTGATGAAGAACAAACCAGTCAATGTCCTCCACAGAAAGATCATTTTCTTCTAAAACTTCCTGTATCACCTGTGGAACTTTGCGGACTGCAAACTGAAAGACATCCTTGCCATTCATGGTAATATATTCTGTTTTTGTTTTTTCGCCGTCTTTATCAATACTACGGATTCTGTTTCTTACACCCGGACCGGTAAGTGCTTCACCGCCACTTCCATCCGAGTGTGCTATCGGGCGGTAAGTTCTTCCCTCTGCTGCCTGAAGCAGAACCGCTCCGGCTCCGTCACCAAACAAAATACAGGTACCACGGTCTGTCCAGTCAACCAACCTTGAAATACTTTCACTTCCGATTACCAGCACGGTCCGGTAAATACCGGATGCAATGTATGCCTGTGCGGTATTGTAAGCAAAAAGGAATCCGCTGCAAGCGGCATTGAGATCAAATCCGACTGCTCCATCTGCTCCAAGTGCTTCCTGCACCTGACAGGCAGTACACGGAAAAATCTGATCCGGCGAACCTGTTGCAACGAGGATCATGTCGATCTCACCCGGTAAAATTCCGGCTTCTTCAACTGCCTGGCGTCCCGCCTCGCATGCCATCGAAACTGTCGTTTCTTTTTCTGCGATGCGCCGCCTTCTCACGCCCGTCCTTTCCCGGATCCACTCATCGCTGGTGTCTACAAAACCTGCAATTTCTTTATTATCCAGAATACGCTCCGGTACACAGGCTCCCGTTCCCCGAATAACACCGGTTATGGTCTGTTCTTTATTCATAATTGTTGTTTCCTCATATTCCTATTTGTTTTGGTTTTAGAATATTTTGATTATCAAAGTATATATCTAAAAAAAGAGAATGTCAAGAAAAAAATCAGCACTTTTTCATTCATGCTTTTCTTCCCCGCCCATTCTCCTGTAGACGAATCAGACCAAATTCCAGAAACAGACTGAAAATATAAGAAATCCCAAAAATCTGTCCGATTGCCTTCGGGCCGCGGTATGCCGGTGGCTGAAAGGATGCTTCATCACCTTCCGCAGTTACTTCTGTCGCTTCCAGAATTTTATGAAAAGCCAGCAATACAGAGCTTCTTGTCAGTGTCTTGCTGGTTTCCTTGCGGGAAACAAGAAGTTCCCCACTGTATTCGCCATTTTTCTTATGTTTTACTGTGTAGGAAAATTCCAGACCGGATAAAGTATGCAGCGTCTGATCCTGATATGTCAGCACTGCATCCCATAAAAGAACGTCAAGCTCTTCCTGTGTTTTGCCCTCAATGATACCTCTGTGAAGTTCTTTGATGCTCTGCATATCTGCTGACATGATTTCTCCTGCCTCTTTCCGTTCCCTGATTTTACTTTAATGCATCCCAGCTGATCTTACTTTCTTGCAATTTTGAATCCATACTCATTGATCTCATCGATCGCCTGAATCGCGGCTGCCAGTTTACAGTCTTTAAGAGCCTGCGCCAGCGCCAGATGCTGCGGAATCGTAGCAAGCCAGATGGAATCATTTCCATTCTGGGAATCTTCCTGCTGAATAAAACGATAAGAACGAATCTTATTGATCATCTGCTCAATCGCATTATTTCGTCCGATTTTGTACAGGCTGTCATGAAAACTGCGGTCCAGCACATGGCTGTAGAGATTATCAGAAGCCAGACGGACCATCTCTGTTGCTGTCGCCAACAGCTGGTCTTTTTCCTGAATCGTACCTCTCTCCATCGCATTTTTTACTGCTTCGTGATCAAGTGCATTCTGAAGTTCCTCCATCTCTGTCAGCGTACAGTTCGTAAGCTGAATTGTCAGAGAATTATTTTCTCCATATGGATTATTAATAAACACACCACTTCCGGTCTTTACATAGATCAGTCCGCGGTCTTCCAGTATACGCAGAGCTTCACGTACTGAATTTCTGCTTGTCTGAAGCATGGAGGACATATCACGCTCGGATGGAAGTTTATCTCCCGGCTGCAGATTATTCATCTGAATATAACGATAAATCGAATCCGAGATCTTCAGATACAAAGATTTTTTCTCGATCGGCTTCATCGAGATTCTGTTTCCCTGATCCGAAGAAGTATTTGTTTCATTATTCATAAAGTTTCCTCAATTTCTATAATTTTCTGCTTTATGCAGAAGCCACGATACAGAGAACCTGCCACTGGCAGTTTTTCTCGCATACTTTGGCACCAAATAAAAGGACTCAATGTCCCTGATGGACACTGAATCCTTTTAATTATAAGGAAATCTTATAGAAACGTCAAGAGAGGCTCCCCGCTTAAACCGGTATTATTCCTCTGCTGATTTTCCGGATAACTGAAGATACTCTTCGTATGCCGGAGAATCTTTTGTGATCTTTTTGATTCCGAATCCTGTGAATCCCCAGAGAATTGCAAAGAATACACCTGTGTAACAGAGAACTGCCCACGGAGCATACTGAACAGTCGGTACACCAAGTACAGATGTCATATATACACCCGCCAGTGACCACGGTACCAGCGGCTCTACGACGGTAATACTGTCTTCCAGAGATCTGGAAAGGTTTTTGGACTCAAGTCCACGTTTGATGTATTCCGGACGGAACATACCACCGATCATAAGGAATGTTACGGTAGCTTCTCCGATTACTGTGATCATAACTACGCCAAGAGCAACAGTCAGTGTAATCAGCTGACCGGTACCATGAATATGTTTCATGATGCGTTCCAGAATCAGTTCCATACTTCCGCATACGGTAAGTGCTCCGATGAAGGAGAAACCACAGAATGCCATCAGTGCGGTGTTCATCATGGAACTCATACCACCTCTCTGAAGAAGGTTTGGTATCTGCTCAACAATATTTTCAAGATCTACAGATGTATGAAGCATTTCCATCTTGAATCCGCTTACCATACTTGCTGCGCAGTCTGAGAAAGAGAATCCCTGAATTGCCATGGCAATTACAACTGCAACTGCAGAAGAAATGATCATAACCGGAATCGTAGGTTTTTTCATAAGTGATCCTGCGATTACGATCACGCATGGGATCAGAAGAAGCAGTCCTGTCGGCATGGAAAGATTGAAAAGTTTACCAAGAGTATTGATGATCTCATCTACCTGCCCAACCTGTGAATCACTTGCAAAATGTGCTCCTGCGACCAGATAAACGATACAGCTTACGATAAATCCAGGAACGGTTGTATAAAACATATGTCCGATATGCTGATACAGGTTTGTCTCTGTTGCAATAGCAGACATATTTGTACTGTCAGAAAGCGGTGACATTTTATCTCCGAAGTATGCACCTGCTACGATCGCACCTGCAACTGCCGGAAGCGGTGCTCCCATACCTGCTGCCACACTGATAAGAGCGGCTCCTACTGTACCTGCTGCACCCCAGGAAGTACCTGTACTTACAGAAAGGATTACAGTAACAAGGAAGGAAGTGATGATAATATATTTCGGGCTGATAATCTGAAGTCCAATATATACAAGGAACGGAATTGTTCCGCTTACTACCCAGGCGCCGATCATAAGACCTACGCAGATCAGGATCATGATCGCTGGGAAAGCTTTTGCAAGTTTCGCAACGATCTCATCTTCAATATCTTTCCATGTGTGTCCCTGATACATGCACACACAGATTGTAAATGCTGCACAGATGATCAAAAGGATTTTGATATCAATGCTGTAAATTACCAGTCCCGTAAAGAGGACAACAAACATAAAAATCAATGGCAGTACTGCCGTGAAAAGCGTTGGTTTCTTGATTTCTTTCTTCTTTGCTTCCATGAAAGTTCTCCTTTATGAAATTTTGTCAAGCGCCTGTTTCAGGTCTGCGATCAGGTTTTCTGTTCCTTCAAGTCCACAGTGGATTCTGACGATGTTACGTGATACATTCAGGAATGCACACTGCTCGTCTGTCCAGTTGTATGTATAAGCGATTGCAAGGCTCTCGAATCCGCCCCATGAGCATCCTTTTTCAAAGAGTTTCAGACTGTTTACAAAGGTCTCTGTCTCTTCTAGTGTTCCGTCGATCTCAAGACTCATCAGACCGCATTCACCCTTCTGCTGTTTTCTCGCAAGTTCATACTGTGGGTGAGACGGAAGTCCTGTAAAGAATACACGTTTAACTTTTGGCTGTTTTTCAAGGAATTTTGCAACTTCCATTGCTGTCTCATAATGTCTCTGCATACGTACATCCAGAGTACGAAGACCGCGGATTGCAAGCCATGCTTCCATAGGTCCCATAACACCGCCGAACCAGTCTCTCTGAACCATAAGGTCACGCATCAGCTGTTCATCTTTGGAAACAAGTACTCCACCTATCAGGTCGCTGTGTCCGCCGATGTATTTTGTCATTGTATGCATGACAATGTCAATTCCCATATCCAGTGGTTTCTGGAAAAGTGGTGTGGAATATGTGTTGTCGATGTAAGTTTTAATGCCGTGTTCTTTTGCAAGTTTTGCAACACCTTCCAGATCTACAACATTAAATAAAAGGGTTGTAGGACTCTCAAGAATGATCATCTTTGTTTCCGGACGGATCGCATCTTCAAATTCTTTGACTGTTCTTCCGTCTACATATGTAACAGAAATATTGTATTTCGGCTCAAGGAACTCATCAAGAAGATGCTGTACCGGACCATAGCTTTCTTTAATGCAGATTACATGGCTTCCTGCTGTGCAAATTCTTAAGATTGCTGCTGCGCATGCTGCCATTCCTGCGGAAAATACAACAGCTCTTGAGCCGTGTTCCAGTGCTGCGATCTTTTTCTCAAGAATTGCAACAGTCGGGTTAGATGCTCTTCCATAATAAAATTCATCATCAAAAATATCTACGTCAAAATAGTCTTTCACTGTGTCGAATACATGAAGTGAGTTCATAAAAACCGGTGGTGTAACAGATTTCATGTATTTATGCGGATCTTCACCCACATGTGTCATTGCCAGTAAATCCTGATTGTCTGCCATTTCTTTCTTTCCTTTCTTTGTGCATCTCTTTGGTACTGTGGTACTGTGGTTGATTGGTTGAACCAATTTATGATGCCATTATACAATATTTGTCACTTGTGTCAATATACTTAAATAAATTATTGTATTTTTAGCTCTTATGCACAATTTCGGTCAACAATTTTTGGTTGTTTTTCCATAAAAAAAGGACAATCAGATCTTCTATAACCTGATTATCCTTTTCTGTTTTACAATTCAACAATCCCTGTACATACTTTCTTCAATAACTCTCGATTATGGCTTACAACGACCATTCCTATATTTCGTGCTTCTGTTTCTTCTATGAGAAAATTCCATATCTGCACCTGTGTGATCACATCCAGCATGGTGCTGATCTCGTCCGCAAGCAGCATCTGTGTTCCCACAAATAAAGATCTTGCTACGCAAAAACGCTGCAATTCACCACCTGAAAGTTCCCGTGGATACCTCTCCAGCCAGTCTTTTTCGATTCCCAGCCTGTTCATTATCTCTTCTTTGTACATTCCTGATTCCTGAAGAACCTTTTTCATTTTCCACCTTGGGTTGATTGCCTTTTCAGGATGCTGATAAATAAGCTGAACCGGACTGGTTCCCTTTACCGGAAGTGGTTTTCCATCTAAAAGTATTTCACCTTCAATGGGTTTCAGGTATCCGGCCATCAATTTTATAAGGGTACTCTTTCCACGTCCACTTGGTCCCAAAAGACCTACACGTTCCCCCGTCTGTACGTTCAGGCTGACATCTTTTAAAATCCATGGTGATCTGTCGTTATATCGAAAACTGATATTTCTTGCTTCAAGTTGCATGTATACACCTCACCTGTCCTCCACGCACCTCCCGCATGGGTATCTTCTGATCACATTTTTCTGTCCTGTGCGGGCATCTTGGAAAATACAGACACCCTTCAGGAAGGTATTTTGCATAAGGTTGAAAGCCCGGAACCGACTCAAAACCATTTTGCGGAAGAGCTCTCCACAAAGCCTTCGAGTATGGGTGTCGAAGTATCCCCGGCCCCTCCTGAAACTCTTTTGCAGCTGCAATTTCCAGAGTAGTTCCGGCATAAAAAACTGCAACGCGGTCCGCTATATGAAAAGCCAGATCAATATCATGTGTGATCAGTATAACCGCTTTTCCTTCGTCGGCCAGTTCCCTGAAAATCTTCAGAGTTTCCAATGCCATCTCCAGATCCAGTCCGGGAGTTGGTTCATCTGCAATAATCACCTCTGCACCACTTAATACTGCCGTCGATACGAGTACTCTTCTTGCCATTCCGCCGGACAACTGAAACGGATATAATTTTTCTGTATTTTCTTTTAACCGCAACCTCTGAAAAATCTTTTTCTGAGCGTTCTTTTTTCCTGAATCACTTCCTCTGACCTGTTTTTCCACACGCATAAGCGGATCCAGGTACGACACCGACTGTGGTACAAGTGCCAGTTCTTTTCCGCGTAATTTTTCCTTGTCTTTCTGATTCAGTTTTCTGCCTTTATATATAATCTCACCATCAAGTATGGCATTTTCCGGAAGAAGTCCCATCACGGCATGTGCCAGAAGACTTTTCCCGGACCCACTTGAGCCCGCAATTGCTACAATTTCTCCCGGACACACCTCCAGATCCAGATTCGAAATAACCTTCAGATCATATTGTTCCAGTCCTTTATCATACATGTGAAACGATACAGACAGATCTTTTACTGTCAAAACTGATTCCTTTTCCATACGCTCTCCTATTCATGACTACTATATGGATCAATGATTTTTTTCAGATTTTCTCCCAGTCTGTCAAATAACAAAACAATAATCACCAGCATAAGACCCGGAAAGAATGCCAGCCACCACATTCCTGTAGACAGATATTTCATGGATTCTGATAAAATAATTCCTATTGCCGGCTGTTCCGGTGAAAGTCCGAAACCCAGAAATGTAAGACCGGATTCATGCATGATCGCATGTGGGAACATCAGTATTAAGCCAATTATAAACTGAGGAATCATGTGTGGCAAAATATGATGAAGTGTGATCCACCAGCTGGAATGTCCCAGCTTTCTGGATACTTCTATATACTGCTGCGACCGTATCTGCAAAACTTCACTTCGAATAATACGCGCCAGACCTGTCCAGTGGGTAACTGCTACCCCGATCATAACTCCTTTTACCCCTTTTCCACACGCAAAGGAAATTAATATAAGTAATACTGTATGCGGAATTCCCATGACCAGATCGATCAGCCAGTTAATAAAATTATCCATCCACGTAGTTCCTGTCGCTGCGATCACTCCCACGATCAGTGCAATTACTGCACTGACACCTGAAGCAACGGTTCCTACTGTAATGCTCACAGAAAGCCCTTTTATTGTTCTTATCAACATATCTCTTCCCAGCATGTCCGTTCCAAAAGGATGCTTCCATGAGGGTTTCAGACCTTTCTGTGTAAAGTCTGCCACAATGAATTCATCACTTATTACGGCACCTGCCAGATAAACACCTAAAAGAACTGCTGCAATAAGAAGAATAAGTAAAAGCAGTTTTGTTCTGCGATTTATGATGCTTCTCTTTCCTTCGTTCTCTGCAGCCATTCCATTATTTGTTATTTGCATCATTTATGTACCCCTCTCTTATCTGTGGATCTACAATTCCATAGATAATATTTGCAAGCATATTTCCTGTAAAAACAAATGCCGCACTAAAAAGAGTGATTCCCAGTAAAAGAGGGATATCTGAACCCATACCTGCTGCAGAAGCAGCGGCGCCCAGTCCGGGATATGAAAATACATTTTCGGCAAGAACTGAACCTCCAAACAGCTCACTGAACGACCCAAACTGCATAGTTACTGCCGGAAGCATAATATTTCTGAATCCATGGTTCTTTAAGATACTCCAGCGTGATTCCCCTCTCGCTTTTGCAAACAATACATAATCACTTTCCAGAACATCCACCAGTTTCTCACGTGTATGCAGTGCCACATTCGCAAACGACAGAAAACTTAAAGTCAATGCCGGCAAGATCAGATGGTGTATTCTTTGCAGTATGGTAACATCTTCCGCCGCAACTCCCTGTGGCACACTCATTCCCATCGGAAACCATCCCAGTTTCACAGAAAAAATCATCAGAAAAACAATACCTATCCAGAATGTGGGGATCGAACACATTATAAGGCATAATTTTTTTAATATTCTGTCCGGCCATTTCCCATTGAATATGCCCATAAGACATCCGATCGCAAATCCTGTTATTCCCGAAAAAATCCACGCTGTTATCATTAACGCCAGCGAAGCCGAAAATTTTTCTTTTATAATATCCAGCACAGGTCTTCGGTAAATCAGAGAAGTCCCAAAGTCTCCGTGCAAAATTGCTTTTCCCCAGTTCATGAACCGTTCTACCGGCGGATCATTCAATCCCCAGTATTCTGCAATTTTGGCTCTCTGTTCTACGCTGACATTCGGAATTGCCCCTACATATTGCTGCACCGGATCAACCGGTGAAAGACTTACGAGAATAAAACTGACAACACTGACTGCAATAAGGAGAGTCACAACCCGAATCAGATATCTTCCGGTGAATTTCAAACAGTATTTATTTTTCACTTCTCCACCCTCATTTTCTTATCCATCTATTCCCATGTCCATTCAGCCAGATTTGCAATCAACGGCCATGCCTGTCCGTGCGCATGGATTCTCTGTTTACCGATATTCAAGCCATCTTTCGCATAATAAAGATGTGTCATGTTTACATAAAATGCCCACGGAGCCTCTCCTTTCATGCAGGTTCCGGTCTCACCATCCCACTGGGCTTTCTTCCACCATTCATAGGAATCTTCAATAGATAACGAATTCATTGCTTTTTCCATATATTCATCCGTTTTCTCACTGGTGTAGAATTCCGGATTGTAAAAATCTGTTTTTCCGGCATTGCTGCTGTCAAACAGCATATAAGAGGTCATCGGACTGTCTGATCCCCATCCCATGATCATCGGTTCAGAGAACATTCGTTTAACGGTATCATCCGCACTTACACCTTCCACGGTGATGTCAAATCCCATATTTTCTTTTGCCTGATTTGCTACAGACATTGCTACTGCCTGACGCATGGAATCACCTGCAAAATACATCAGATTAAATGCCAGCTTTTCACCGTTCTTTTCTCTGATTCCATCTCCGTCGGTATCTTCCCATCCTGATTCCTCCAGAAGCCGAACTGCATAATCGACATCTGTCTCTATCACATCTTCCTCATTCCACCAGGGCATTCCATCACATTCTGAATAAGCCGGTTTTGCCAATCCATTTAATGCTTCATCAATAATTCTAGTCCTGTCAATTCCGTAGCAAAGTGCTTTTCTTACATTGACATCACAGGTAATATTATTTCCGATCTTATATCCATCTTCTGTCGTTTTTCCCTCATCCGGAACGGTTGGAAGCGTAATACCTCTGTTGTCTACAGATTCCACCTCTTCAACATGCATTCCGTCTATATCTGTAGTCGCAAGTGTAGCTGATGTGAGTGCAATATCTACATTTCCTGCCTGAGCGGCTACAAATCTGGCATCTTCTTCCTGAACCAGCACTACTGCTCTTTTTATTGCAGGCTGTTCTCCATAATAATCCTCGTTTGCTTCCAGAATAAACTGCTGTCCCTTGTCCCACTGCACCATCTTGTATGGGCCGGAACCAATGACCTGATCTGCTGACAGACCAAACTGATCACTGTAAGCATTTTCCGGCACGATTCCAACCTGTGCTACTGTATATATAAATGTCACACATGGTTTGGTCAGTTTGAATTCAACTGTAGTATCATCAATTGCCGTACAGCTATCCAGCATTGTCAGATCCATATAAGTAGCTTTTTCTTTTGTCGTATTAAATGTAAACGCCACATCCGAAGCTTTAAGAGAATCTCCATTTGTGAATTTCACATCATCCCGAATCTTAAATGTCCATGTCAGCGTATCCTCACTGACTGTATATTCTGTTGCAAGATCATTTTCAAGCTGGTCATCGCCATTTACTTTTACCAGATTAGAGTACAGCGGAGAGCCTGTATAACCAAATCCGGTACACGGATCAAAAGAATCTCCATCGCCGGAAAATCCAATTATTACTTCTGTTTTTGTATCTGATGCCTCAGATGAAGCGAATACAGTCGCTGTTCCCCCTGCAAAGGATGCAGTCATGCAGACCGCCATCATAACCGCCAGTAATTTTCTCTTCATTATCTCATTTCCTCCTTTTGTTCTCATTTATGCACAATGCTGTTTCTATCAACACTTTCAGGATTTGTTTTTATTCATTATGCATAACAAGTTCTATCAGTATACCATCAATTTTGACCGTATATAACCGTCCCAGGGGGATATTTACCCATTCATATATCGCATAGATCCTGCGCTTTTTTCATAGCTCTGTATCCCCCTGGGAGGCTTGTTTTTGCACTGTATTTTGTTAAAATATAGACAACACAAAGGACTTGTGTTACTACCGAATAAAGTGCACAGACCTCCACAATTGATGCACATTCAACCCATAATAAAAAAGTACTTCCAATTCCGCGGGAAGTACTTTTTTTATATCATTTTTAATTCGTGCTCTTCATTCATAACTGCAAATCTATTTCCAATCGTCTCTGCCAGTTGCCGGTTATGAGTGATTGTAATCAACGTTTTACCTGCTTTATGAAAGCTCTGCAAAAATTCCAGCAACATATCCTGTGTCTTTTTATCCAAACCGGCGAGCGGTTCATCCAATATCAATACTTCCGGATTCAGCGATAGAATACATGCAAGTGAAACTTTGCGTTTCTCACCCCCGCTCAGATGATATGGCGGTCTTTCTCTGAGTTTTTCTATTCCAAACAACTGCAGACAATCTTCTGTTCTTTGCCTGACCTCCGTTTCCGACAGTCCCATCTGAACAGGACCAAATGCAATTTCTTCCTCCACACTTCCGCAGAACAGCTGTGTATCCGCATTCTGAAACACATACCCCATCTGCTGATGAAACCATTTCGCAAATTGTCTGTCCTTCAATGTTTTCTCCGTAATTTCATGATTCTTATAAAAATAGTGTCCTTCGGAGGGATATATAATTCCATTCAGCAATTTGATAAGTGTTGATTTCCCACATCCGTTTGGACCCTGAATAACTACAGAATCACCCTTTTCAATCTGAAGATCCACATATCTGAGTGCCACTTCATGCTCATATGCAAAACAAACCTTTTCCAATGTAATCATAACAGTCTCCCTTTATCCTCCCCGCTGTTTTTATAAGACAGATGTGCCGGAGTTTTCATTCAGTTCAGATGAATAAATAATGCTACACACACTGTCATTATCAAAATATGTACAACATCATACAGCCGCATTACGTATTTCTTTCTCGCCTGATATTCGCCCACGAATCCCCTGCAGCACATAGCTGCATACATGTCTTCTGCCATTTCACTTGATTTGAGAAATGTAATTCCAAGAACACCGGAAAAGGACTTCGCTTTATCTGAATTTTTACCTACAGATCTCAAGATTACAGATCTCAGAATGTCCACACACAATTCTCCCAAAACCGATATATATTTCAAGGTAATATCCAGCGTGAAGATAAACAATGAAGGAATTCGAAAAGTCCTCATACCGGCTGTAAGTTTATTCCACGAAGTTCCTGCTGACAAAATGCCAACCAAAGTTACCGATACATAAACCCGTGCAGTAATATTCATCAGTGCCTGAGGATTTCCCATAAAAGCTGCCGGCAAAAGAAGAAAAAGCGAAATCATAACTGCTCCTGCTGTTCCGCTTAATATCTGCCGAATAGCGGATGCTGAGAAAAAAGCCAGCCTGACTGTTACCGCAGCACACATGATCAATACAAACAGATAATTCTCCGAACATGCCGTAAGAATAATATAAAGTATCGTATAAAACAATTTAAGAGAAGGACTGGCAGAAAATCTGCCATCCTTCCCTTCATCAAATCTGAATCTTGCCAGCACAGACAAAACAGATTTTATGCTTCTGGTAAGAAAAGCTTCTTTATCTGCAGAAGGGGTGTAATTCTCCTGCCTGCACATCCAAACTGGAATCTCTGTTTTTTCTGTTCTGTAATCGTCCATTATTATGCCGCTTTCTTTTTAAAATCAACTTTGTCTTTCATAAGTGAAGAAATGATCTTAAAGAAAATCACCAGAAGTGCCACTCCAACAACTGCCGACAGAATATAGCCTGTCCATTCCGGCATACCTGCCATGGAATAATCCGGAAACAGTGTTGAAAGTTCAAATCCACTCTCCATTCCAGTCGGAGTATATCCCAGTTGTGTACCACCACTGACAAGAGTCGCCATTTCATCAACGCCCCATTCGCCCCAGGCAGTACCTGTTGCCAGAAGTCCAATCGGTGTCAGGATAATTAGTACAGCAATAAGTATGTACAACGGTTTAAATGAAGTTTTATTCGGAATTGTGTCCAGTGCCGATGGTGAAACTTTCTCCACAAATGTCAGTACTACTACAGTCAATACAATCTCTGCCAGTCCAAACAAAGTAATATGTCCGATCATCATTGCCGGTATGGACACACTTAACGGATATGGACAGTAAAGTGCCTGACCTGCAGCATTCTTAAACAGCAATGGTTGAATGCCAAATTCTACAGCTGCACAAAATGCTGCCGCATTGATTCCTAGATATGCACCGATTGCAGCACTGAGTTTACGCATACCTGTTTTATTAAGGAGTAACTTATACAGAAAAAATCCCAGATACGGCAATACAAATGCCATATTGAAGCAGTTTGCCCCAAATGCAAGGATTCCTCCATCTCCGAAAAGAAGTGCCTGTATTAGCAGCGCAATAGATACGGATATACATCCTGCTGCCGGACTGCCTGTAAGAATTGCAATAAGAGTTCCTCCTACAGCATGTCCTGTAGTGCCTCCCGGAAGCGGTACATTAAACATCATTCCAAGGAATGAAAAAGCGGCACCAATACCAAGAAGAGGCATTTTTGCCTTTGGTATTTCTGTTCTTACTTTGTTAATTGAATATCCCCATACCGGAACCATGGCTGCTGCCATTACAGCGCATGTCGATGGGCTTAAATAGTTCTCAGGTATATGCATAGATATACTTCCTTTCCCTGTGAAAACTTTATTTTATTCGGTGCGCACCTCGTAATTAACTGTATTGTAGCACCACATTAAAGCGCCAACAACCTACCCTGGGGGATATGGAAGTATTCTTATCTGCTATAGATAATCACTAATATTTCATAGGTAAAGATTGCTGTCCCATGAATATCCGATTTCTTCTGCAGCTTTTTCGGCAATATCAATATCCAGCATATCACCAATCAGCCCCAGTGTCATATCCAGAGCCGCTATTGTCGTACTGCTGGAATAATATTTACCATCCGAGATCCAGTTCTCTCCATTGATATAATTGATTCCCACTGTAAACATCCGCTTCCAGTTTTCATCGTATCCATAATCTGCCACCTGCCTGTGGAATAGAAGTCCTGTTTTTGCAAGCATTGCAGAAGCATTCTGAACCATCACACAAAAAGCAGCTTCTTCTACAGCCTGTTTTAACAACTGCTGTCCCTTATCTCTTTCCGTATGTAGAAAGCTCTTGACACCTTTTCCGCCTGGAATCAAAAATATGTCCTCAATTTCAATAGGATTTAATGGCTCGGTCCATACTTTTATTCCCTGTTTTCCGGTAATCAGTCCCCCACGCAGTGAAATAAACCGTATATAAAAATGCTCCGGTACACATCCAAAGATCTGCACCGGGCCAAACGCATCCATCACTTCAAAATCATCAAACAGAAAAACATTCACTACCATAATTCCTGCCCTCCGGTTATTGTCGCTGATTATTATGCTGTTAATTTTATAAAACTGAATCTATTAATTTCTTTGTATAATCCATCTTCGGATGATTGATGATATCATCCGGAGTTCCGTATTCTACGGTCTTTCCATGATAGAGGACCAGCACTTTGTCACAGAAGGCCTGCACCAGTGCAAGATCGTGGCAGATCAGGATAAATGACAGATTTTCTTTCTGTTTCAGTTCGGTCAGAAGTTCCAGAATCTGTTTCTGCACGGTTACATCAAGTGCACTGGTTGCCTCATCACAGATCAGGATGTCCGGACTGACTGCAAGCGCTCTGGCAATTGCTGCTCTCTGGCACTGTCCTCCACTGACCTGATGTGGATAGCGGTCTGCGTATTCCACATCCAGACCACATCTTTCAAGAAGATTTTCCACACGTTTCCGTGTTTCTGCGCGACTTATCCCCATGTTCCGAAGACTTTCCCCAATTCCGTCTCCCAGAGTACGTCTCGGGTCAAAAGATTCCATCGGCATCTGAAAAACCATCTGGATATCCTGATATATTTCTCTTAAATCCTTACCCCTGGCATTGGTAATGTCCTTTCCCTTCAGAAAAACCTGACCCTCTGTGATGCTTTCCAGATGTGTGATCATCTTGGCGATCGTACTTTTGCCGGATCCGGACTCACCTACAATTCCAAGGCATTCGCCCTGCTTCAGTTCAAAGCTTACATCATCCACAGCCGTCATAGATTTTTTCCCTGATATAAATATCTTTTTGAGATGGTCTGCTTTCAGGATAATATCTGTCATTTCAGTTCTCCTCCTGATTGCTGTTCCGTTTCAGATGAAGTACGGAACTCATCAGTTTCTTTGTATATGGATCTTTCGGATGATCCAGAACCTCTTCGGTTGCTCCATAATCTCTTATCTGTCCGTTCTGGAGGACCAGTATCCTGTCTGCCATCATCCTTACAACACCGATATTATGAGTTACAAGAATCATTGCAGTATTGTATTCTTTACGCATAAGCAGAAGTTCCTCCACTACCTGCTTCTGAACCGTTACATCCAGGGCGCTGGTCGGTTCATCTGCCAGAAGCAGGTTCGGATGCATGATCATGGCTGTACAGATCCCTACTCTCTGATTCATTCCACCGGAGAGTTCAAACGGATAGCTTTCCAACACACGGTCACTGTCATCCAGACCAATCTTCTTCATGATCTCTCCTGCACGTTCCCGGACTTCCTTCTTGCTGATTTTCTCATTTTCTGACACTGCCTCATGTATCTGTGCCCCGATTGTCCGGACAGGACATAATGCAGCTTTGCAGTCCTGGAATACCATTCCGATCTCTGTTCCCAGAAGCTTACGGAGCTTTTTCTCACTCATATCTGTAAGGTTTTCACCTTTATACCAGATATCACCTCTTGTAACCAGGCCTTCTTCCCCCAGAAGTCCCATGATGGCTTTGACAATCGTACTTTTACCGCTTCCGGATTCTCCCACGATTCCAAGAATCTCGCCCTTTTTTAATTCAAAACTGACATCCTGAACCACCGGCTCTCCATTATATGAAATTGTCACATGCTCTACACGAAGCAAAGAATCCATAATATTTTGTTCTCCTCAGGCTACTCCACATCCAGTTCTGCCGTGATCTCATAATAATCACATGGATGCGCTGCCATTCCTTTTACATTTGATTTTGTCACGATTCCCATATTCAGATGTGATACAAAGAAGTATGCATCATCATCCAGAATATCCTGCTGAAGTTCTATTGCAAGTTTACCTCTTTCGTCCTTATCAAAAGTCTGGTGAAGCTGATCTGTAAGCTTTGTTACCTCTTCATTCTGGTAGTTTCCGTAATTTTTAGAACCTGTCACCGTACTTGTAAAAAAGTATTCCGGATCTCCTGTCGGTGCTGTGGTAACAGAACTTACATAAACGTCAAAATCACCGTTTTCTGCAAATGTTCTGTGATCTGGAGTATTGTTTACCTGCACATCAATACCGATATCCTTCAACGTAGCCTGTGCATACTCTGCAAGCTTCGGCTGCTCCAGACGAGTCGGATATGTCAGCCAGTTAATGCTTAACTTCTGGCCATCCTTATCCACGTATCCATCACCGTCTGTATCTGTCCATCCGGATTCTTCAAGAAGCTTCTTTGCTCCGTCCGGATCATAGGAAACGGTTTCTACAGCGTCATTTCCATAGGAAAAGCTGCTCGGGAAGGCTGCTTTTGCCGGAACACCACGTCCCTGCATGATCACAGAACAGAATCCGTCTTTGTCGATTCCCATCTCAACAGCTTTGCGGACATTCTGGTCCTGCATGATCTCTGAATCCATATTGAACTGTCCGAAGAAGCAGCGGCTGGTCGCACAGGAGTTAATGGTATAGTCTGAATTGTTTTCAAACAGAGGATAGTTATCATACTGCAGTCCATAAGTTCCCTGAATATCTCCGGTCTGCAGGGCTGCTGTCAGCGCACTTCCGTCTGCAAAAGATTTGACAGTAACTTTGTCTACTTTTACTTCACCGCCCCAGTAGTTCTCATTTTTGACCAGATCAATCTGGGTTGGAGTAACATTCTCTGCAATATACGGGCCTGTTCCTGCCACATTCGCAGAACCGCCTTCTCCCTGAACGCCATAATCCATATCGATGATCGCACCATACGGATCACCAAGGTAATTGATGATTGCCGGACATGGTTCTGTCGTATAAATAGTAAGTGTCAGACCATCCGCATCAATATGATCGATCTTGAGATCATACGGTGCACGGTCATGAACTGCGATCAGATCTTCCAGACATTCTTTGACTGCCTCTGCATCCATGGTACGTCCACTGGAAAACTTCACGCCGTCACGAAGTGTGATCTTTACAGTTGTATCGTCCACGAATTCATAATCTGTTGCAAGCCACGGCTCTACTTCCATATTGTCATTGTATTTGAAAAGAGTTTCTCCGACACCATAACGCAGTGCACTCCATCCGGAATAATTATCATGTGGGTTTAAACCGGCATCACCCATCTCCTCACTGTATCCGGTTGTTCCATATACGAATGACTTTTCACCGTCCGCCCATACACTTGTGGACATTCCTGCCACCAGCATTGCTCCTGTAAGAATTGCTGCAATTAATTTCTTCTTCATAATAGTTTTTCCTTTCTTTATATGCTTATCTCTTTGCTCTTTCTTTTGGATCCATAAAATCTCTCAGTGTATCTCCAAGGAGATTAAATATCATAACGGTTATAAATATGGCAAGTCCCGGTGCAAGCACCATCCATGGTGATATCTGAAGCATACTTCTTCCATCATTGATCATGCTTCCCCACTCTGCCATCGGAGGCTGTACACCAAGTCCAAGGAAAGAAAGACCGGCAAGTTCCATCATCATCGTTCCGATATCAAGAACCGAAGTAACCAATATAGGACCTGCAATATTCGGCAAAATATGTTTAAACATAATCTTAAATGTGCTGCTTCCCGATAGTCTCACTGCCATCAGATACGGGGCATCTTTCTGCGCAAGTGTCAGGCCTCTGGCAAGTCTGGCAAACTTTGGCCATCCGATGACCGCCAGAGCTATGATTGCATTCTGAATACCTCCACCGAGCACACCAGCTACCGCAAGGGCAAATACAAGGCTCGGAAATGCCAGAAACAGATCGGACACACGCATCAGAACAGTATCCAGAATTCCTCCGCACCAGCCACATATAATACCAATTGCGGTTCCGACTACAGTAATGATTGCTACCAGAAGCAGTGTTGCATAAATACTCGTCGTGCTTCCCACCAGTACTCTCGAAAGCATATCCCTTCCGTAACGGTCAGTTCCCAGTATATGTTCTGTGCTGGGCGGTTTCTGCGCCAGCAGAAGATCCTGCATATCCGGATCATACGGGCAGAGTTTCCGGGCAAAGGCTGCAATTACAAGCAGGATCAGTACCAGTATTGTAAAAAAGATCAGCTTTTCTCTCACATGGTTTTTCTTTATTTTCTGCCTGCGGACAGTTATCGTTTTTTTCGTTTTACTCATACTCTGTCACCTCCCAGTCTTACGCGAGGATCCAGATAATGATAAATGATATCTGTGATCAGATTTACCACTACATAAATAATCGCCATCCATGCCACATACGCCTGAATGATCGGGTAGTCTCTCATAGTTATGGCATCTACCGCCATTTTACCGACACCGTCCCACATAAAAATAGTCTCAACGATCGTGGTTCCACCCAGAAGATTTCCTATGGACAATGCCAGCAGCGTAATGATCGTAAGCATGGAAGATTTCATCACATTTTTCCAGATGATCGCACTGCCTCTGACACCTCGCGCTCTGGCTCCGGCCACATAGTCTTTATTCAGTTCTTCAAGGATTGTCGCTCTGACCTGACGGGTATATTTTGATGCCATGGAGATTGCCAGCGTCAGCGTAGGCAGGACAAGACTTAACGCGACGTTGTCACTGGTAATGACCGGAAACCATCCCAGTCTGATGGAGAAAAAGTACATCAGTACCAGTGCCGCAAAAAAGTTCGGCATGGAATTTCCTATAAAACTTAAGAAACGAATCAGGTAATCGCTCCATTTATTATGTTTTACCGCTGAAAGAATGCCGAGAGGAATTGCGATCAGCATTGTCAGCAATACAGAAGAGACCGTCAGCATGATTGTTGCCGGAAGTTTCTCTATGAAAGTTTCATAAACATCTCTCTTCGATACATAGCTCTTGCCCATATTTCCGGTTGCCATTCCTGCAAACCACTTTGCATATTGCACAAGAAACGGCTGATCCAGCCCGTACTCTTTTCTTGTCTCATCAATGACTTCCTGTGAGACTGCCGAACCTGCATTTTCATACATATAGGTAACTGCATCACCGCCCGCCAGACGCATCATGGCAAAAGACAAAAAAGTGATTCCGATCAGAATCGGAATCAACTGAAGAAGTCTTTTTAAAATATATTTAATCATTCGTTCTCCTTCATGCCTGCATAGCATCAGACAACATATCCGCATGATAAATCGTAACTGTACAGTATCCTCACAGTTACAATAATTTAACAATTACAGTCTAGCAAATGTCAAAAAAGCACACAACCCCGTGGGAGGGTTCTGTGCTATTCTTAAATTGAATACTTTATGTGTGTTATGGAATAAGTGTAGATTAACTTTATACTCGTTCACAGTGGATTAACTTTTTGGAAGTCTGCTCATCAGAAACTCAAGAAATTCCTGTATACTTTCATCCATTTCTTCTCCTCTGTGAATGATATAGCCAAAAACAACTTTACTGTCCCCCATATTCAGAGGGATTCCCGGTGCCGTGCCCGCCTTATTTTCGGAAAGATAGCTTCCGCTCACATTGGAGACTTTGCTGTTTTTCAGCATTCTTTCCATAATATAATCACTGTTGGTCAGCACGGAAATATCAAGGTCTTTCCACTGAAAAGCCTCCTCATTTACAGATCCGATATCAAAAAATTCATCCTGATAATTCTGTATGAACCGTACTCCCTCAAGCTCTCCCAGATTTACAGTCTCTTTTTCCAAATCATAAAGTTCTGTCTGCCGTCCCGGATAAAGGATCACATCTGTCTCATGCAGAGATACAAACTGCAGCTTGTTTTTTGCCAGTTCATGCAGGAAATTCTCTTTCTGCTGGCTCAGGATATAGACAAACCCAATGTCATCCATATAGTCACGAACGCGCTCCATAACACTTCGCACACCTGCTGTCGTCAATTGGAAATGATAGTTTTTTTCATATGTTTCATTATAAAAATCCACAAACTGATCGGCAAACCAGGAACTGGGATTCATGGAAATACGGATCCATTTTGTCATGCCGTTTGCCGACATATTTTCCAGAACTTCAACCTCATTTGTGATCCGGCAGGCATAATGATAAACCTTCTGTCCCTGTACCGTAAGGCGTATTCCACGTGGCAGCCGCTCGAAAAGCTGCATTCCGAGATTATCCTCCAGTGCCTTTATCACTTTACTGACACTTGATTGTGTAGAATAAAGGATCTTTGCCGCATCACTGAAAGAGCCGGCCTGCGCACATGTCACCAAATATTGTAATTGTTTTAAATCCATATGATTCTCCGCATATTATTATAATCTGTCCTGTTGTCTGCCTGTTATTTAACTGTCCGCAGCATAAACAGCGGAGTGGGATTATAAAATTCATCTTTTTCCAGATAAATCCTGCTGCTGATACCCAGATCCACTCTGAAATCTTTTACTTCCATAGAACCTAAGGTTTCCAGATCCCACGCCGGACGGCTGTAAGAACTGATTGGAAGCTGACGTTTGATCTCCTCGCACTCACGCATCATATCATCACCGAGAATGTTGTGTGCATGATTTTCCGGAAGATCTGCGACATTGGAAAAATCTGTGATTCCGTAGTTTGCATCAAAGTTAAGCAGAACCCCTCCTTTTTTCAGGACACGGAGCCACTCACCATAAGCATGGCTTACGTGCGGCAGTGTCCAGGTCAGGTTTCTGGAAATGATCACATCAAATGTGCCCTCCGGAAATTCCGGATTTTCGGCATCCATTACCAGAAATTCGCAGTCTGTTTTTTCCTCTGAGGCAAGAAGACGGGCATTTTTGATCATATCCGGTGTCAGGTCGATACCCGTCACCTGATGACCTTCTTTTGCAAGCAGAACAGAGAAAAATCCAGCACCGCATCCCACATCAAGAATACGCAGTTTTTTTCCTTTTGGAAGCTGCGCACGTATTTCTTTCATCCAACGTTCTGCCATGGCACTGTGCAATTCCTGACGTTTCTGCATGAGAAAACTGTCGCTTCGTTTTTCCCAGTAATTGACGATTCGCTCCTTGCGCTCATCATACCGGCTGACGATTCTTCCATATGTGACCATCGGACCATTTCCAAGCACCTGCAGCGTGCCGCACTGATAAAGAAGCACACCGTCAAACTCTGCGACACTGATTTCTTTTACATTGCCTTCATAATCGCGGACTTCTCCGAGAATATCACCTTTCTGGATCATATCACCGACTTTTTTAAACGGATACCAGAGTCCGTTTTCCTCGGCATCCTGATAGCAAATATCGGCTACATCCAGAGGATAGTAGGTACGGAAATCTTTCAGTCCCTGATAAATGCCCAGATGACAGAGAATATTACGAACATCCCTGCGGGTGGATCTGACTTCCTCATAAGTCCAGTCACCCATTCCTCCACGCTCGATCAGAATACTCGGGATTCCCTGTGAAGCCGCATAGTTATAAGAACCGCCGGATGCCACGTTGGATTTGACCATGTAGGGCACATCGACCTGTTCTGCCATCTGTCTCGAAAAGCTGACAACTTCCTCTGCTGCCGCTCCTGCATAATAAACATATGGAGTAAGTTTTTCATAATCGTCTCCGCTGTGCAGGTCGATATAATAATCTGCTACCGGCTGCAATTCCTGAGAAACAGCCCATGCAAGACGTTCCATCTCCGTTCCGTCCGGATTTCCCGGAAATTCACGATTCAGATTCTTCCCATCTGTAAGCCCCATGCTGCCTTTTCGCGCTTCAAATGCCGGACGGTTCAACGCTTTTATGATGATGACCGTTCCTGTTACCTTCTCGATTTTCAGTTTCTGTGCAAGCTCGATGGCGGCCTGGATTCCTACATATTCACCGGCATGAACACCTGCTGTGATCAGCATGGTTTTTCCTGTGCCATGTCCATGCAGAACAGTCGCCGGCAGTCTGATCTCACCATTTGCAAGCTCCAGTTCCCCGTGCCACTTCTGTCCCGGCTGCACCGTTACATTTTTCAGATGAAAAGCATCTCTTTTTCTTCCTGTCAGCAGAAAAATCGGAGAAGTACTGTTGTTGATGATCTCTTCCTCTGTCCAGACCTCTTTCCATACTTCTTCATCGCAGGAAACATCAAGAAATCCTGCTTTCTGCATCGTTTCAATATCCCACTTCGGACGTTCCAGGCGGCTTAACGGAACCTGACGGGCAATTTCTTCCATCTTCTCAATATCGGTTCCGCTGTAATAATCTTCCACATTCTGCTCTTCCGTCTGCTTACGGTCTTTCTCGTAACTGCTTCGTTTCTCTTCATTATAAAGATGACCGTACCAGTCAGCATCAAAGTTATAAAGGACACCCCCCGGCTTCAGGACACGGAGCCATTCTCTGTATGCAAGGTCCGGACGCGGCAGATTCCAGGTAACATTTCTTGTTACAATCACATCAAAACTGTTGCTTTCCACATCGAGCGCCTGCGCGTCGCCTGTTTTCCACACAATACACTTTGTAAGCTCCCCTGCATTGCTCTGTGCTTCTTTCAGCATTTCTTCGGTATAATCAATTGCAGTAACCTGATACCCGGCTTCTGCAAGAAGAATTGCAAAAAATCCCGGGCCGGTTCCTACATCGAGAATTTTAATCTCCTGCGGTTTCTTTTCCGGAAACTGATTTCCAATCAGAGAAAGGAGTTTGTCCCTCCACATCGTTCTACGGGCATCTGCCATTTCCTGCTGATTATATTCTGAATAACCTCTGGCCCGGTTCGTCCAGTAGTCATGGATTTCGTTTTTCAAATTATTCATAAGTCTGTTCTCTTTTCATGCTTGTCATGTTGATCGGGGCGATTCATAATTTTTATTGCACAAAAGTAAAATTTTCTCTGAATCTCCACCCTCATATTTTTTCATTATATAAAAAAAGCATCCCCTCCACAAGCCTGTAGGGGGGATGTGTTGTTACAATTTTGACAAAGAAAATTGGACACATTGTTGTCTGAAAGTGTATTTCACTGCAGGAAGATGCTCCACAGGCAAATGGTCGGAAGTGACAGTAAGGTGGAAAAAATAACCATCTTTGTTGCAAACGGGGAATCTACCTGATATTTTTCCGCAAGGATACTTGTCGTTGCGCCTGCTGGCATTGCAGCGAGAAGTACACATAAGCCAAGAACGGTTTTGCTGAGTGGAAGCATTCTGCATACGAGATAAACCACTGCCGGAATGATCACCAGTCTGTGCACTGTATATTTGACAACAGTCCAGTCCCAGAAATCTTTCAGGTCAATATCTGCGAGGATCATTCCGATAACCATCATGGACATCGCTGTGTTGCAGTTTCCGACTGATGTAACCGCTCCGTCAAGTCCCGGCGGAAGCTGCGCACCGGTCACCATCATGATCATTCCGAGAACACAGGCAAGAATACACGGATGTGTTACGACTTTTTTCAGTGTTTTTATCTTATCACTGCTTCCGGAAAAAACAGCCAGGCCGGAAGACCACATCATAATTCGCTGTGGGATCAGATAGACGCTGGCAAGTACAAGACCTTCCATTCCATAGATTCCCTCAGCGATCGGATTACCGAGAAATCCGGCATTGGAGCAGATCGTACCGTACTGGAGACATTTATAACGTCCCTCTGCTTCTCCCCGGAACATCAATTTTCCATAGATCACACAAAACACCTGAATACCGATGGAGATAAGAAGGATCTCCAGATAATTTGTAAAATCACCGTCCGCTGCACTCTGCGTAAATGCGTGGAGAATGTTGCATGGAAGTATCAAATAGATTACAAGATCATTGATATTTTTCTGCCCCTGCGGACCAATGATATGTATTTTTTTCATAAGAAATCCTACAGCTACCAGAATAAAGATCGTGAGCTGCAGTGTCAGCAAAGTTATCATAAATTTACTATATAGTGTCTGCAGTTTTATCGAAGACACTATTTCCTTTCTCTTTAATTGTGTTTCTGTGATAGTTGTTCACCGTCTTTTGAGAATAACATAAACAACCACTTTAGTGTAGCACATCGCAGAAGGAGTCGCAAGAAGTCCGTTTGTACGCAGTTGTATACAAAGTAATCTTAGTTACTGTTCACAGAACAGGAAGCTTTTCCCCTATACGTTGACGGGTTATTATATTTCCTGTAAGATGGAAATAAGGTTACACAAATAGAATTACCCCGGAGGCTTTTAAATGAATAACTCTGTATGGGAAAAGCAGCGGAAACGTCTCTTTGAACTGATTGAAATCGGCTCCAACTACGATGCGTGGTGCTGGGGCTACGACTTTTTTAATACTTTTACGATCCTGCTGAATCTGACAGTCAGCATCATGTACACCTTCGATAATATGGAAATGAAATACGGCCCGCTCCTTCTGACGCTGGAGCGCCTGACGGTTGCTTTCTTTGCTATTGATTTCCTGCTTCGTGTATTTACTGCCAAATATCTTTATCCTGATGTTTCAGAACCACGGGCAATTGGAAAATACCTGACTTCTTTTTCCGGAATCGTGGATATGCTGTCCTTTATTCCGTACTATATGCCGTTTTTCTTCCCATCCGGTGCAGTCGCATTCCGTATGCTGCGAATCATCCGTATTTTCCGTCTGTTCCGCATCAATGCTTATTACGATTCACTGAATGTCATTACGGAAGTCATTGTCGGTAAAAAACAACAGCTCCTGTCCTCGGTATTTATCATTTTAATTCTGATGCTCTCTTCCAGCCTCTGTATGTACAGTCTGGAAAATAAAGCACAGCCGGAAATTTTTACAAACGCATTTTCCGGAATCTGGTGGGCCGCCTCCACTTTGCTCACAGTTGGCTATGGTGATATTTATCCTGTCACCACCATGGGCAAGATTTTCGGAATATTTATCGCATTTCTTGGTGTCGGTATGGTTGCCATCCCCACCGGTATTATTTCCGCCGGATTTGTCGATCAGTACTCGCGCCTGAAGCGAATCGGTGAATATGGACAGGAGGAGGATGTACATTTTATCCGCATCTGCCTTGACAAAAACGACAAATGGGTCGGACACCGCATTGCTGAACTTGATTTTCCACAGAGAATCATTGTTGCAGTAATCCAGCGTGATCACCGCATCCTCGTCCCAAAAGGTGATACGGTTCTGAAAGCCGGGGATGTAATGGTGGTCGGTGCGGAATCTTTTCAAGATAAAGACCACATTAAGCTGAAAGAGATTACTCTCCAGCACCGAAATCCATGGACAAATCAGAATATCCGGGATCTTGATATTTCCAGACATTCGATCATCGTACTTGTCAGACGCCACAAAAAGCTAATCATCCCAAACGGAAACCTGACACTTCTTGAAGGAGATACCGTTATCCTTTATACCCAGACTCACATGGCGAATGCTGATGATCTGGAGATTTGAAAAATTATTCCGGCAGCAATTATGTCTGACCGATTTTTTAAATGGCTTAATCGGTATTTTGTCTGATTACTTTCAATCCGCTATTGACGGCTTTTCATGTTCTATGCTAGAATCTACCCAGATTCGCAGGCATCTGCGTTTTTATCCAAAACATCGTGTGGACTTTTCTGGTTCAATGCTTTTTAAGTCTGACTATTTTTCGCCACACAATTACCCTTTGCGGTAGTTGTGCGGCGTTTTTTTATGGATATTTACAGATACTAATTTGATGCTATTATGGAGGTTTGTTATGAATGATACATTTATGAAAGAACGGCCGGTCTTTCCGCTGATTTTATCCATGGCAATGCCAATGGTCATTTCCATGCTGGTCAATTCTCTATACAATATCGTGGACAGTTTCTTTGTTGCCCAGATCAGCGAAGATGCCATGACCGCGCTGTCGCTTGTTTTTCCTGTGCAGAATTTTTCAAATGCAATCGCAATCGGGTTTGGTATCGGTATCAGCTCGCAGATTGCAATCTGTCTGGGTGCCGGCAATAAAGAAACCGCAAGCAAAGCCGCTACACATGGTCTGGCGCTGTCCGCCTTACATGGAATCCTGCTGACAGTCATCTGTATTTCAATCATGCCAAAATTTCTTTCTGTTTTTACTTCAGATGAAAATGTCAGCAGCCTTGGCGTCCGCTATTCCACGATTGTATTTCTTTTTGCCATTGTGACCACTATAAACCTTGCGTACGAAAAAATCTTTCAGGGTGTCGGCAATATGAAGGTAACTATGATCGGACTGATGGTCGGCTGTGTTTCCAATATCCTGCTCGATCCTCTGATGATCTTTGGCCTTGGTCCGTTCCCTGCCATGGGGATCGAAGGTGCTGCCCTCGCAACAGGACTTGGTCAGGTACTGAATCTTGTCTTTTATCTGATTGTTTATAAGATGCGTCCGATCCAGGTACAAATCAGTCGCCGGTATCTCCATCCGGATAAATCCCTTGCATCACGGTTGTATTCTGTCGGCATTCCAGGCGCTTTAAATCTGGCACTTCCTTCTGTGCTGGTCTCTGCACTGAACGGACTTCTGGCTGCATATTCGCAGAGTTATGTAGTGATTCTCGGGATCTACTACAAGCTCCAGACTTTCCTGTATCTTCCGGCAAGCGGAATCGTCCAGGGCATGCGCCCGGTCATCGGATATAATTACGGTGCCGGAGAGCATAAACGTGTGAAAAAAATTTATTTTGTTACGCTGTGTATGAGTGGTGTGATCATGCTTATCGGAACGATCATCTGTCTGACTGTGCCGGGACAGCTTATCGGAATGTTCACCACCAATCCTGAGACAATTGCCGCCGGCAAAACTGCCCTTCGAATCATCTGCGCAGGTTTTCTTGTTTCTTCTGTATCTGTTACATCCTGTGGCGCCCTGGAGGGGCTTGGACGAGGCAGTGCTTCGCTGGTTGTCTCTCTCTGCAGATATCTGATCATCATTCTGCCGGCCGCGTTTATCTTAAGTCATTTCTTCGGAGCTGTTGGTGTGTGGAATGCATTCTGGATTGCAGAAGCTTTGACCGCCGCGGTGTCATTTATGATCAGTCGGAAGGTTATCGGAATCGGGGCGTAGCCCCGAAGCCCCCTGTTGAGGGAGTTTCCCTCAGGGACCCAACCGAGGGGACTTACCAGTCCCCTCGCGCACCCCTGGGTTATATAAGATTTCTTGATATATCAGGTATGTAATATATTGATTTACCCTGTCGGGACTTTCTCTTTCTGAAGTCCACCATTTTTCACTGTTTCATTGACTTTCTCATGACTTTCTCTTCCACGAGTCATAACACCTCCCAGATTCCATTATCTCTGCCAGACCTTTCCCCTCACCAGATCACCCACCCCGCACATTTTCTATATTCCCTCTTGACAAATACCCTTATGGGGTATATATTATCACCAGAATCATCATACCCCTACAGGGTATTGGCCCGAATAATCCACTCACACTCAGAAAGGAGTCTTACCTGTGTCCGATTATAATTGTAATAAAGGCCAGACAAATACCGATATTTCCGCAAACACAATGCCTTGCGATACCACATCCGATAAATCACCGGTCTGTTCCTGCTGCAGTATGAAGCACACAGACCGTTCAGAAGCTGATCGCAAGAAACTTGTCAACCGTCTGAAACGTATTGAGGGACAGATACGGGGAATCATAGGAATGTTGGAAAACGATGCTTACTGCAACGACATCCTGATTCAGTCTGCCGCTGTAAATGCCGCAGTCAACTCATTCAATAAAGAACTTCTCGCGAATCATATCCGAACCTGCGTTGCACGCGATATCCGTGCGGGCAAAGACGAGACAATTGACGAGCTTGTTGCAACTCTGCAGAAACTGATGAAGTAACTGTAACAACTGGATAAACATAAAAATGAAGAATTTACAAAAGAGGAATAAACATGAAACCAGCTGACATTATTATTTTACTGATCTTCCTTGTTGGCATGATCTTTGCAGCGCACAAGGCGTCATGCCACTTTAAAGGAGATTCTCTCAGTATTTCATAAGGAGGTACCATAATGGAACAATATAACGTCACCGGCATGAGCTGCGCTGCCTGCTCAGCCCGTGTAGAAAAGGCTGTATCAAAAGTTCCGGGAGTCACATCCTGTTCCGTCAGCCTTCTGACAAATTCTATGGGGGTGGAAGGAACTGCCTCATCCCACGATATCATCACTGCCGTACAGCAGGCAGGCTACGGCGCCTCACTCAAAGGATCCCACAAAGAACAGGTTTCCATGTCCGAGGCTGAAGAAGCACTCGAAGACCACGAGACACCGGTTCTCAAACGCCGACTGATCGCCTCGACAGGCTTTCTCATTGTCCTCATGTATTTCTCCATGGGACACATGATGTGGGGCTGGCCGCTCCCTGCATGGTTCAACGACAACCACGTTGCCATGGGGCTTGTACAGCTTCTGCTTGCCGGAATCATCATGGTCATCAACCAGAAATTCTTTATCAGCGGCTTTAAGAGTTTGTGGCACCGCTCTCCGAACATGGACACCCTTGTCGCACTCGGTTCCATGGCATCTTTTGTATGGAGTGTTTATGCACTCTTCGCCATGACCAGAGCACAGGTTGACGGTGATTCCGCCGCAGTCATGAACTACATGATGGAATTTTATTTTGAATCCGCTGCTATGATCCTGACTCTGATCACCGTCGGAAAAATGCTCGAAGCACGCTCTAAAGGCAAAACAACCGATGCATTAAAGAGTCTGATGAAACTTGCACCAAAAACAGCAGTCATTCTCCGTGATGGCCAGGAGACCACTGTTCCGATCGAACAGGTAAAAAAAGGTGACGTTTTCGTCGTACGCCCCGGTGAGAACATTCCGGTCGACGGTGTGATCATCGAAGGTACCAGCGCCATCAACGAATCTGCACTGACCGGCGAAAGCATCCCTGTTGACAAAGCTACCGGTGATCTTGTTTCCGCTGCCACTGTCAACCAGTCCGGATTTATCAAATGCGAAGCAACCCGCGTAGGCGAAGACACCACACTCTCCCAGATCATCAAAATGGTCAGTGATGCCGCAGCCACCAAAGCACCGATTGCTAAGATCGCAGACCGTGTTTCCGGTGTTTTTGTACCGACAGTCATCACAATTGCGGTCATTACAACCATTATCTGGCTTCTGACCGGACATGAATTCGGCTACGCACTTGCCCGCGGAATTTCCGTTCTTGTCATCAGCTGCCCGTGCGCACTCGGCCTTGCCACTCCGGTTGCGATTATGGTCGGCAACGGCATGGGCGCAAAGAACGGCATCCTCTTCAAAACAGCAGTTTCTCTCGAACAAGCTGGCAAAGTACAGATCGTCGCACTCGACAAAACAGGTACCATCACAAGCGGACAGCCTGAGGTGACTGACCTTCTCCCGGCAAACGAAATTTCTGAAACAGAACTTCTCACAATGGCTTTTGCCCTTGAGAGAAAGAGTGAGCATCCGCTTGCAAAAGCAATTTTAGAACATGCCGAAAACCTGCACCTTACCGCACCGGAAGTTTCCGATTTCCATGCACTTCCCGGAAATGGTCTTTCCGCTGTGCTGAATAATGAAACCCTGATCGGTGGAAGTATGAAATTCATCAGCAGCCAGGTAAGTGTTCCTGCCGCTCTCTCCCGGAAAGCAGAGAAACTTGCCGAACAGGGAAAAACTCCCCTCCTTTTTGCACGAAACGGCAAACTGATCGGAATTATTGCAGTCGCTGATGTTATCAAAGAAGACAGTCCACAGGCAATCAGAGAACTTCAAAACATGGGCATCCGCGTAGTTATGCTGACCGGTGACAACGAATGTACCGCAAGAGCAATCGGTGCTCAGGCAGGCGTGGACGATGTCATTGCCGGAGTTCTCCCTGATGGCAAAGAAAACGTGATCCGCTCCCTGAAGGAGCAGGGCAAAGTTGCCATGGTCGGTGACGGTATCAACGATGCTCCGGCGCTTACACGAGCTGATATCGGAATCGCGATCGGTGCCGGAACAGATATTGCAATCGACGCTGCCGATGTTGTCCTGATGAAGAGCCGCCTGAGTGATGTTCCTGCTGCGATCCGTCTCAGCCGTGCTACCCTGAAAAATATTCACGAAAATCTTTTCTGGGCATTTTTCTACAATGTCATCGGTATTCCGCTCGCTGCCGGTGTCTGGATCCCGATTTTCGGCTGGACACTCAACCCGATGTTTGGCGCTGCAGCAATGAGCCTCTCCAGCTTCTGCGTCGTTACAAATGCCCTTCGTCTGAACCTGTTTAAAATTCACGATGCAGGAAAAGACAAAAAAATAAAACAAGCTACTTCCATTGAAGTAAAAAATGATTATAATATAAAAGAAAAGGAGCAAAAAACTATGGTAAAAGTTACAGTTAATGTAGAAGGAATGATGTGCGGACACTGCGAAGCACATGTAAATGAAGCAATCAAAAAAGCTTTCGGCGCAGAAGATGTCGTATCTTCCCATGAAAGCAACACAACTGTTTTCACAGCACCGGAAAGAGTTGACGAAGACAAGATCCGCGCTACGATCAAAGAAGCAGGATATGAGGTTACAGGAATTACTCAGGAGTAATACCAAACCATACCGACTTATAGGTACAATCATCAGACGGTTCCGCAGAATATTTCCCGGAACCGTTTGTTGCATGTCCTGATATAAACAAAAATACTTCGGGAATATGCAAAACACTATTTAACTTTTGGGGGAGCTTATGAACAACACACAGGATAATAAAAATCCGGAAAAAACTCACGATCTGCACTATTACGCCGGGCACATCCAGTATGACATGACAAATCTGATCAAGTGGCTGCTTCTCGCAGTCCTGACCGGACTGACGGTCGGTTTCATCAGCAGTCTTTTTGCACGGGCACTGAAATTTGTTACAACTTACCGCACGGAACACTTCTGGGTGTTCTTTCTGCTGCCCGCTGCCGGCCTTGTCATCGTCTTTCTCTATCAGAAACTCGGACAGGACGATGGCGGCACCAATCAGGTACTTTCCACCATCCGCTCACAGGATGACGTTCCCTTCCATTCTGCTCCGCTGATTTTCATTTCTACGATCCTGACACACTTTGCCGGTGGTTCTGCCGGACGTGAAGGTGCAGCGATCCAGCTTGGCGGAAGCATCGGTAATCAGCTCGGAAGCTGGTTCCGTCTCGACGAAGAAGACCGTCACGTCATGGTCATGTGTGGAATGAGCGCTGCTTTCTCTGCTGTTTTCGGTACTCCGATGGCTGCGGCTGTTTTTTCCATGGAAGTAGTCAGCGTCGGTATCATGTACTATGCAGCACTGGTTCCATGCGTGATATCTTCTATTATTGCTTCGGAATTTGCTGCCAACTTCGGAATCCATCCAGAATCTTTTCACGTTGTAGATATTCCGGATCTTACTGTGGAAACCGGTCTGAAAATGGTTCTCGTCGCTGTCGCGTGTGCCGCGATCAGTATCATTTTCTGCATGACATTGCAGGGAATCAGCAAACTTTACATGAAATATTTCAAGAACCCCTATATTCGTATTGCTACCGCCAGTGCGATCATCATTGCGATCACTTTGCTTTTACGAACTACTGATTACATGGGCGCAGGCAACAATCTGATCGAGCTTGCCATTAAAGAGGGACAGACGCGTCCACTGGATTTCTTCTGGAAAATTCTTCTGACCGCGCTGACCATGCGTGCCGGATTCCGCGGTGGTGAGATTGTTCCGTCGTTCTGCATCGGCGCAACTTTCGGATGTCTCATGGGGCATCTGATAGGACTTTCCCCGTCTATCTGCGCGGCCGCCGGAATGGCAGCACTTTTCTGCGGTGTTACCAACTGCCCGATCACCTCGATCCTGATCGCATTTGAACTCTTCGGATTCCGTGGTGTTTCCTATTATCTGATCGCAGTTTCCATCAGCTATGCCGTTTCCGGTTATTACGGACTGTATAAAGATCAGACGATCGTATATTCTAAATATAAGGCAAAATATATCAACCGTCATACCAGATTTTAAACTGGTATGGCGGCTTCTTTCATTTTAGATCTCAAAGATTGTTTTGTATTAAACTGCTCCTGCAATCTTTAATATTATGTTATAAATTTAACATGTATTTTATCAAAAACTTAACTTGTACAATGAAAATTATATGTTAGAATAAAGGTGTATTTTTTAGGAAAAGTAGGAGGAATTTGAATGCGCAAAACAAAAATTATCTGTACCCTTGGTCCGTCTACTGACAAAGATGGTGTTCTGGAAGAATTAATTAAAGAAGGAATGAATGTAGCACGTTTTAACTTCTCTCATGGTTTACACGATGAACAGAAAGGCCGTATTGATAAATTAAAAGAAATCCGCACACGTCTTAACAAACCAGTTGCAGCGCTTCTCGATACAAAAGGTCCTGAAATTCGTATCTGCGAATTTGCAGATGGAAAGATCACTCTGAAGGAAGGTCAGGAATTTACTCTGACTGCAGATGAGATCGAAGGAAATGAAAAAATCGTTTCTGTTACCTACAAGGATTTATATAAAGATGTCAAACCTGGCAACAGCATTCTGATCGATGATGGTCTGATCGGACTTGAAGTCAAAAAGATCAAAGGTCATGACATTGTCTGTACCGTTATAAATGGTGGTGTCCTCGGCAACAAAAAAGGTGTAAACCTTCCGGGCGTAGAGGTAAATATGCCATTTATCAGCCCGAAAGACCATGACGATATCCTTTTCGGCATCAAAGAAGGATATGATTTCATCGCTGCTTCCTTCACCAGAACAGCAGCCGATGTCAAAGAGATCCGCGATATCCTCGAAAAAAATGGCGGCCACGACATTAAGATCATCGCAAAGATCGAGAACCAGCAGGGTGTTGACAACATCGACAGTATCATCGAAGCCGCAGACGGTATCATGATTGCCCGTGGTGATATGGGTGTTGAGATCCCGCTTGAAGATGTTCCGGTTATTCAGAAAGATATTATTGCCAAAGTATACAGTGCCGGCAAACAGGTCATCACAGCAACTCAGATGCTGGATTCCATGATCAAGAATCCACGTCCGACACGTGCAGAGACTACAGACGTTGCCAATGCCATCTATCAGGGAACAAGTGCGATCATGCTTTCCGGTGAAACTGCTGCCGGTAAATATCCGATTGAAGCACTCAAGACGATGGTCAAGATTGCCCGCCGTACAGAAGCAGATGTTGAATACAACCAACAGTTCAGTGTTCGTACAAAAGGTGACACGACCAACGTAACAACAGCGATCTCTCATGCTACCTGCATGACAGCCATCGATCTGAATGCAAAAGCCATCATCGCAGTTACCCGTTCCGGCAACACTGCACGCATGGTTTCCAAATATCGTCCAGGATGCCAGATCATTGCATGTACTCCGGATGAACGTACATGGCGTCAGTTAAACATGGTATGGGGTGTTGCTCCGATCCTTACAAAAGAAGAATACAGCATGGAGATCCTTCTCCTTCACGCCACAGAAGCTGCCGAAGAAAACGGCTATGTAAAAAAAGGCGATGTTGTTGTTCTGACTGTCGGAGTTCCGCTTGGACGTTCCGGAAACACCAACCTTCTTAAAGCTACAGTTGTAGGCGAATACTAAAATCAACGGGGCATATCGCTTTGATATGCCCCGTTAATTTTTCATTTCTTATAAACAGTAATCACAATTGGATCTTCCACCTCATCGTTGTAAGCTCTTATCCAGTAATGTTCTTCATTTCTTTCTTCATCTGCATTTGCAGAGTCTTCATCTTTTTCTTTATTTTCAGTTTCATTATCTTTTTCTGATGTTTCTTTAACTGCCTTGTCGTCCTCTCTCTTCTCTTTCACATAAGACAGTTCCACAGATGTTTTCGCACCTTCTGTACCTTTCAGTACGATCCGGTTCTTTGTTCCCTTGACTGCACCATCAAGATCTGTTGAAAACTTCTGAAGATTTTTTCTGATCACAAAACTTCCGCCGGTCGAAGTTTTCATTGTAATCGTAGTTTCATCCTCTATAACCTTTACAATATTCAGCATTTTATTGTTTTCCGTCAGAGTCAGAGTAATTTTATCCTTTTCATACTCCACATGAATTCCAAGTTCACCTGCCGTTTTGCCTGCATTTAAAGTAAACCAGTCATTTGACAGATCTTTCGCATTTATGATGGAAATAGATTTCAACGTTTTCGCTTCACTGGTAAGCGAAAATCCATTTTTGATTTTTTCAATCTCTGTAGATATCGCCAGATCCGTAATGTTTCCCTGTTCATCTCTGCTGATTCTGGCAGTGTTGTCCGCGACAGTTTTACCCTCGATCTCCTCGACTTCCTCTGGATGCTTTGCATCTTTTGCTACTTTAATCGTGTGAGAAGCTGTTGTCGGATCATATTCTGCTACAACTTCTGTGGAAGTGGAAGAAGCATAAGTTGCATATTCTTCATCAACATCCACATCCGGGAGTTCTTCTTCGTCAACCGCTGGTTCCTCTGTCTTATCAGAATCTTCGTCGGATTCATTTCCGGTATCCGGCTTTGTCTCACCATTGTTATCCGTCTTATCATTTTCGTTCGGATCAGCCGGACCATCCGGCTTTTCATTGTTTCCCGGGTTATTGTCTTTGTCGTTATCCTTGTTGTCTTCTTTTCCGTCTGTACCCGGTTCTTTTACAGAAATGATATTGGTTTCCGTATAATCACACTTTTCTCTTTTACATTTATAAACAACTTTTCCCGGAGTATCTTCTGTGGCTTCTTCTGTAGAAACCACCTCAAGGTCATGACCAAGTGCCTTTTTGAGGTCACGTTTTTCCTCGTAACCACAGCTCTGACACTTCCAAAGTACATATCCTGCTTCTGTACAGGTAGGTTCCACTACCTGCACTTCTTTCATCTCATGTTCTTCCCCACATATCTCGATATCCGTATCCGGATTATTTACTTCCTCTGCCTGTGCGTAAACTGCAGAACTTCCTGACAGGGACACAGCAAGTAAGACTGCAAGAATTCTACTCTTTTTATTTCTTCTCATACGAATTTTCTCCTTTGTATAGAAATACGGTAACTGTTCAGTACCCTCACAGTTACGAGTCAAAACAATACTTTTATCTTATCATTAATTCGTTTTAACGATATAAAGCAAGTCCAAAACGGGCCATTATCCGCGATTTCTTTTGATACACCGCATGATAACAGCCCGAAACAGGGATTACTTATTTAGTTTTAGCAAGATCTTTAATCACTTCTCCTGCAATGATCAGACCGACTACGGACGGCACAAATGCAGTGGATCCCGGAATATCACGACGCTCCGTACATTTATGTGCAGCTCCCGGAGGACAGATGCAGTTAGTACGACAGCTGATTGACATATCTTCAATCGGTCTGATCGGCTGTTCTTTTGAATAAACTACTTTGAGTTTTTTCACTCCACGTTTCTTTAATTCACGCCGCATGACCTTCGCCAGCGGGCAGACAGATGTTTTATAAATGTCAGCCACTTCAAAAGCAGTCGGATCCAGCTTGTTTCCCGCACCCATGCTGCTGATGATCGGAACTCCGGCTTCTTTTGCCTCCATGACAAGCTGAATCTTCGCAGTCACAGTATCTACTGCATCTACCACATAAGAATACTGCGAAAAATCAAATTCATCCTTTGTTGCCGGCAGGTAGAAACATTTATGAACATTCACCTCGACCTTCGGGTTGATGTCCAGAATACGTTCTTTCATAACATCTACCTTGTATTTGCCAATTGTACTTCTGGTCGCAATGATCTGTCTGTTGAGATTTGTCAGACATACTTTGTCATCATCGATCAGGTCAATTGCTCCGACTCCGCTTCGTACAAGTGCCTCGACAGTATAACCGCCAACTCCGCCGATTCCAAATACGGCAACACGGGAGCCGGACAGTTTCTCCATCGCCTCTTTGCCAAATAAAAGCTGTGTTCTGGAAAACTGATTCAACATTTATTTCTTAATCTCCTTATCTTCAAGTGTTTCGTTCATACTTCCGGTACGGTAACCCAGAAGATCCAGTGTTACATAATCAAAGCCATATTCTTTCAGTTTCGATGCAATCTTCATTCTGTTTTTTTCTTCAACAATCTTTGTGATCTCTCCCGGAAGAACTTCGATTCTTGCGATATTTCCGTGAATACGGACGCGTACCTGGTGGAATCCCATGTCAAGAAGAAGCTGCTCTGCTTTATCAACCATTCCAAGCTTTTTCTCATTGATCGTTTCTCCATATACAAAACGTGAAGAAAGACATGCAAAGGACTGTTTATCCCAGGTCGGAAGTCCCATTTCTTTGGACAGTTCGCGGATCTCAGCTTTGGAAAGCTCTGCCTGGCGAAGCGGGCTGCTGACGCCAAGCTCCTTAACTGCGATCAGCCCCGGACGGTAATCTCCGTTGTCATCCATATTGGAGCCTTCGGCTACAGCATTCATGCCGTTCTCCTTCGCAATCTCCCAGATTTTCTCAAACAATTCGTGTTTGCACAGATAACAACGGTTCTTCGGATTCTGTCGAAAACCGTCGATATCCAACTCTTCGGATTCAACGATGATCTGGCAGATTCCGTTTTTTTCACAGAATGCTTTTGCTTCTTCTAATTCTCTCTTCGGGAAAGAACAGGAACTCGCCGTAACCGCGATCACCTTGTCACCAAGAGCTTCCTGCGCCGCCTTCAGAAGAAATGTAGAATCCACTCCACTTGAAAACGCAACTGCTACACTTCCCAGTGCTTTGAGATTCTCCTGTAGTACTCTATATTTATCATGAATAGTCACTATAAAGCGCTCCTTTTAACCTAGTATTCAAGTGTGTATTATAGCATAACAAGCCCTTCTCTACAATATATCATTCAAAATCAAACCGTCTGACTTCGCAGTTTTTAACCCCAAAAGTTGCGTACTCTTCGTTTGTCATTTCATAGAAATACGACTGGATGACTCTGGAAATTCCATTATGTGCTACAAGAATATATGTTTTATGATCGGACTCTTCCCGGATTTCATCGAGCAGATTATAAATTCTCTGTGCCAGATGAAGCATGGATTCTCCACCGTCATATCTGGTCACAAACTGCTGTTTTGCCTTCTGGAACTCTTCTCCGTTTCGCGGAGTTGATTCATATTTTCCGAAATTCTGCTCGATCAGTCTCGGCTCAACGCGCGCCGGAATACCTACAATCTCCGAAATATGTTTTGCTGTATCTGCTGCACGCATCAGCGGAGAATAAAGGATCTCATCTGCGTGGATTCCCTGTCGCAAAATTTCCTGTCCTGTCTCAATTGCCTGCTGATGTCCTTTTTCCGTCAGTTCGATATCTGTTGCACCACAGATTTTATTCGCAACATTCCATACAGTCTGTCCATGTCTTATAAAATAAAAATGTCCCATAATCTCTAACTCCTATTCTTTACACCATCGTCATCAGCACGGTTCCCACCATAATAAGTACAACACCCACCGCGGATTTCCGTGTCAGTTTCTCATGGAATACGATCCACGAGAATGCAATCGTCACAAGAATGCTCAACTTGTCAATCGGGACAACTACGCTCGCCGGTCCTTCCTGCAATGCCCGGTAATAGCAAAGCCATGAAGCTCCTGTCGCAATACCGGACAGCTCGATAAACAAAAGCTCCTTTTTCTCAATCTGTCTGACTTCATGCTGTTTGCCTTTCATAAAAACCATCAGCCATGCCATTACCAACACAACCGTCGTTCGTATTGCAGTTCCAAGGTTGGAATCCACACCGGAAATACCGATTTTTCCGAGGATCGCTGTCAAGCTCGCAAAGACAGCCGACAATACCGCATAGATCAGCCAGCTTCCGTCTTTCCCTGAATTGTCGGTACTTACTTCTTTTCGTGTGATCATCATCATCGTTCCGACACCGATCAGACAGACACATCCAGCCTTTGCCCATGATAATCCTTCATGAAGAAAAATCAGCGCAAGTAAAATCGTCAGAATCGTACTGGACTTATCAATCGGGACAACTTTATTGATATCCCCCTTCTGAAGTGCATGAAAATAGCACAGCCATGATGCCCCTGTCGCCAGCCCGGACAGAACAAGAAAAAGAAGTGTATGTCCACTGATATCCTTTATTCCGGATAGTGTCCCTGTTACAAGCACCATCAGCCATGAAAAAATAAGCACCACGATCGTTCTGACTGCTGTCGCCACATCAGAATCTGTTTTCTGAATTCCACATTTTGCAAGAATCGCGGTGATTCCTGCAAAAAACGAAGATCCTATTGCAAATAAGATTCACATATTGATCCCCCCTACGTCATTCATTTGCAAAAAGAGCAGGTTTTCACCCGCTCTGTTCTGTCAGTCTTCATCAAAGTTTGCTGCGTATATGCCCTCCGGAAGTCTCATTGTAAGAATTCCGAGGTTAAATTCATGATCCATGATCGTAATGTGATACTCAAAAATCACATCGTCCTCAAATTTGGACAGTAACACATAACTGCCGTTTTCTTTTCCCTCGATCTGATCACAGATATCTTCATAAACAGCCTGGCCGGAAATCTCTCGCGGATATCCTGCTGCTTTGATCTTCTCCTCAATTGCCTGATATAATTCGTCCACTCGTGCGTCCTCCTTTAATACCGAACTCCGAATCTTCGTTCTTCCTCATCCACAGAAATCTCACGTCTTCGGATATCGTCAATCTCTATATACCGGTCATTGTAAAGTGCCTGTACGATCTTGTCAATATCTTCTTCCAGCCCCTGCAGTTCTGTCGAAACCGATCCGTCATATTCATTTCTCGCCCATCCGGTCACACTGTATTTGTCTGCCAGATAACCAAGTTTGTAGCGGAAGCCCACACCCTGAACTCTTCCATAAAACTGAATGGATTGTCTTATCCTGTGCATGTCGTTACCTCCGTACCTGTTTCCCTGCGTTCTTTCTTCCGGAAAGCTTTGTTTCCAGAAGTTTCACAATCCAATAGCCCGCAAATCCTGCCAGGATTCCAAAAATCATACCACCCAGAACATCCGTCGGATAATGGACATACAGATATAATCTCGATACTGCGATCAGACAGGCAAGTACCAGTGCCGGTTTCCAGAGCTTCTTTTCACCTGCAAGATATAACGCAGTAACCGAAGCAAAAGATGCGGCCGTATGTCCCGATGGGAATGAATAATCGTGAAGCTTTGCCACCAGTAGTTGCACACTGGTGTTTACATCGTATGGTCTTGTTCTTGCTACCAGATTTTTTACTGCTACATTGCAGATCAGCAGATCCATGATCAGTGCTGCTGCCATAATGATTCCTGTTTTTCTCATCTTTGGTATGATAAGAAAAAGCAGTGTCAGGATAATCCAGAAAATCCCCGCATCCCCCAGCTTTGTGATCGATGTCATAATTTTATCCAGAATCGGTGTATGTAACGTCTGGAACCAGTCAAGAATATTTAATTCCATCTCCATTTCCTGCACTTTCTAGTCTATTTTTATCAGCTTTCCGTAAGCCGCGTTCAGTCAGGACACATCATCTCAGCGGATTTTTCGCATCTCACCATCGATCAGAAATACCTGATCGCCTTCATTGATATCCAGCTCATACAACCGGGCATCCTTCTCCCTGACTGTCATTTCCTCACCTGTATAATTACTTTTCAGAAGGACATTGTCCTTCACTGCCATCCCGTCCGGACGTCCCTCACATCCGAAATCCGGCTCATCGATTCGTAGAACATTAAATGTCTCAAGCATGTCTGTCTCCCCTTTTATTACCATTATACTGCCGTGTATCTGTTATTCCTTTTCCCCTTCATTTGCATCTTCCATTGTGATGCATTCCTGCATCTGCGCTTCTGTATAATGCAGACGCAGTACAGCCTGCGGCCAGTTGATATTGACTGCTGCTGTCTTGTTTTTTTCTTCACCGGCCTTACGGATAAGTCCAAGAAGTTCATTCAGAACTTCTCTTGTCAGGTAACCGCCTCTCCAGTGAAATGTCAGCGTTTTTCCCTTTTTTGCTGCCTGAAGTGAACGTTTATACACATCTTCTGTCTTTGTAAAAGACAGCTTCTTTTCTCTGTAATAAAAGTGATCGTGATCTGTACAATGAGGTGCTGCTGCGATCAGTGGCTCATGATCCCGGAAGATACTTCTATCATCCAGATTGAAATAATCATATCGGACACCCTCGACTTTATCGCTGTTTCCAAGTGTGTTATCGAAGGTTGCATCCAGATGATAATAAGTCCCTCCGATCCGGACAATATTCCAGGTATGACGGTATTTGATACCTTTTTCCGGATTGTTTCCGCATATTGCGATGACGCACCAGACACCCAGCGCATCCAGAAGGACTTTTACCGCTTTTGCAATGCCCTCGCAGACACCAACGCCCTGTCCGAGCGGGCCGATGATCTCATGGGAATAAGCTTTTTTCAGCTTGTCATAATGTACATTCTGACAGATAAAATCATGTACATATTTTTCTTTTTCCCATTCGGACATGTCCTTCGCCGGACGCACAAGCTTTTCAACTCTGGATCTCATTGCTTTCTGATGCTCTTTTATTTTGCCTTTATCAAACAGATATTCCGGAACAAAAATAATATTCGGTGATTCTTTGTAATATCGGTATTTATATCCCGTTGCCCAGAAAATCTCCGGATGGTCCAGGCGCAGCTGAAAAAAGACATTATACAAAGTTTCTCCGTCCAGTGCCGGAATCTGAAACTCATCCGCCAGTCCGGAAATCCCCTGAAGGATTCCATGATAAGCAGCCTGTTCCTGTTTATTCATATGGTTGTAGTAATACTGTTCCATAACTTTCTCCCGAGGTTTTTCTCAGAGCATTGCAGACAACTCCGCTTCCTGCTCCTCTATTTCATGGAATACTGCATCATTTCATAATGCAGAATACATCCCTCATAGATTTCCATCGGAAGCAGTGCTCTCGCCACCAGCTTCAGTTCCTCCTCCGGTCTGTCGATTCTCTGCAGATGTGCATAATCTCCATCAATCTGTTTCACTTCATAATCACATTCTAACATCAGTATTTTCCTTTCTCGTAAATCATATTTTACATTCTCAGTTTCTTTCGAAATTCTCTTAATGTATCTTTCTTTCGGAAGATAAACATCCCCGCCAGGACCAGAAAACTGATGCCCGTACAGAGTACGGACGGCATCGTATATTTTATGATTCCAATCCAGATAAAGACTGCCGGAAGGCATCCGATCATTGCTGCCTGAAGCAGATAATACAGATATTCTTCCCTCTCCAGATGGCTGACTTTTGCGATTACAGGGACACTTCCAAGCACTGCAAGCGCTCCAAACGGAAATACAAAATCTACGGACCAGCCTTTCCATCCGATAAAATGATCCCATAATACGCACAAAACCGTAATGAGCAGCAACTGCCATACCAGGTTTTTGAGGATGTTTCTGCGTTTAAAATATGCCACTCCGACAACCATCCATGCACACAGACAGCCGGCCGCAGCAAACCAGAACCAGTTCAGTGTCTCCTGCATCAGATAGTTGATCATTCCACAGATCACAGATACGGCAAGACACAGAAAACTGAATGTCTGTAAAACCTTTTTCTCTTCTTTTTTCTGCTGCTCTCCACATCCGGGAAAGTCATTTGTCTCTTCTTTATATGGAATTTCTTCCTCATGCAGCATACGCATAAAATTCTTCTGAATGCTGTCATCCGGAATTTTGGATGTAAATCCAAGCACCATCTGATCTTCATATGAACAGGAACAAAGCTGCAGAGAATTGGTACTTGCAAAGATACCAAATCGTTCAATATACTCTTGGTATTCTTCCGGAAATCTCAGAATACCAATATTAGAATACACGGCTGTAATACTCCTGCTGCCAAGATTCGCCCCCGCCATCATAAAATATTTCTTGATTTCAAGCGGCACCGCACGTATTACCGGATTCTTTTCCAGACGCACATATCCGTTCATATCCATCGCTATTTTATCTTTTACAAGCTTCTCTTTGAACTGTTTTTTTACATCATATAATACATTCTGAAAGGTTGTCTCATCAGAAAAAGTATATCCAACTTCAATCCATCCGAAGAAATTCCCCATCGACTGAGACGGAAAATAATTGCGCAGATTGACCGGAATCATCAATGCAACTGGCTTATTCTGCCGGTTCTTCGGAATCTCCTCATGTATCGAACAAAGTAACATTGCAGTAAGCAGAACCGTAATCGAAACACCATAAGAGCGAGCTTTCGCCAGCGTCTCCTTTACCGGGACAACTACCTCTGTGATCTGCATATCTGCATGCAGTAATTTTTCGCCTTTCAGCTTCACAGCTGACTGTTTTTTCTCTTTGTTTTTCGGAATATCCGAGGAATAATACTGTGAAAAGCTGTCTTCTTCCTGCGCTCCGGGTGTTGGTTCCTCCGGATGTTCCACACGTGGTAAATCTGCCGCCGGATGCATCAGAATCAGATAATTCTGTACCAGTTCACTTAAGAAATTCATTGCTCCGGTACCGTCTGTCAACGCATGATACACCTCAAAATTAATGCGGTTTTTGTAATAACTCACCTGAAATAAAAGGCTTTTTTTATCCGGTATATACAGGCTACTGCACGGTGGTCTCTTTTCCTCTTTTACAAATGCATCTATATCCCTTCGCTCCAGATAGAACCAGAACAGTCCCTTTCGCAGAACTGCACGGAACAACGGATATTTCTCCATTGTCTGATCCAGTGCCCGCTGCAGAATTTCACTGTCTACAGTCTCTTTTAACTGACAGTAAAACCGAAAAACTCTGGTATCATTTTTGTCTGTTACAAGTGGAAAAGCCAGTGCTGCATTATCTAATTTTCTCCATTTTGAGTATCCTTTTTCCACGTTTATTCGCTTCCTTTACTTAAAAAACGATTCATAATATCAAAACTTTCCTGTACATGCAAAAATCTGATTCCAAGTGCAAAATAACCATGAAGTGCATCCGAAATCCTGTGTATTTCTACATGATTTCCGGCTTCTTTTAATCGTTTTCCATATTCTTCGCCCTCATCACGGAGAGGGTCAAATTCCGCTGTAAGAATCAGTGTGTCAGGTAAATTTGTATAGTCTTTTTCCATTAACGGAGAGAAATACGGATTATTTCTATCTTCTGCACAGCTCTCATAAAGCGTCAGATAGTCCTCCATTTTTACTGCGGTAAGGAGATAATTTTCTCCGTTTTCCTGCACGGATCTGTAGGGTGATTTTTCTGTATAACAGTTGTTCACTGCCGGATAGATCAGGATCTGTTTCTTTGGTGTGAAATCTCCTGTGTCACGGGCCTTCAGGCAAACTGCAGCTGCCAGATTCCCACCCGCACTGTCTCCGATGATCGTGATGCGATCCGGATCGGCAGGTAATATCAACCGCCCTGTATAGAGTGCTTTTGCCGCCTCATAACAGTCTTCAAACGGAATCGGGAAGCGGTATTCCGGTGCCAGACGGTATTCCACCGACATCACAATATGCCCGGTGGACTGTGCCATCCGGCTACATACCCGGTCATAATTTTCGATGCTTTCAGTCACCCAGCCGCCGCCATGAAAAAACAGCAGTACCGGGTATTTTTCTCCCTCTACTACATCGCCGCTCATGGCTTCCTCCGATGGAAAATAAAGTCTCACCGGCACCTCATGATTTCCATTATAAACCTTTGTATCTAATGTCTTAAAAAAAATCCGCATCGCATCCAGCTGCTTGATATCTGCCAGCCGCCTGGATGCCTCCACCTCAATATTTCCATAAGATAGTGCGTGTAAGATCGTGCGCATTGTCTTTGAAATCAAATATTTTCTCCTTTGTATTTAATCCGAAAATTTATAACTAATTGTCTTCCACCTCTTCTTTTAAATCAGTGAACATTTTATAAAACTCATTTTTAGCATCCTAGTACATTGTATCGCGAAATGACCTGTTTTGAAAGTAAAAAAAGCCATGTCGGAGGATTGTTTTCCCCCGGCATAGCTTTCTCTGCTGAAATATTTTATATTTTATTTGACTGTTACTTTGATCCTGTAAGTCTTTTTGCCGGATTTCACGGTAATCGTTGCTTTACCTTTCTTCTTTGCTTTGATCACACCTTTGGAAGATACACTTGCAACCTTCTTATTGGAGGAAGAGTATTTCACTTTCTCTTTGCTTGTGATCGGTGAGACCGTCGTTGCAAGCTTCAGTGTCTGTTTGCGTTTCAGGCTTACTTTCGAAGAAACTTTCTTTCCGGTGGATACATTCACCACCTTCAGAGATTTAGTTGCAACATTTTTCTTCTGAACTTTTACCTTGAAGCTCTTTTTCAGTCCGCTCTGAAGCTGTACCGTGATCGTTGCGGTTTTGCCTGCTTTCAGACCTTTTACTTTACCGTTCCTGCCAACAGAAACAACTTTTTTGTTGCTGGATTTCCAGGAGACAACTTTGTCGCCTTTTCCCATCGTGACTTTTGGTGTAAAGGTCTGTTTCGTCTTAAGCGGAATCGTACCTGATACATTTAAGCTGATCGTCGCTTTCAGTTTCGCAATGGACTTTGTCTCTTTCTTTTTGCATACACTGCAGATGCGTTCCTGCTGTCCCATATTAAGGACAGTAGATTCTCTGGTCGTTTTCCAGTCACTATATTTATGTCCTTTAGCCGGTTCCGTCTGTACCTTCTCTACATGACCACAATAAACACATCTTCTCTGTTTCTCACCGGTGCTCGTACAGTCAGCTTCCCTCGTTACTTTCCATGAACTGTAACCGTGACCGGTTGCTTTATCACCTTCAACCACACGTGTATGGTTATGAACTTTGCATTCCTGTTTGCAGGATGCACCGGTTGTACAGGATGCTTTAACAATGGTTCCTGCAATTGTTTCCCATTTGCATGCACCTTCCCGGATGGTCACCGTAGATTCTTTTTTATTTGTATAAATGTAGATCATATAACTAGTATCTGCTTCAAAATACTGCGTATCTCCGGCATTCGAAGAAGTTCCTGTTCCACGCATCCGGGCCTGCGCTGACTCCTGTGCTGCCAGTTTTTGTACACTGCTTACAGAACCATTTTCCACATCAACAAAATAATAACCTGTTTTTTTCGGGGTAAACATTACCGGAACAACCACCTGATCAGATGCAGGAATCTTTGTACTGATACCTGTATTCACTGTCTGTATCTCATCCGGAATATCTACTCTCTTATAATCTACCTGAAGATAATACTTTCGAAGTGATACAGTGACTGTGTAGGTATCTGCATCTTTCCAATACCCATCCTCTACGGTTATACCATATCCTGCTGCATCATTTTCGCCATAAGCAACATCTTCCTCAGTTCCGTCTTTGTAGTAAACTGTCAGAATCAGTCCTTCCAGAGAAGCCTCTATATTACCATCTGTGTTATACACCGTATTCTGAATCGGTTTATTCTTGAATTCTACACTTTTTACTGTTTTTGCCTTTTCGATTTTGAAGGAGGTGCTTCCGTTACAGTCCATGTTCCTTCTGCCGACTCTGACAAGATATGTCTCACCACCGGTAAGCATTGCAGTTACACTTTTTTCGTTAAGTGTCTCTGCAGGTACACTCTTTACTTCTATAGACTGAAAGTCACTATATCGCACATTATAACTGCAGGCATAAGCATATGGTATCGCTTCTCCATCTTCTGTCTCAAACTGCATAATGTATTCGCCTGACTCAGATGGTGTAAAGGTAAAATATGCATCTACACCACTATTCTGGAATGGTTTTACAGAAGTGCCATTTTCAATAGCCTTCATGCCCTCGATTCCTTTGACCGGAATCCAAACCGTATTCTGATATGTGTTTTCCTTTTCAGGATCATAATATGTCAGTTTTATCTCGTACTTTGTGTCTTTTGCATCCAGCACTGCTTCGCTGTTATCTACAAATATCTTCCACTTATTGCCATATTCATCGCTTCCTTCACAGTCATATGAACCCCAGGATCTGAATTCCGATGCAGCTTCAACCAGAGTGGAATGATCTGCATAATTAATCCGAAGATCATATACATCCAGTACTCCGTTCATAACTGTCATTGCATCCTCTGTCGCACCTTTTTTCAGAACCAGTTCCAGACTCTTGATGCTCTGATGTTCTGTCTTTGCAAAATGTACGGTAAGATTTGACCCCTTATATGGATCCCAGATCACTAAATATCCATAAGTTTTTCCTTTTTCCAGTTTTGCTGTCAGGACGACATTATCTGCCGCATAAGGATAAACATCTCCAATATTCTTATCTTCTTCATAAAGTGCAACATATGGATATACATTACCTTCTGTCCAGAACTTATAATACCCTGTTTCAGTCGGTTTAAATATAAAATAAAGCGGTTCCTCCCTATGCATGTCATTGAGGTTAAATGTCTGATCATACTTTTCATCCATCACATATCCATCATCTTCTGCATTCTCTCTTTTCTTGATCTGCAAATCTACAGAATACGGTGTGGAAACCATGACAAAATATGTTACACCCGTAGTCAGATTCGGCATACTTCCATGATTTGATAAGCTGCCATCATAAACTGAATACACATTTACAGTCGCTCCGTCAGAAACCTTCACTTCATAACCGGCACTTGTTTTCGGTATAAATTTATAAAATTTACGTTTTACAGGTTCGACAGTCTTTGAAGCCCCCTCTTCAAGCTCCTCAAGATTCTCTGCATTCGGCATCGTTACCTTAATTGTTGTACCTATTATCTCAGTTCCACTCAGTGAGATTTCATTCCCCTGTCCGTAAATATACGGTACACAGTTCCATTCTCCTTCTGTCAGTAGACTGTAGTATTCCGCTGTTTTTCCACCTTCTGTACTGGCTCTGTATGACAGCATACCTCCGTATACCGGATCATTCATTCCTATTATCTGCCCAGACCCATCACTGTATGTAACTCTGGTTCGAAGATTGATATTCGACAGATCATCTATGCCCGCAATGTATTCGTTCTTATCTGCAAGTATTTCCAGCTTCACCGGTTTCTGCAATTCCGTAACTTTGACCTGAAGATCTTCAAGTCCTGTGTCTGATGTAATGTACAGATAGTACGCGTTTCCTCTTACAAGTTTTTCGCAAAATTCCGAAACGTTTGAATAGGTCTTTGATGTACCTGTATCCCCAACACAATACACATTTACCTTCTTATTAAATTCAAACCGGTGTCTGCCTGTGAAATTAGCCAGATACCTTGCAGAAATCTGATTGTCTTTCGCTGAAAGTGTCTTGCTCTCGCCTTCTTCTAAGCTATCCTGCGGAGCCACTTCTTCAAAAGAAGCAATATGTACCGGAATAGAAGTCGTCGCTTCTATTCCATCATAAAATACTCTGTATACATATTCTCCTGCTTCCGGATCGTATACTTCCGTATACTGATCATTTTCTTTTTTATATAAGGAATATTTCAGAGTCTTTCCATATGAATCTGTTTCCACTCCGGGAATACCACCGTAATTCAGTTTTCTAACCTCAGATCCTTTTTCTGTATTAATACGTACTTTTATAAAATTGAATTTAGGTTTCTGCCCCTCTATACACTTAATTTCCTGCGGCATATAAGATATAATTTCCACAGACTCCGTTTTCGCCAGTCGTTTCAGAGTCAGGTTCGTACTGGTGGTATCTGTCGTATGATTATAAATATCAATGATATATTTATGACCCTGTTCAAGTTTGTACAAAACCCTTCCGTTAATTTCATTCAGCCGCTCAGTTGTCCCGCCTTTCTTCACTTCTATTACTGAATACGACAGCCCTGTTTCTGCGCTGATCATATAGTCTCCGTTTACTTCCGGTTCAAATTTATAAAACTGTCTGTTGGTTATATCTATTTCCTGTGTTCCTTCTTTGATGCTATTCAGCTGAACATAACGGTCTGCCAGAGATTCTACTTTTATTGGAACCTCCACTTGCATAAGTTTCTGACCATCTTTTTCTAATGTAAAAATATACTTATAAGAGCCTTTCGGCACATAATTACATCCACTGAAATATGCATTGTTCCAGTCAAACGACTTTCCCTTATTTTCACCATCTGCATAAACAAGATCTGACATTACTGTATTTCCATCAGGATCTCTGTACATTGCATAACCAAATTTTACGTCAAAATCCTCAGTTTCCTGATTCGTATAGTTAAAGCGCAGAAGGCGCGAAATTGCTTCACCATACCAAGTTTCGTAATTCTCAAGCAAAGTAACTTCTGACTGTGTGGTGCTGATACTTTCAAGCTGTGGCACTTCGCTTAAAGTAATAGTTGCCGTTTCATGTGAAGGGTCATCCTTATATCCGCCATATACCTGAAAATAAACCGGTTCATTTGCTTGCAGCTCCCACTTGCTGCCCTCAAGTTTTTTATAGATTTTATAAGGTGTGCTTTCACCCGCAGATTTATCTTCAACCCATGGAATGCAATAGGCTGAACTTGTGCTGCCCATGTAAATACCGTCTCTTTGCGGCAAAAATTTATAATATCTGTATGCATTTCTGAACGAAATCACTGGGGTTTCTCCTGTCGTAATTTCACTCTGGCACACTCCAACGTCTTCAAGATTATTTATATATGCCATAATATTTGCGCTTATAGTTTCATCTTCATCACATTTAAAATACAGATAGTAATTTCCCTTCGGCAATTTCTGTCCCATTAAATCTTCACCTGCAGGTCCTCTTCTCAGCGATGCCCTTATCGTATATCCTTTTGTCTTTTCAGCATCGCAATATGATTTTTCACCTAATGGAAAAATGAACTCTGAAGTCGTGTTATCATCAAATTTTAACGTAATCTGAACTGCAACATAATAGTCTATCCCTGCCACACCATCACACATAGTATTCTCATTTATTCCCTTTACTTCCATACCAGTCAGTTTCGGTGTGCTTTCATCTTCTTCAGAGAAAACTTCAATATTCGATTCCTCATCTGTCAACGCTTCTTCATCGGTGATCTCTATTCCCTCTTCATCCGTATCGTCCTGCGTCTCTTCGAATATATCAATCTGCTCTTCTGCACTATCGCTATCCTGTGATTCACTGTCAGAAATTTCAATCTCATCCGACTCAGATGAATCCCCCTGATCCGACAAAACTGCTACATCTGCACTATCTTCCGGCGCAGTCTCCAATTCTGCCTCTGTTTCTTCCACAACCTCCGATGTGAACTCGGCTGCACTTGCCATAACCGCTGTTCCTTCCACGCTGGTTACTGTCAGAGCCGCTGCCAGTATTAAAGCCAGTGTCCTTCTCTTCATAAAAAATAATCCTCCTTTGATTCGCACAATTTATCTTATGTAATCGAATTAACATAAAATAATTGTATCAAAAGAGGATTACAGATGGAACTATCCGAAAGGATAGTCTTTGTTATTTAATCATGTCGTTCATCGTTGTCATAACATTCGCAGAAACGTGCTGCAAATGCAGGTGGTTCGTCATGTGCATATAAATGGGAAATGTCCCCATAGGAATTCATGCGGAAACCTGCGATTCCTTTGCGTCGTTCTTCACTTGTCAGAGTAGTAACAGAACTCGGAGCTGCGCACAAATTGTGCCAGAGTACCATCGGCGACATACTGAGCAGATGACTTATAAGCACACAGCCCAGCCCGAAATGACAGAAGAAGACAAGCGTATCATTATTAGCTTTTTCTACTCTATAGTAGTGTCCGTCACGGACATAACCATGCTCTGCAAGAACTTTATCAAATTCACCGATTACCTGATCATAATAATATTTCATGTTGGCTTCCTGCATGGCTTCATTTTCAAACCAGTGATCATACTGATAAAAACGCTCATCCTGTGTCCAGTCCTGCGGCAGCCAGTCCCATGCACAGATTCTGCGGTCAGGCACATCCGGTCGATGGATCAGTACATCAAACTCACGAAGCCAGTCGCATTCTGTTGCTGTGCGGTTCATTTTTTTCAATGTGCACGAAGCTGTATCCTTCGCACGTCCCATAGTCGAAACATAAAAATCTTTGATGTCAAGTTTTGAAAGTTTTTTGGATAAAAGCTCTGCCTCTCTCCAGCCTTTCTCAGTCAGTGAATCTATAGAATAATCAGGATCACCATGACGCACGATCAATAATTTCATTTTTGTTTCAACCTTTCTGTATAAACCCTATTCTGTCGTTAAATATCAGTTTCTTCCGCAGCATTTCTTGTATTTCTTTCCACTTCCACACGGACATGGATCATTCGGATATACTTTCTTTTTCGGCTGCATATTTACTGCCGGAGTGTTTGCCATCGGTACGAAAGACGGCATTGCCGGAGCAACCGGTGCCGGGGCAGCAGCCTGTTCGGCACGGCTGACCTCATTTGGTGTATATCCGCGGAAATCAAGCATTCTTGTGTTATTATTTACTTCCATCATGATCGGCGCGAATCTTTCCATCTGGCGGTCAGAATCAAACACAATATCACGTTTTTTGAACTCTTCCATGATGTCAGAAAGCATTCCATCCATGGAAAATTCTTTATACACAATGTAAAGAAGTTCTTCAATCTTTTCTTCTGAAATATGAAGTTCATCTCTCAGGAAAGAAGCCAGTTTTCTGTAGGAAACATCCTGTGAAGGATATCCGTGTTTTGCATAGTCCAGAGTTTCTTCCACTGTCGGAATATAGAAGTCTCTGTCTCCCTGGAACTCTTCGATCTTCTCATAAAGGTTGTCCTGAAGAACCGCTTTCCAGATCATCTTATCACCTTTTATGATGCATATATCATCTTTTTCAGACAGCTCATTCAGAATTTCCATGAACTTTTCATAGTTCACTCTGAAGCCATCGCGTTTGCGGTACATGCGGTATACGATCTTGAGTGGTGCGATTGCATAGATCAGTCCCATCATGCTCTGGCAGGAACGCATCCAGCTGAGCTGGCGGCATTTTTCCTGTAATTCCGGGGTATTGATCTGGTTATAAACAGCAATAACTTCCTGCGGAACTTCTGCATGATTATCACTGTATGCTACAATGTAACCCTTATTGCTGAACCATTCCAGTTCTTTCCAGTCTTTATGTGTTGCAAGGAAACATTTTCTTGTAGATGCATGGTCAAAAGCATCTATTTCCCATTCATCTGCCTGCAGAAAAATAGATTTCATCACTTCCGGATCAAGCACTTTCGCAGCAATCTGCTCCACAAGCTCTTCTTTGGAAAGTCCTTCATACGGGATCTCCAGTTCTTTTGCACTTTCAACCAGATCTTCTTTATTATAGGAATTCAGATAATCTTTTACTTTCGGATTTCTTGTAAAGGAAACTTCCGGCTGCTCTGCTCCGGATTCCAGCTCCATCTCTGTAATTTTCTTTGCGATCACATCTGCAAGTCCGAGTACACCATACTTTTTATTAAGAAGTGTATTGATTTCCTCTGACTCTTTTGACCAGAAATCATCGTTTGGAGATTTTGTCTCTTTCAAAATAATCGGCGCAGAAGCTTTCTTTACACCATCAGCTGTTTTGATTTCTGCATCTTCAACTTTTTTCTCAATATCTGCACGGTACTCCGGAAGATCCGCTTCTTTTACGCGGAAAGTAAACCATGCTTCTGTGTCAAGAAGCTCTGAAGTCTTTGTATCTTTGGCTTCCAGATATTCATAGTTTCCTTTTGCGGTATCTGCTCCCTGTGCAGTCAGATTGGAAATTCTGACTTTTTTCTGGAAAAATTCGATTTCATACAGATCTGTACTCTGATATTCCAGAATGTCCTGTAGCATTTCTGCCATTTTTCCAAAGTTAGTGTCTGCCGGTATCAGGCAGCGTCTCCATATCGGCGGTTTTGTTCCTTTTCTTGTGATTTTTAACTGATAAAATTCCATGTGTTCACCCTTTATATGCTTGTGTTTATAAAACATAAAAGCCGGAACAGATTTTATCCGCTCCGGCTTCATTATCGTATCTTCAAAACCACATACATGTTGACATTTGCAACCAGATCATGACCATGCGTTCGCTCGAAATCGGTCACCTCATGACTTCGTCATTCGGTGTCATTTGCTCGCAAATGTCCAGTCCATTCTGTAAACAGCCCTCCGTGAGTAAACTCACTCCGTTCTGTTTCCATCCTGTCCTGACCGCTTTCTCGCTAGTTGGTCAAGCCCTCACCCTATTAGTAGCAGTCAGCTCCATGTGTTACCACACTTCCACCTCTGCCCTATCAACCTCGTCGTCTTCAAGGGGGTTTACTCCTTTCGGATGGGATATCTCATCTTGAGGGGGGCTTCACGCTTAGATGCCTTCAGCGTTTATCCCT
>OLRQ01000171.1_pt1 | contig 72818 bp, 68 predicted proteins | sample 1671971 | NCBI WGS metagenome assembly OLRQ01 (sample SAMEA3136631, study PRJEB25190) | human gut metagenome | biome: human gut; feature: human-associated habitat; material: faeces | place: Austria | collected 2013
TAACGCATAAAAATACCCTCCTTACTGGTTTGTCCAGTAAAGAGGGTACATATCAGAATTACGGGGCAGCCGTTTTGTGATACGTGATCATTCTGCTGTTTCTTCATTTACCGGAGAACTGCTCAAAGTTCCGAAGATGGCATTTCCGATGGTTGTATTACTGTCATCAAGTTTCCATGAAACTCCATCATTGGTCAGATGGAAGTCAGCAGTGGAAGTAATCGTTGCAGTATTGTTTTCAATATCATTGAGAAGCATTTCAAGAGTTTTCAGATAGCGCTTTTCGGAACCGTCGATCACTGCGTCGGCAGAACTTAAATAAGCATCCTGTTCCTCACTGAAAGTATTGAGAATTGCGGAACTGTCAAAAGTCGTGATTTCCGTGCTGATGGTTGCAGTATATCCCTGCTCTTCGCAACTTGTGATTTTGAAATCAAAATTTTGGTGTACCTGTTCTACAAGTGCAGAAGCAATGGAATTTTTGTCAGAATCGGAAGTGTTGAGCAGGCTTTCGATGCCCAGATAATTTCCCATCTGTTCGGTATTCATGGATTTCAGGGTGTTTAGATAAATGGTTAATGTTTCTTCGGGTGAGAGCAGATTGTTATCAGAGAGATAACTTATAAGACCGCCGACAAGATCGTTTTCGAGGGAATGTGATTTCTGAATTTCCCATTCATCATGATCAGCCCCGGTATTTCGGAGCGTCATGGTACAGTCTCGTGTCACCGTTTCGTATTTATTTTTTTTAAGCAGACTGTCTAAGAGGACATAACGTTCTTCGAGGGAATCTGTTGTCTCTTCTGTTGCAGAGGTATCAGATGCGGCCGCTTTTAAAATGGCAGTTTCAAGAGATGCCTGCGCATAATCTTCGGCAAGTGTCCTGGCATCCAGTGTAGAAAGCTGCAGGGAAACGTTGGCTTCTTTTTTATCGTTGTCGACATCAACATTCTGGATTTTATAATCAAAATCCTGGAAAAAGAGAGAAAAAACTTCTTTGACTTCTTTGGATAATTCTATCTCCTGTGTCGTGTCAGGAAAAAGCTCTTTGTAGGATACGTATTTCTGGGTTGTAGCAGAATCCAGATTTTTCAGCAGATCCAGTTCATTGGTGATTACTGCCTCTACATCTGTTTTATCTACGTGGGAACAGCCGGTCAGAAGTGTGACAGACATAAAGATAAACAGAAGAAAAGGCATCAGACCTTTTGCGATCTTCATAGGTATCTTTCCTTTCAAAAATAATCCCTTACATTTTAGCAGATAAACGCATAAAAGTCAAAAAACGGTAAATTTACGTCGGGTTTCGAAATAATTCGTGAAAAAAATGTGAAACAGTGACGGATTTTTCACAGCTCTTTTCTTTTATTTCAGAATCTGCTATGATAATTAAGTTAAAAAATACCTTTTACAGGGTTAGAAAAGAAAATTGCTATGATATAGGAATTAAAAGTACCTTTTACGAAGTTAGGAGGAACACAGGTTTATGAAAAAACGTATATTGATCCTTCTTGGGATATTGATAATTGGCGGCGGAGCAGCAGGAGTATGCTGGAAGACGGGAATCATTGGAAACCATCAGCAGACCAGCGGTGACGCAGTCTATGTAACGAAGATCAGTGATCTGACGGATCAGGCATCCGGAGTATCCAACCGTTATGCGGGCGTTGTTGAACCGCAGGAGACCGTATCGGTTGAACTGGAAAGCAGCAGGACGGTTAAGGAAGTTAAGGTCAAGACAGGTGATCAGGTCAAAAAAGGACAGCTTCTTTTTGAATATGATCTGAGCAGTATTCAGGAAAGTCTGGAGGAAGCGCAGCTTGATCTGGACAGACTCAAAAATGAAGCAAGCAGTCTGACAGAACAGATTGCAACTCTGGAAAAAGAAAAGAAGCAGGCAACGCAGGACAATCAGCTTTCTTATACAATTGAGATCGAGACAAACAAAATGAATCTCAAAAAGAATGAATACAGCCAAAAAAGTAAACAGGCTGAAATTGACAAGTTGCAGAGTGCAACGGGGAATACGGAGGTACGAAGCAGTATTGACGGCGTGATTCAGAAGATTGATACTTCAAAGTTGGCTTCGGATGATAATAGTAGTGTGGATGACAGCTCAGATGATTCAGATACAGCTTCTTATTCGGGTGACAGCAGCAGTGGAAATGCTTTTATTACGATTCTGAGCACGGGTGCATATCGTATCAAAGGCACTGTCAATGAAATGAATGTCCAGAATATCATTGAAGGAGATCCGGTCATTATCCGTTCCCGTGTGGATAGCAGCCAGACATGGAAGGGAACTATGGGGACAATTGACCGCGAAAGTGCAACGAGCAGTAGCAATAATTCAAATTCTGGAATGATGGATAGCAGCGGAGATTCGCAGACGAGTACCAGTACATATCCGTTTTATGTGAACCTGGATTCTTCTGATGGATTGATGCTTGGACAGCATGTCTACATAGAAATGGACGAGGGGCAGGATACGCAGAAAGTTGGGGTCTGGATCAGCGAAGCCTATATTGTAGATGCAGATACAGGCAGTCCGTATGTCTGGGCTGCCAATAAAAATGGCAAACTCGAAAAACGAAGTGTAATTCTTGGACAATATGATGAGGAACTTGGCGAATATGAGATTGCAGACGGACTTACAAAAGACGACAGTATTGCATTCCCTTCGGATGTCCTTGAAGAGGGTATGGCTACAACGACGAATATTGATGAAGCAATGGATACCGGTTCTGTAGATATGCAGCCGGTGGATGAACTTGGGGCTGATAATCTTGACAGTGAAGATGCAGATGCCATTGAGGATTCTTCTGATTCTGAAGATGACTGGAATGCGGATGACTGGAGCATCGATGATGAAGATGAGGATTTCGAAGATGAATATGAGTCAGACGGTGACAGCACAGTGATTGATGACCCGGATGCGATGGGAGATCAGATTTCGGATGATACCTCCGATGATGAAAGTATGATGGATGAAAATCTCATATCGGATCAGGAGGATATGGAGGATATGGAGGATTCGGAATGATTCTTGAATTAAAAGGCATATATAAAAACTATCAGCAGGGCAAAATGAGCGTGCCGGTACTCAAAGATGTCAATTTCTCCATGGAAGAGGGCGAATATGTGGCAATCATGGGTCCTTCAGGTTCAGGAAAAACAACGCTGATGAATATCATTGGCTGTCTGGATAAACCGACAGAAGGAAGTTTTTCACTTGATGGACAGGATATTCTGACCTGTTCCGAGAATGATATGTCAGATCTGAGATTAAATAAGATCGGATTTGTATTTCAGAGTTTTCATCTGCTCCCGAGACAGTCGGCGCTGGCAAATGTAGAATTACCATTGAACTATGCAAAAGTACCCAAAAAAGAACGAAGAGAACGTGCATTAAAAGCACTGGAACGTGTCGGTCTGGCAGATCGTGTTGATTTTCTGCCAAATCAGCTTTCTGGTGGTCAGATGCAGAGAGTGGCGATTGCCAGGGCAATCGTGAATAATCCGAAGCTTTTACTTGCGGATGAACCGACCGGTGCTCTTGACAGTAAATCAGGTGCACAGGTTATGGAGCTTTTCCAAAGGCTGAATGATGAGGGGGTAACGGTACTGATGATCACCCATGATGCGGATATCGCAGCACATGCAAAGCGTGTGGTAACGATACGTGATGGTGAGCTGAAGGAAAAAGAGGTGAAGTAATAGAATGAAAAAAAGAATTATTATAGGCATTCTGATTGCAGCTCTCGTTGCTGGTGGTTCAGCAGGAGGCGCAACCTATTATAAAAAGTCTCATCAAAAAACAGTTTCTGTTGTAAGCGTGGACAATCTGGCAGGACAGTATTATATGGATGACACGAATCTTGACGGAAATATCGTGACAAGTGCGATTCAGAATATTACCGTAGATAAAGATATGATCATCCAGGAAGTTTATGTATCAAAGGGTGATGAGGTAAAAAAAGATGATAAACTGATTTCCTTCGATATGACTCTGGTTCAGATGGAACTGAATATTGCAAAACTGAAACAACAGCAGCAGGAACAGGAACTGAATAAGGCCACCAATCGACTGAACAGTCTGAAAAATGGTGGCGCAATCGAAGAAAGTGATGCAGATACTTCAGATACTTCTTCAGATTCTGATACAGATACAGACAGCGGAATGGATGGAAGTGACAGTTCTGATGATGGAGATGAAATAGCCTCCGTATCCGGTAATGTCAATGGAGTATATCTGGCAGCTGTTATGAATCCAATTCTGGCAGCGGCTGTAAATACAGGAGATATTTCTGAGGCAGCTGTTTATCAGGAAGAAGATTCTGTAGAAAGTGATGTTGCAAAGGATGACGACGCTGATATTCAGACTGGTGATCCCGGCAGTACTGCGGAGGGTGACGGGGCTGATGCAAATGCCGGAGGAGACTCTGATGACGGAAATAATACCGGCGACAATACCGGAGGCAACAGCAATACAGGTGGTAACAATGGAAATACAGGCGGAAACAGTGGTTCTGGCAGTGGCGACAGTTCCGGGGACAATAATAATGGCGATCAGATAGATATTATAGATGGTGATGATTCCGGTAACTCCGGGGACAATGCGGATGATGATTTCAGTGACAGCTCAGATGAGCAGATCGATATCTTGGATACCGACGAAGATGTGAACCAGGATACCTCAGGTCTGACCGATGGTAATCCGATGTTTTATCAGGTACTTGATGGTGATTCAAAACCGCTTAGCGGAAAAGGGACCAAAAAGCATCCATATGTATTCCTTTGCAGTTCGGCCAAAGGTTATGTTGTTGTGCAGGGTTCTTTCTTAAATAAAATGGCAGCCTTTGATGCGAACGGCAACAAAGAAGATGGTAAGAAAGGATACTGGTATCAGCTGGAATTTCATCAGAATGATACAGTCGAAGATCTTGCAGATCGTAAGAAATCCTGCACCGGATATTATCTGGTTGACGGAAGTCTTCTTGAAAAAATGGTTCCGGACTATTCTGAAGTGGAGTTTACACTGGCAGATGCATCTCATTATGATCACGATTCGGATGATGATAACGGAGGTGATGACGGAGATTATGACGGAGACCAGGGCGATGGTGGTAATGCTTCTATCTCGCGTGAGGATGCGATCAAGATACAGCAGAATAAAGTAGAAAGCCTGAAACTGGACATACGTGAGAGTAAGCTTAATATCGAAAAACTTGAGAAAAAAGTCAAAAAAGAAGTCATTTACAGTAAACTGGATGGAACAGTTGCAAAAGTCGGTGATCCTGCTACGACAGCATCAGATGGCAGTGATTTTATGACGATAAAGAGCAAAGAGGGATTTTATGTAAAGGGCACGGTCAGCGAACTGATGCTGGATCAGATCAAAGAGGGAACAATTCTGAACTGTTCCGGACAGAGCGGTGACTTCGAGGCAGAAGTGGTTGATGTTTCGGAATATCCGGTTTCCGGAGACAATTATTCCGGAAATGGGAATCCAAATGTTTCTTATTATTCCTATACAGCAACTATTCCGGATAAATCAGTGAAAGTGTCCGATGACGATTACTGGCTTACGATTACGCTTCAAAGTGATACGCAGAGTAAAGGAATCGTCCTGGATCGAGCATTTGTACGTTCCGAAAACGGAAACAGTTATGTTTATAAGGATGACAACGGCGTGCTCAAGAAACAGAAGCTGATCGTTGGCGGAAATGTAAACGGAGGATACAGTGTGCTGGTTACGGGCGGAATCACACGTGATGACAAGATTGCATTCCCTTATGGAGATACAGTCAAAGAAGGTGCCAAAACGCAGGAAGTTTCCGTAGATGAGCTTTATGGTTATTAGGAGGATGGTATTTTATGCTTGAAAATATGAGAATATCGATTCAGGGCATCTGGTCCCATAAAATGCGGTCCTTTCTGACAATGCTTGGAATCATTATCGGTATCGCATCAATTATTGCAATTGTTTCGACAATCAAGGGAACGAGTGAACAGATCAAAGAAGACCTGATCGGGGCCGGAAACAACACAGTTTCTGTCAGTCTGAATTATGGTGACAGTGAATATGATCCGGAGTATGGAATGTCGGACGGTACTGCACCGCCACTGCTTTCTGATCAGCAAAAAGAAGATATCAAAAATCTTGATCATGTGCAGAATGCAACCTTTTTTTACAGCCGTACTTATTCAAGCAGTGTATATTATGAGAACACAAGTTTTCAGGGCGGAAGTATATATGGAATTGATGCCAATTATTTGAGCACCTGTGGATATATGGTGCAGTCCGGCAGAGGATTTGTACAAAAAGATTATGACAATATGCGTAAAGTTGCACTTGTAGACAGTAATGCGGCGGATAATCTGTTTTCAGGAGAGAATCCTGTCGGCAAGACCATTGAAATCGGTTCCGAACCGTTTACGGTTATCGGTGTTGTGCAGCAGAGCGATAATTACCAGCCGAATATCAAGACAATCGATGAGTTTAATGAATATTATCAGATGATCATGGGAACGGTCATGATCCCAAATAAATGCTGGCCGATGGCATTCCAGTTTGATGAACCGGAGAATGCAGTAGTAAAAGCAGATTCCACAGACAATATGAGTTCAGTAGGAAGTGCGGCAGCAGATGTGATGAATCAGGGAATTGATACGAATTCCTCGAAGTACAAATACAAAGCAGATGACATTATGCAGCAGGTACGTAATATGCAGAAACTCAGTGAGAGTACCAATACACAGCTGATCTGGATCGCCAGTATTTCACTTCTGGTAGGTGGCATCGGAGTTATGAATATCATGCTTGTTTCTGTTACGGAACGAACCAGTGAGATCGGCCTGAAGAAAGCTATCGGTGCAAGAAAGAAAGTGATCTTGTACCAGTTTCTGACAGAAGCGGCCATGCTGACAAGTATTGGGGGAATCATAGGAGTGGTTGTAGGTATTATATTGTCAAAGGTTGTATCCCAGCTTTCAGGAGCTCCGACAGCAATCAGCATTCCTGCAATCATTGGTTCTGTACTGTTTTCCATGCTGATCGGTGTTGTTTTTGGATTACTGCCATCTGTAAAAGCAGCAGATCTGAATCCAATCGATGCTTTGAGAAGCGAATAAATTTTTATTTGAGTTACTGCTGGATGTATGATAAACTAAAGACAGTATGCAATATTTCGGATATGTATATCTGATAAATGAAAAAATACATAGGGAGATGCAGTATGGGAAAAATTGCAATTGTAACAGACAGTAACAGTGGCATTACTCAGGATGAGGGCAGAGAACTCGGTGTTTCTGTCCTGCCGATGCCTTTTTATATTAATGATGTGATGTATCTGGAAGGAATAACCCTTTCACAGGAAGCGTTTTATGAGCGCCTGAAAAACGACGAGACGATTTCCACTTCTCAGCCAAGTCCGGCAGAGGTATGTGGATTATGGGACAATCTTCTGAAAGAATATGATGAAGTTGTTCATATCCCGATGTCAAGCGGACTGAGTGCGTCATGTGACACAGCAACGATGCTTGCACGTGACTATGACGGTAAGGTTGAGGTAGTCAATAACCAGCGAATTTCTGTTACGCAGCGCCAGTCAGTACTGGATGCACTGGTACTTCGTGATGCCGGTAAATCTGCTGCAGAGATCAAGGCAAAACTTGAAGAAGAAAAAATGGAATCCAGCATCTATATTACACTTGAAACACTGAAATATCTGAAAAAGGGTGGAAGAATCACACCGGCTGCAGCGGCAATCGGTACAGTACTGAATCTGAAACCGGTTCTTCAGATTCAGGGAGAAAAGCTGGATGCTTACGCAAAAGTCCGTGGCAAAAAGCAGGCAAAGAGAGTTATGATGAAGGCAATGCAGGAAGACTGGAACACACGCTTTAAGCAGTATGTGGAATCCGGCGAGATGTGTCTGCAGATTGCTTATGCAGGTAATAAAGAAGAAGCCGAAGAATTCAAAAAAGAAGTAGAGGCGGCATTCCCGGGAATGGACATCCACATGGATCCGCTGTCACTCAGTGTAGCCTGCCATATTGGTCATGGAGCGCTTGCGGTTGCATGCTCCAAAAAAGTCACAGTATAAATAAGGAGTCGCGAATAAAATGAAAAAGCTTATGGAATTAATGGCAGAAGAACTTGCTTCTGCTTTTGAAAAAGCCGGATATGATCCGGAATACGGCAAGGTGACGGTTTCCAACAGACCGGATCTTTGCGAATATCAGTGCAATGGAGCAATGGCTGGTGCCAAAGCGTATAAGAAAGCTCCGTTTATGATTGCAGATGATGTGGTTGCTTTTCTGAAAGACAGCAATATTTTTTCTGTAGCAGAGGTTGTAAAACCCGGATTTATCAATTTGCGCGTAAAGGAAGAATTTCTTGTTGAATATCTTTGTGAGATGGCAGCAGATCCGAAATACTCTGTAAATACAGCAGAGCAGCCAAAGACGATCATCATCGACTACGGCGGACCGAATGTTGCAAAGCCACTTCATGTAGGACATCTTCGTTCTGCAATCATCGGTGAGAGCATCAAACGTATCGGACGTTTTGTAGGTCATAAAGTGATCGGTGACGTACATCTTGGCGACTGGGGTCTCCAGATGGGACTGATCATTACTGAGCTGAAACACCGCAAACCGGAACTTGTATATTTTGATGACAGTTTTGAGGGAGAATACCCGGAAGAAGCACCGTTTACCATCAGCGAGCTGGAAGAAATCTATCCATGCGCAAGCGGCAAATCAAAAGTAGACGAAGAGTACCGTAATGAAGCTCTTGAGGCAACACATCAGCTTCAGCAGGGCAAACGTGGATATATGGCACTGTGGAACCATATTATGCAGGTTTCCGTGACAGACCTTAAGAGAAACTACAACAACCTGAATGTATCTTTCGACCTCTGGAAGAAAGAATCCGATGCACAGCCGTACATTCCGGATATGGTGCAGCAGATGAAAGACCAGGGATTTGCTTATGAAGACCAGGGCGCGCTGGTTGTAGATGTAAAAGAAGAAAGTGATACGAAAGAGATTCCTCCGTGTATGCTTCTGAAATCTGACGGAGCTTCCCTTTATACGACTACTGATCTTGCAACAATCGTAGAACGTGTAAAACTTTTTGATCCGGATGAGATCCTTTATGTAGTGGATAAACGTCAGGAACTGCATTTCATTCAGGTATTCCGCTGCGCAAGGAAGACAGGTCTTGTAAAACCGGAGACAGAGCTTTCCTTCCTTGGTTTTGGTACCATGAATGGTAAAGATGGCAAACCATTTAAGACACGAGACGGCGGTGTTATGCGTCTGGAAAACCTCATTGCAGATATCGATGAGGAAATGTTCCACAAGATCGTTGAGAACCGCAGTGTCAAGGATCAGGATGCAAAAGAAACAGCAGAAATCGTCGGACTTTCCGCAATCAAATATGGAGACCTTTCCAATCAGGCTACAAAGGATTACGTATTTGATATTGACAGGTTTACTTCTTTTGAGGGAAATACCGGTCCGTATATTCTCTATACGATCGTGCGTATCAAATCTATTCTGAACCGTTACAAAGAAGAAGGCGGCAATCTGGATGCAGGTGAAATCCTTCCGGCAGTAAATGCAAGCCAGAAAAATCTGATGCTGGAGCTTACCAGATTCGGAAATACGATTGAAAATGCATTCGAAGAAAAAGCACCGCACAAGATCTGTGCATACATTTATGAAGTATCCAATGCATTCAATAGTTTCTACCATGAAACAAAGATTCTCAGCGAGGAAGATCAGGCTCAGAAAGAATCTTTCCTGAAACTCCTAGGACTGACCAAAGATATCCTTGAAACAAGCATCGATCTTCTTGGATTCTCCGCACCGGATCGTATGTAAGATTATTATTGTAAATAAAATAAGTCAAACAGATATCCTCCATGTGTTTACGCATGTGGAGGATTTTTTATACTTTTTTTAGAAATAAAAAGTACAGTTTGTGCTATAATATGATTTATAAATCTATGAATTTCTGATTTCACTGTCGGTGTTCTCCGACGAATCTTCACAAAAGAGAACGAGAATAAAATGCGGGAGGAGCGATTTCTATCGAATTGACAGGAATCATTTTAAAAGGCAGGTACTGTATTGTTGACCAGATTGGAAGTGGCGGTGAAGGCCGGATGTATCTGGCACGTGATCTGGAACTGGGGATTTTCCGTGCTGTAAAAGAACTTCCGATCTCGAATCGGCGGGAGGCGGGACTTTTACGTCTTCTGGAACATCAGGTACTGCCAAAGATGATCGACTATGCAGAGCGAGAAGGATTTTGCTATATCATTATGGAGTATATTCAGGGAAAATCGCTTGCACAGCTGTTAAAAGAGGGCAAAGTGTTTTCACTGGAAGAAGTTTTGCAGATCGGAGATACAGCACTAAATGTATTGGATTATCTTCATTCAAGAAAACCGGCCGTTTTTTATGGTGATCTGAAGCCGGATAATCTGATGATGACATCGGCAGGTACGCTGTATCTGGTCGATTTTGGCAGTGCTGTTTTTGAATATCAGCGGCATAGTTACAGGACAGAATGTAAGGGGACGCGAGGTTTTGCAGCTCCTGAGCAGTATCATGGTGTGATTGACCAGGCAAGTGATTTTTACTGTCTTGGTAAGACACTGGAATGTCTGTGCGGAAGAGGGAAATGGAGATATATTTTGCGATGCCCGTATTTCGGAAAGTTTATCTTTAAATGCTGTCGCCCGGAAGCAGGAAAACGATGGAAGAATGCGGCAGAAGCAAGCGAGTTTCTTAATAATATCCATCCTTTGAAGCTAAGGCTCCGTTCTGTTCTGGTGCCTTTGGCGGCGGCTGTCCTGATGCTGGCGGTTGTGGTGAGCAGTGGAGTTCCTATGCAGAAAACATTACCGGAACTTTCGAAGGTATTGACGGTGATTACAAAGGAATATTATGGATTTGCGTATCAGTCAGGGAATCCTGTACTTCAGGCAAGGGTGTATGCGCAGGCAGAAGCCGGATTTCAGAGATTATTAAAGCAATACCATAGTCCAGAAGACCAGATTCGGATTCTTGAATTACTGGCATACAACGGGGAGCTGGCAGATCATGCAGACCGTGCGGAATTGTATTATCGTCAGCTACTGACATATGAACCTGAGTATGAAAGAGGATATCTGGAATATGGAAGGTTCCTGTGCAGACAGGCACGATATCAGGAAAGCCGTGCTGTTTATCGGCAATGGCAGAATAATATTTCTGCAGATCAGAGGAATAAGGAGGAAGTGCGCTCAGATGAGTGGAAAAAATGGAAAAAAGAAATTCTTCCTGTTATTGGCAGGAATACTTCTGGTTCTTAACAGCATAAGTTCCGGCGTGTATGCGATGGAACTTGGTGGATTTGATGTGATGACAGGTGTCGATGATGTGGATGACTGGTCAGACTGGGATGAAGACGGGACAGATGGAGGAATCGAGGATGAATCGTCGGGCAATGTGGACAGTGAAAGCGGGGATACTTATGGAGAAACAGAGACTACAGGATGGGAAGGATCGTTTGACCGGGAAACTGAAAGCAGGCAGGAAGAGCCGGCCGGGACGGAGAACCGGGCAAATGCAGCAAATACAGAAGTGATGAATCAGGCAGATACAGGTGGCGGTGTGAGGACCGATCAGATACAGGCAGGAAGTTTAGATTCGATGGATACGGACGGATATGGACAGACAGATACCATAAGTGCAGAAATTAATAATCAGGCGGTGGCAGAAGTACCGACTGATACACCGTTTCCCATGCCATCTCCGACGATAACACCCACAGCTATACCGACACCTGTGCCTACGGAGGTGCCGGAATCCGAAGTTGATAAAGTGACCGAGTTTCATGAAGAATATCGAATTCCACCTGCGGAATGTCTGAAAAAGATGAAGCTGTTTTACTGGAAGGAAACTGTGCGGGGAAGAGAGAAAATGGAAATTAAGCTGAACCACAGAGTGGTGGCTGCTGTCATATCTCTCCGAATCAATGGTCAGGAAATATCCCGGACAACGGATTCAGGAAATATTTGTATTGTGCAGCTGCAGGAGGATAATGAAAATCTGATAGAGCTGGCAGCGATGGTTCCGTCAGATTTATCGTGGACGGAAATCAAAAAGGATGCTATACTGTCGTATAATGTTTTTTGACATGCATAAGAAAGCAAAATGATTTTTGGACACGAAATTTGGAGGAACCATGTATAAGGCAATTTTATTTGATCTGGATGGGACGCTGACAGAATCCGGGGAAGGGATTACGAAATGTGTGCAGTATGCACTGGAAAAACTCGGAAAACCGGAAGAGAATCTGAAGAAACTGGAAGTATTTATCGGTCCGCCGCTTAAAGAACAGTTTATGAAATATGCAGGACTGGATGAAGAAACTGCAGTGAAGGCAGTAAAATACTACCGTGAACGTTATTCAAATGTGGGGATATTTGAGAATAAACCATATCCGGGTGTAGAGAATATGCTGCAGGAATTAAAACGCAAGAAATATATCCTGGCGGTTGCATCATCGAAACCGGAAGATTATGTGAAACAGATTCTGGATCATTTTCATTTGACGGAATATTTTGATGAAATCGTCGGAAGTGAAATGAATGGTGCCAGAACCAATAAAACCGAAGTTATTGAAGAAGCACTGGAACGCATCGGAATGAAGAAACATCGGGAGCAGGTGGTCATGGTCGGTGATAAAGAGCATGATGTACTTGGAGCCCGTGAAGCCGGACTGGACTGTGTGGCGGTTTCTTATGGATATGGGACAACGGAAGAACTTAAAGAGGCGGATCCGTTGCAGACAGTAGCTTCCGCAGATGAATTACTGGATTTTTTCGGCTGAGCCCCCGACGCAGGCAGTCATATATCAGACAGATCTGGCGTATAGCTTATCCCTGTGGGATTCATTTTATGATTTCGCAGATTATCGGATATATTGCACTCTGGCTGATTACACGCTCCGGCGGGGGGATGGATGTATATTATGAGCAGGTGGTACTGCTTACCGGGCTGACAGGAATACTTTCTATGATTCCGTGTCTCTGGTTTTACAGCCGGGACCGCATAGCAAGGAAACATGGAGGACTTGTTCTGCCGCAGAAACCCTGGAAACTTGATCTGCCGGAAATAATCCTGTTTTTGGGAATGGGGGCAGCTTTTTCACAGTATGCAAATATGCTTGTCGGAATGCTGCAGTCTGTACTGAATTATCAGGAATATCAGGAGACAATGGATCAGATGACTGCCGGAAAGAGTATGTGGTTTTTACTCATATGTATGGGTGTTATAGCGCCTCTGGCAGAGGAAATCGTATTTCGCTGGCTGATCTATTTGCGACTCCGGGATTATATGAGAATGGGCTTTGCCATGGTGATTTCAGGAATGATCTTTGGTATTTATCATGGGAATCTGGTACAGGCAGTTTATGCAGGAATTCTTGGAATGGTATTTGCATATTTTCTGGAAATCAGCGGTTGTCTGTGGAGCAGCGTACTTTTGCATATGGGGGCAAATATCTGGTCGCTTGTATCTCCGGATCTTGTGAGCTGGATGCTGCAGAAGAATCCGATGTATATTCTGATCATATTGTCTGCCCTGATACTTACCCTGCTCTACGGGATCTCTTATTTCCGGACAAGAATGCATGGACGGACAAAACGTGTTTTATAAATTAAGAACAGGATTTTGTTTCTAATAAAAAATGAACAGGAATTATACAAAAGAAAAGCTTTCAGGTTAAAAGAAACCTGGGAGCTTTTTGCTTTACAGGAAAGTACCTGGTAGTATTTACGATTTTAGAATTATTTTATATTTATTTTATAGATGTCTGATTGCTTTGAGCAGATAAATATGATACTCTAAGTGTATTAAAACAATTAATACGCTATATACACATGAAACATATACAAAGTGGAAAGGAGGGGCGGATGATCATTTTAGATTATCAGGACAGACGTCCAATCTATGAGCAGATTACGGAAAGATTCCGAACCCTGATTTATCAGGGAGCTTTACCGGCAGGTTCGAGGCTTCCTTCCGTACGTCAGCTTGCGATGGAACTGTCTATCAATCCCAATACAATCCAGAGAGCATATATGACACTGGAGCAGGAGGGGCTGATCTATCCAGTCAGGGGAAAAGGCAATTTTGTTGCGGAGACCACACGGATACAGGAAAAGAGCAGGGGAGATTTTCGAAAGGAATTTCTGGAATTGGTAAAAAAAGGACTACAGACGGGAGTTACGGAAGAAGAGATGCTTTCGCTGGTTCGAAAGAGCTGTGAGGAGGAACAGAGATGATAGAGATAAAAGAATGCAGCAAGTCTTTTGGGACACTACAGGCAGTCAGTAAAGTTTCGCTGGATATCGGAGAAAGAGAAGTGTTCGGGCTGGTTGGAAGCAATGGCGCAGGAAAGAGTACACTTCTTCGGATGGCAGCCGGGATATTGAAACCGGACGAAGGAGAGATAAGGATTGATGATCTTCAGGTCTTCGATAATGAGGAAGCAAAAAAGCAGATTTTTTATATTTCAGATGACTGTTATTTTCCTGCAAACTATACCGCAGCGGATATGGCTTCATTTTACCGTCTGTACTATCCGGGATTTGAACATCAGCGCTTCTCGAAACTGATGCGTCAGTTTCTGCTTGATGAAAGTCAGAAGGTCAGTACTTTTTCAAAGGGAATGAAGAAACAGCTGATGACGCTGATTGGCATCTGTGCGGGAACGAAATATCTTCTCTGTGACGAGACATTTGACGGACTGGATCCGGTGGTACGTCAGGGAGTAAAAAGTCTTTTTGCCGCTGAGATCATGAGCAGAGATTTTTCACCGATTCTTGCGTCCCACAATTTAAGAGAACTGGAAGATATCTGTGATCATGTGGGCCTTTTATATAAGGGTGGTATGCTTCTGAGCAGAAATCTGGAAGATATGAAATTCCATATTCACAAGATGCAGTGTGTATTTACTGATAAGAAGCAGGAAGACGCGCTGAAAAAAGAACTTGATGTGTTGAAAGTGGATCATCAGGGCTCACTTGTAATGATCACAGCACGCGGCACAAGGGCAGAAATTATGGCAAAGATTCAGGAAAAGAATCCATTGTTCTGTGAAGTGCTTCCACTGACTCTGGAAGAAATATTTATCAGTGAAACGGAGGTGGCTGGCTATGAAATCCAGAATATTTTCTTCTAAACATCTGAAAACAATATCCAAAGGACAGAGCTGGATACCGGCATTTATTACACTTGGATTTCTTCTGGCATTTCCGGTGACTGGTATGGTAAAGCTGAGTTCCTGGAAGGATCTGCAATACTCAGATTTACAAATTCAGATTTTGTATAACAATTTGTGGAAAGATGGTTTTGTGCTGTCGGGTCTGATCATTGCATCCATAGCGGCTTTCATAAACAGTGTGAACGGATTCATTTATCTGTATTCTGGTAAAAAAACAGATTTTTATCATGGACTTCCGATAAAAAGAGCAGAACTGTTTCTGGAAAGAGTAGTTTCAGGACTGGTATATTATCTGATACCGTATATCATCACAGAGTTTCTGATGATCTGTATTGGAGCAGCACGAGGATTTTTCAGCCTGAATATTATGGGGATGGCAGTCAGGATGCTTTTCCTGCATCTTATCATCTACCTGGTGATCTATTTCAGTATTGTGCTGGTAATCAGTGTGACGGGAAATATGCTGATGGGTATTCTGTGTCTGGGAGGTATGTACCTGTATGGGATTGTACTCAATTTGCTCCTTGTAGCCTATGGACGGTCATTTTGGCATACCTTCTTCTCAGAATATCAGTATGGTGGCTTTAATACACTCCTGCACACTGCATCTCCGGGAACGCTGATCCTCAGTATGGTTAGTGCCTATGCGGAGGGAAAGGCAGGAAAATTACTTATAGCAGTCATCATCCTTGGTGTTGTACTTGGAGTTATGGCATGGGCTGCATATAAGAAAAGACCATCAGAATCGGCTGGAAAATCCATGGTTTATCCGTGGGTTTCAATCATAGTAAAATTTATGATAGTGGTACCGGGCGGCCTTGCAGTTGGCTGGATATTCTATTCGCTTACTACCGGAAAAGTCAGAATTCTCTGGTGGATTTTCGGAATGATTCTTGGAACAGTCGTAATACACGGGTTGTTAGAAACAATATATCAGATGAGTTTTCAGGGATTTTTTGCAAAAAAATTACAGCTGGTAATTGCAGGAGTACTTGTAGCAGCTTGTGCGCTTATCTTTCAGAAAGACCTGCTGCATTTTGACAGCTATATTCCAAAACAGGAAGATATTGCATCCGTGAATCTCAACATGATGTCTTTTGATCAGGACTATTATGAGAATGTCCAAAAGACAAAAGATGGAGACTATGAAATAACAGATGCAAATAGCTGGGCTGAGTCTGCTATGGCATTTACCGGTAAAAATGGTATAGGCGACCAGACTTATAAAGCTCTTCAGGATATCGTTGCCGGCAATCCGAAAAGTGAGGCAATCGACGGAGATTATACATATTATACAAGTATAAAATACACACTTAAATCTGGAAAAGAAATCTATCGAAAATACTGTATAGAGACGGAAAACTTAAGTGCTCTTGTAAAAGGATTATATGAGGAAGAAAATCTGAAAGAACAGAAATTTGGTTTCCTTGATCTTGATCAGAAATATCTGAAAAATATTGGACTGAATGATGCAAGCGGAAATGGATTCAGTATCTTCCAGAATGATCCTGATAAAATAAAGCAACTCCTTGAAGCGATGAAGAAGGATGTCGATGCTGCAACAGCAGAAGATTTTATGCAAACACCTGAGGTGAAAATTGATTTTTCTTACCAGTTTCCTGGCAAACAGAGTGTGAATAATATGATACCGGGAAATACGAATACAGATGTGCAGTATGCAGAATGGATCGTTGGCATATATCCTTCATTTAAAAATACTCTTGCAATTCTTAAGGAAACAGGTTATCCTCTGACGGTAGAAGAACTGGATATTGAAAAGATCATGATGAACTATTTTAATGATGAGAATGGACAGCAGGAAGATGTGACCTATGAAAATCCAGAAGAAATAAAAGCTCTGAAAGAAGCATTGACTGTAAGATACAATGGATACGTTGACAAAGATTCAGAAATCTATCAGAATATTTATGTATCAGTGTTTACAGATAAAGGCGAGGCTGTGAATACATATGGGCTGAAGACAGAAAAACTTCCTGATTTTGTAAAAGAAAAGATTACAGAGCTGGGAATCATACAGAGTAGTATGCAGGTGGATGCACCGGTGACAAAAGAAGAGACAGTGTATACAGATGATGAGGAAGATGTGGTAACACAGGCAATTATCGGAGGGGCAGATGCACCTTCAGAAATATATCTGGATAGTACTGTTGAATCAGAATAAGGAGTATATATGGCAAAGGCAGTAAGGCTGGATAAGTTTCTCGCAGATGCGGGAAAGGGAACCAGAAGTGAAGTGAAAAAATTCATACAGAAAGGGCAGGTTCAGGTGAACGGTGTACCGGCGAAGAAACCGGAGATGAAAGTCGATCCGGAGAATGATGTGGTTGTGCTTTCGGGGGAAACTGTTGGTGCGGCACCGGAATTTGTCTATTATCTTCTGAACAAACCTGCCGGCTGCGTCAGTGCCACAGAAGATCGCAATGACAGAACAGTTATGGAATATGTACCATCTGACCGCAAAGGGCTGTTTCCTGTAGGACGTCTGGATAAGGATACAGAAGGACTGCTTCTTATTACAGATGACGGGATGTTGGCACATGAGCTTCTTGCACCGGGAAAACATGTGGACAAAACATATTTTGTCCGCGTGGAGGGAAAGCTTACGGTGGAAAATATTCGTAATCTCGAAAATGGTGTGGATATCGGCGAAGAAAAACTGACCATGCCTGCGAAGGTTGAGATAGTTGGCGGGAGCTGGGAAGGTGCCGGTGGTATGCAGCCTGGTCGTGTGCGCATAGAAAATTTGCCGGAAGTGTATACAGAATTGCATCTGACAATTCACGAAGGCAAGTTTCATCAGGTCAAGAGGATGATGGCAGCAGTCGGAAACCCAGTCATCTACCTTAAGAGAATCTCCATGGGTCCGCTTACCCTCCCCGACAATCTCAAGAAAGGTGAGTGCCGTCCCCTGACTGAGGAAGAACTTTTACGGTTGAAGGGATAGCGTTATCGCCACTAAATGTGTTTGCTGTGTTTTTAATTGCATTTTGCCGGTATCAGTATGATGCAGTTACAGTATTGTCGTAGCAGACATTTACAGAGTACCTAAAGGCGCTCTGGTCTGCGAGGCAATATGTGAACGACATCGTGCGTGAACATGGTAAAATCCAGCAAAAATATACCGAAAACTGCGAAAACCCTCTTTACACGGAGGGCTTTCCTATGCTATACTCTAGGAGTTGCAATGTGCGCACTGACGCACAAATAAAAAGTCACGTACAGAGATTCCGATGGATGGTGCCCTTACGGTGTGAGGTTGGGTCCGGATAGAAAATGATCTGTACGGAAGAATTTAACCAAAAAGGAGAACAAATCATGAGCGTTATTTCAATGAAACAGCTTTTGGAAGCAGGTGTTCATTTCGGACATCAGACAAGAAGATGGAACCCTAAAATGGCTCCGTACATCTACACAGAAAGAAACGGTATCTACATCATCGACCTTCAGCAGTCTGTAGGTATGGTAGACGATGCTTACAATGCAGTAGCTGACATCGTAGCTAATGGCGGAAACATCCTTTTCGTTGGAACTAAGAAACAGGCCCAGGATGCTATCAAAGCAGAAGCAGAGCGTTGCGGACAGTTCTATGTAAACGAAAGATGGCTTGGTGGTATGCTTACAAACTTCAAGACAATCCAGAGCCGTATTGCAAGACTGAAACAGATCGAAGCTATGGAAGCTGACGGAACTTTCGAAGTACTTCCAAAGAAAGAAGTTATTGAATTAAGAAAAGAACTTGCTAAACTGCAGAAAAACCTTGGCGGTATCAAAGAGATGAAACGTCTCCCGGACGCAATCTTCATCGTTGATCCTAAGAAAGAAAGAATCTGCGTTCAGGAAGCTCATACATTAGGTATTCCGCTTATCGGTATCTGCGATACAAACTGTGATCCGGAAGAACTTGATTATGTAATCCCGGGTAACGATGATGCTATCCGTGCCGTAAAACTGATCGTTTCCAAAATGGCAGATGCTGTTATCGAAGCAAATCAGGGAACAACAGAAGCTGAAGAAGCAGAAGTTGAAGAAGCTACAGAGGAATAATTAATTTAATAATTCCAGGAGGAAAATACAATGGCTATTACAGCAGCTCAGGTAAAAGAATTAAGAGAAATGACCGGTGCCGGAATGATGGATTGTAAGAAAGCTCTTACAGCTACAGATGGCGATATGGACAAAGCAGTAGAATTCCTGCGTGAAAAAGGTCTTGCTACAGCTCAGAAGAAAGCAGGCCGTGTTGCAGCAGAAGGTCTTTGCAAGACACTCGTTGCTGATGACGCTAAGAGCGCAGTTGTTGTAGAAGTTAACTCTGAGACAGACTTCGTTGCTAAAAACGAAAAATTCCAGAACTATGTTGCAGATGTTGCAGCACAGGCACTTACTACTTCCGCAGCAGATATCGATGCTTTCCTTGCAGAGCCATGGGCACTTGATACAACTAAGACTGTAAAAGAAGCTCTTGCAGCTCAGGTTGCAGTTATCGGTGAGAACATGAACATCAGAAGATTCGCTCAGGTAAAAGAAGACAATGGTTTCGTTGCTTCCTATACACATATGGGTGGAAAAATCGGCGTTCTTGTAGACGTTGAGACAGATGTTGTTAACGATGCAGTTAAAGAAATGGCTAGAAACGTAGCAATGCAGATCGCAGCTCTGAAACCGCAGTACACAAGCGACAGCGAAGTAAGTGCTGAATACATCGAACATGAAAAAGAAATCCTTCTTGCTCAGATCCAGAACGATCCAAAAGAATCCCAGAAACCGGAAAAGGTTATCCAGGGTATGATCACTGGACGTATCAAGAAAGAACTCAAAGAAATCTGTCTTCTTGACCAGGTATACGTTAAAGCAGAAGACGGAAAACAGTCTGTTGGTAAATACGTAGAAGAAGTTGCAAAAGCAAACGGCGCTAAGATCACAATCAAAGGTTTCGTTCGTTACGAGACAGGTGATGGTATTGAAAAACGTCAGGATGACTTTGCAGCAGAAGTTGCAGCTCAGGTTGCAGGTAAATAATCTGTAAAGCTCAGATTTATCTTTTAATTTAACTATTAAAGGGCCGGAAAGTCTTATGAACACTCTGTTTCAGAGCAGAATAAGCTTTTGGGCCTTTTTATGTACTGGAAACAAAAACAAGCAGACAAAATATCTTGTGATTTTGTTTGTTTTGATAGATAATATATTTAATGTTGTTGCGTTTGCTTTTACAGAGCTGTTTGGTAAGCAGGGCAGGCGAAAACATTTAAAGTTATTTAGAGTGTTGAGGAAGACGTCTGATTTAAGGGAGAGGAAACAAATGAAAGTTCTGGAAATCATATCACCAGTACTGGTAATGATCATTCTGGGTATTTTATGCCGGAAATGGAAATTGCTGAACAAGAACGGCATCGACAGCATGAAAGCACTGGTTACAAACATCATGCTTCCTGTGGCAATCTTTCATGCACTGGCGACATCGGATTATGGAGCAGAAACGGCAAAGCTGGTCGGGATCATGTTCATCATGTTGGTTGTATCTTTTGGCATCGGATTTCTTATGAAGCCGCTTATGACAGAAAATTACCGCAAGTATCTGCCATTTATGGTCAGTGTGTATGAGGGCGGCTCGATGGCATATCCTCTGTACACAAGTCTCTGCGGACAGGATAACCTGTCACAGATCGCAGTTCTTGATATTGCGGGACTGCTTTTTGGATTCAGTATTTATATGGGAATGCTTGGCCAGACCGAGAACGGTGAGAAGATTAATGTAAAGAATCTTGCAGTAAGCGCAGTAAAAACACCGGCATTTATCGCAAGTGTTCTGGGAATCATTGCGGGATTGACAGGCGTGATCAAACTTCTGCTTGCAAGCCCGGCAGGCGGGATTTATACAAGCGTCGAGAGTATTCTGACTACAGCTTTGACGGCAATCATTCTGATTGTAGTAGGTTTCAGCATGGAACTGACACCGGAACTTTTTGGACCGTGTGTTCGGACGATCGTGATGCGTATTGTGCTGCAGGCAGTTATGATCGTGTGTGTCCTTCTGGCGGTACATAGTTTTATCGGAAGTAATAAATTACTGGACCTGGCAGTGATTACCTATATGTCCGCACCGGCTACGTTCAGTATGCAGACTTTCCTTAAGCGTGAAGACGGAAGCGCATATGTATCTACGACAAATTCGCTGTATTGTATTGTGTCGGTCGTGGTGTATATGATCCTTGCGCTTTTTACATATTAAAATAGAGAATAATTATAAACAAGCGCCATACGGAGCAGAAAACCGTATGGCGCTTGTTGGATGTATTGTATATAGTGAAAAGATGAGCTGAATATTACCGGCAAATGGAAGGAATTGCAATACCGAACTCAGGCAGAATGGGTCATGCCGGAATCAGCAAAACTGCGTACATCAGAAAAAGAAGAACGTCTCAAAGAATACCGCCTGCAGATGGCATGCACTATGCTGAAAAACACCTCTGAGACGATTACGACAGTTTCCCAGAACTGCGGGTTTCACTCTGCCAGCTATTTCGGCAAAGTTTTTCGCAGTCAGATGGGATGTACGCCGTATGAATTTAAGAATAAGATCGGAACCGGAAACATTTGACTAAACTCTCAGCGACATATATAGACAGTATCGGATCATGTTTGTCGATTGACAACAAAAGCATGGCTTGCTACACTGAAATTATACTGGCAAAATTGCAGAAATCAGAGGAAGATACAATGAATTATAAAAGTGTAAAAATATCAGAAGATGCGAGAATTGCAAAACAGTCGGCAATCACAGGTGATGTGACGATCGGGCGTGACAGTTGTGTGCTTTCTTTTGCCGTGATCCGTGGGGATGAAGCTCCGGTTGTGATTGGGGAAGAGTCCAATATTCAGGAGAACTGTACAGTTCATGTGAGCCGTAACATGCCGGTTTGTATCGGAAATAATGTTACAGTGGGACATAATGCAGTGATTCATGGCTGTACGATTGGGGACAGAACGCTGATTGGAATGGGGGCAGTGATACTTGACGGTGCAAAGATTGGAAATGACTGTATTATAGGAGCAGGAAGTCTTGTGACGAAGAATACTGTGATACCAGATGGTTCTCTTGTGATGGGAAGTCCGGCAAAAATCAGACGGAACCTTACCTGGGAAGAAAAACTGGGGATTCTTGAGAACAGCAAAGAGTATGTTTCCGTGGCCAGAGAGATGCAGGAGCAGGGAGTATTATAAACTGCTGTGAACGGAGTGTACAGTAACTATTATAATTTATAGAGAGAGAGGATAAATACATGTCCTGTACAATAAGAAAAGCGACACCGTGGGATCTTCCGAGAATCCGGGAAATCTACGAGGTGGCAAGACAGTTTATGAGAAAAAACGGCAACCATTCACAGTGGGGGAAAGGTGACGAACCGGAAGCTCTGATAGAGGAAGATATCTGTCAGGGAAATTTGTATGTACTGGAGAAAGCGGACATTCATGCAGTATTCGCCTTTATTATAGGAGAAGATCCGACCTATCTGGAGATAGAAGAAGGAAACTGGAAGTCAGAGGAACCTTATGCTGCCGTGCATCGTGTAGCCAGCGACGGAACAGTGCAGGGCGTTCTTGGTCATGTCATGGATTACTGCAGCGCACAAGTGCCGCATATTCGGATCGATACACATACGGATAACAAAGTAATGCAGCACGTATTGGAAAAATACGGTTTTGTAAGCTGCGGCATCGTACATGTCCCGGATGGAAGCCCGCGTATTGCATACGAACTGCTCCCATAATATGTTCTTTGATAAAAACTTGCATTATCCTGCGGAAAGGAACATAATGTCAAAGTCGGCATGACCGCCGGTAAAGTTTGGAAATGAATTATGGGGGAGTTGAGTGAAAAATGGAACAGCAACAGCATATGTTTTCTAATCGCATGATCTGCAGTCTTCTGATTCCGGTCGTGTTGGAACAGCTGCTTAATTCCATCATGGGAACTGCGGATACCATGATGGTAAGTAATGTCGGTTCGGCGGCAATCTCAGCGGTATCGCTGGTAGATTCAATCAACGTGCTCGTCATTCAGGCATTCTCCGCACTGGCGGCAGGCGGTGCGATCATCTGTGCACAGTACATAGGACAGAGAAATAAAGAAAAAGCAAACGAATCTGCAAGACAGGTGTTGTTTATCATAACAGCTATTTCGGTAGCGGTGAGTCTGATCTGTCTTGTTTTCCAGAAACCACTCCTGAGGTTGATCTTCGGATCGGTAGAACCGGCGGTCATGCGTGCTTCGGAAATATATTTCTTCTATACAGCCCTGTCGTTCCCGTTCATCGCAGCTTATGATTCAGCAGCTTCTATTTTCAGGGCGCAGGATAATACAAAAGGACCGATGATCATTTCGATGATTTCCAATGTCATGAATATTGCGGGAAATGCAGTGATGATCTGGGGATTTCATATGGGAGTTGCAGGTGCGGCGCTTTCTACATTGATTTCCCGTATTTTCTGTGCAGTTGTCGTTATAATCCAGTTTCGAAAGGAAAAAGAAGGTCAGGAGATTGTTGTACGTGATTATTTCGAGATCCGTCCGGACTGGAGTATGATCAGACGTATTCTCGGACTCGGTATTCCGTCAGGCATCGAAAACAGTATGTTTCAGCTTGGGAAGCTTGCAATTCAGTCAACAGTTTCCACGCTTGGAACTACCGCAATCGCAGCACAGGCAATGACAAATATCCTGGAAAATCTAAATGGTATTGCAGCAATCGGAGTCGGAGTCGGTCTGATGACGATCGTCGGTCAGTGTCTTGGGGCCGGAAGACAGGATGAAGCAGTATATTACATAAAAAAACTCTGCGTGATCGCAGAAGTTATTATCATCATAAGCTGTCTTGGTGTATTTGCACTGACAAAACCAATCACAATCCTTGGTGGTATGGAAAAAGAAAGTGCAGATATGTGTTTTCATATGGTGATGTGGATCACAATTGTAAAGCCGCTTGTATGGATCATGGCATTCATACCTGGATATGGACTTCGTGCAGCGGGAGATGTGAAATTTTCCATGATCGTTTCCTGCTGTACGATGTGGGCATGCAGATTCTGCCTCTGTGTATTTCTGATCAGAGTCATGGGATTCGGTCCGATGGGTGTCTGGATCGGTATGTTTGCAGACTGGACACTTCGTGGAATTATTTTTACGTGGAGATTTCACAGCCGGAAGTGGTTACAGCATAAAGTCATCTAAATATACATTTTCTATTCACATATTTTGTGGTAAAATAGAGAGAAAATGAATAGTTATACATAGAAAGGAATTCTTATTATGGAAAAGGGAACAGTTTTTAAATTTCATAATGACCTTGATACAGACCAGATCATTGCATCCCAGTATTTACTTCTGCCGAATCTGGATGAAATGAAAGGGCACGCATTTGAATCATTAGATCCTGATTTTGCAAAGAAAGTAAAACCCGGAGATTTCGTAGTAGGCGGAGAAAACTTCGGCTGTGGTTCGTCCAGAGAGCAGGCACCGGGTGTCCTGAAAGCACTTGGTGTACAGGCTGTCATTGCGAAATCTTTTGCGAGAATTTTCTTCAGAAATGCAATCAATATCGGTCTTCCGGCAATTGTCTGTAAAGATCTTCCGGATAATGTAGCAACCGGAGATACTATGGAACTCCATATGTCTGACGGAACAGCAGTTGCAAACGGCAAGACTTATACCTGTACAAAACTCCCGGAATATATGCAGGGAATTCTGAATCAGGGCGGTCTGATCGCTTCGCTGAACAAGGAGGAGAAATAACCATGGGAATGACAATCGCAGAAAAAATTATTGCAGCGGCAGCCGGAGTGGAGAGCGTAAAGCCAGGAGATATCCATACCGTACAGCTTGACCGTCTGATGAGTAACGACGGAACGACACATCTGACTGTTGATATGTATAACAATAAATTAAAAAATCCGCACATTGCAGATACAAAGAAACTTGTATTTATCGTGGACCATAACGTACCGTCTGACTGCCCGAAAACCGCAGCGTCTCAGAAAAAAATGAGAGATTTTGCAAAAGCAAACAACATTGATTTCTGGGAAGGTAAAGGTGTCTGCCATCAGGTCATGATTGAAAATTATGTGCGTCCGGGCGAACTGATCTTTGGTGCAGACAGCCATACATGTTCCTACGGTGCACTCGGTGCATTTGGTACCGGTGTCGGATGTACAGACTTCCTCTATGGAATGGTGACAGGTACTTCCTGGGTACTTGTTCCGGAATCCGTAAAATTCAATCTGACAGGAAAACTTCCGGAAGGTGTGACCGCACGTGACCTGATCCTTACGATCATTGGCGAAGTTGGTGCAAACGGATGTAACTATCAGGTAATGGAATTTACCGGAGAAGGTGCAAAGACATTGAGTATCAGTGACCGTATGACACTTTGCAACATGGCAGTAGAAGCCGGTGCAAAGACCGGTATCTTTGAAGCTGATGAGAAAGCCATGGAATATCTGAAAGAGCATGGACGTGAGCCAAAAGCCGTTTTCCACAGCGATCCGGATGCAAAATATGTAAGAGAATACACATTTGATCTGAGCAAAGTCCGTCCGGTAGTTGCCAGACCGGATTTTGTAGACAATGTTGTTCCGGCAGAAGAAGCATGTGGCATCGAGATCAACGAAGCATTCCTTGGTTCCTGTAACAATGGACGTATCGAGGACCTGCGTGTGGGTGCCGAGATCATCAAAGGAAAGAAAGTATCAGATAAAGTACGTTTCCTTGTTGTTCCGGCAAGCCAGACCATTTACCGTCAGGCATTAAAAGAAGGACTGATTGACATCTTTATGGAAGCCGGCGCAATCGTTATGAACCCGAACTGCAGTGTATGCTGGGGAAGCTGCCAGGGAGTGATCGGAGAAAACGAAGTTCTGATTAGTACCGGAACACGTAACTTCAAGGGACGTGCCGGACATCCGAGCTCCAAAGTATATCTCGGATCCGCAGCAACTGTTACAGCTTCGGCAATCGCAGGAAAGATCGCGCTGCCGTCTGAAATCTGAGAAACATAAAGGCAGAGTACAAACAACGAATACATATTCAGTGAGGGAACATAGATTATGGAAAAGTTTACAGGTAAAGTCTGGGTGCTTGGCGATGACATTGATACGGATATCATCATCCCGACCGAGTATCTGGCACTCAAAACAATCGACGATATGAAACAATATGGATTCAGCCCGCTTCGCCCGGAACTGGCTGGTCAGATCCAGAAAGGCGACATCATTGTTGCCGGCAAAAACTTTGGCTGCGGTTCTTCCAGAGAGCAGGCACCGGAGATCATCAAAGCGCTGGGAATCCAGTGTGTCATCGCGAAATCTTTTGCCAGAATTTTCTTCAGAAACTCTATCAACAACGGTCTTCTTCTGATTGAACAGCCGGATCTTCATACAGATGTCAAAGAAGGAGATTCCGTGACTGTTATTATGAATGAGCATGTGGACTACAACGGAAAACAGTACCCGATCGCTTCTCTGCCGGAGAACCTGATGAGCATCATTCAGGCAGGCGGACTTGTAAAAGCCATGCGCAAACTGAACGGACTGGACTAAGGAGGGAGATCAGATGGGCGAAACAGTTATTGAAAAGATTATCAGAAACAATGTGGGCCATGCCGTAACCCCGGGTGATATCGTCACAGTCAATGTCGACAGAGTGATGATCCACGATATTTTTATCCCGTTTGTTGCAGAGAAATTTGAAGAAATGGGATTTCAGAAATTATGGGATCCGGACAAAGTAGTCCTGATCTATGACCACCTTGTTCCGGCAAGCCAGCTTGATGATACCAGACATTTCCACACAGGAGATGCTTTTGCAGAAAAATATGGCATGAAAAACGTACATAGAAGTGACGGAATCTGCCATCAGTTAATGACAGAGGCCGGCTATGTGAAACCGGGCAATATCGTATTTGGTACAGACAGCCATACGACTACTTACGGATGTGTCGGCGCTTTTTCTTCCGGTATCGGTTATACCGAGATGGCAAGTATCCTCGGAACAGGGACTATGTGGATCAAAGTTCCGGAAACGATCAAAGTTGTGATCGACGGAGAACTTCCAGAAAATGTCATGTCAAAAGATGTGATCATGCGTCTGATCGGGGATCTCGGTGCGGACGGAGCTACATATCGTGCACTGGAATTTACAGGAAGTGCAGTGAAGAATATGTCTGTGGCAAGCCGCATGACAATTGCCAACATGGCAATTGAGGCAGGTGCAAAATGTGCGCTCTTTACTCCTGATGAAAAGACGGCAGAGTACTGTGAGATTGAGCTGAACGATTTCCAGAAGAGTCTTGTCGGAGATGAGGATGCCACATATCTTAATATTGTGACCTATCGTGCAGAAGATCTGGTTCCGGTTATGGCATGCCCGTCTCAGGTAGATAAGATCCGTGATGTCAGCACACTGGAAGGAACTGAGATCGATCAGGTATTTATCGGTTCCTGTACAAATGGACGTCTGGAAGACCTTGCAGCAGCAGCGGAAGTTCTGAAAGGCAAAAAAGTTGCAGATTATGTAAAACTGATCGTAACACCGGCAAGCCGTAAGATCTACAGACAGGCAATCGAGCTGGGTATTCTGGATACTCTGGCTGAGGCAGGGGCGATGATCACACATCCGGGATGCGGACTGTGCTGTGGACGTGCAGGTGGTATACTGACAGACGGAGAGCGCGTTGTGGCAACAAACAACCGTAATTTCCTCGGCCGTATGGGAACATCCAAAGTAGAAATTTATCTGGCATCTCCGAAGACTGCGGCAGCATGTGCGGTGGCGGGAAAGATTGTCAGCCCGAAATAAAATACATTTAATTAACAAAAAATTTCAAGAGGGAAGAAAAAAATTTCCCTCTTGACATCTTAATGATTTAGCACTATAGTATAACGCAGTGACAGCAATAACGAGGAGAAGTTTGCAGGAAAGAGGCCAGAGCCCACCGAAGGAGTAAAACTCTCAGGTATCCGTGTTATCGGACAGAAACTGTAAATGGATCGTTTCTCTGGAGACACCTGTTTCAGTACAGGGGCCGAAGGTGCAAGCGACGCGTAAGCGTCTTGAATCTCTCAGGCAAAAGGACAGAGGATGCTTTTTTATAATTACATCCTGGAAGTTTATTCTTTTAGCAGTTCTTTTTTTAGTCTGAGTGTCAGAGATTCTTATTATTATCCTTTTATCAGAGATTGATTCTTTTTATGAAGTCCCCTTGTTTATGATGCTGAAAAATACATACGTAAGGAGAACTTTTTGAGATGTGGGAAGCAATCAATAATTTCTTAGTTGCAGTGGATGACAAAGTCTGGGGAGTGCCGCTTATGGTATTGATCATAGCCGGTGGTGTCCTTCTTACCAGCAGACTTGGGTTTCTTCAGGTGCGTCGTCTTCCGCTGGCTCTGAAATGGATGTTTAAGAATGAAGAAGAAGGAGACGGAGAAATCTCCAGTTTTGCAGCTTTATGTACAGCACTGAGTGCAACAATTGGTACCGGTAATATCGTCGGTGTGGCAACAGCAGTCTGTGCCGGAGGTCCGGGAGCATTGTTTTGGATGATCGTAGCAGCATTCTTCGGAATGGCAACGAAATATTCAGAAGGACTTCTGGCAGTTAAGTATCGTGTGGTTGCCGAGGATGGACACAGCCTTGGCGGACCATTCTACTATATCGAAAAAGGTATGGGAAGCAAATGGAAATGGCTTGCAAAGATCTTTGCATTCTTTGGTGTATGTGTTGGTCTCTTTGGTATAGGTACTTTCAGCCAGGTAAATGGTATTTCCAGTGCGGTACAGAACTTCTTTGATCCAAATAAAACAAACTGTATCAATATCCCGTTTTTGGGACAGTATTCTGTGGCTGTTGTTGTTTCTTCTCTGATTCTTGCATTCTGTGTGGCAGCAATCCTGATCGGAGGTTTGAAGCGAATTGCAACAGTCAGCCAGATTATTGTACCATTTATGGCAGTAATCTATATTGTGCTCAGTGTTGCTCTGATCATCTGCAACATTACAGAGATCCCGGCAGCAATCGTAACTGTTGTAAAAGCAGCGTTTAACCCGAGTGCAGTGACAGGTGGTGTGGTTGGATCCATGATCGTGGCAATGCAGAAAGGTGTCGCACGAGGAATTTTCTCTAACGAGGCAGGTCTTGGTAGTGCACCGATCGCAGCAGCAGCAGCTCAGACAAAAGAGCCGGTACGCCAGGGTCTGGTAAGTATGACAGGTACTTTTATTGATACGATCGTTATCTGTACAATGACAGGTCTGTCTATTGTCCTGACAGGCGCATGGCAGGTAGAAGGTATTGAAGGTGTACAGGTTACTACATATGCATTCCAGCACGGACTTCCGCTTCCGGCGAAATTTACAGCATTTGTACTGATGCTCTGTCTTGTATTCTTTGCATTTACCACCATTCTCGGATGGGATTACTACAGTGAACGTTGTCTGGAATATCTGACAAACGGACACCAGAAAAAAATCATTGTATACCGTTGGTTATACATTCTCGCAGTATTTATCGGACCTTACATGACAGTAAGTGCTGTATGGACCATCGCAGATATCTTCAATGGTCTGATGGCAATTCCGAATATGATCGCACTGTTTGTATTGAGTGGAGTCGTAGCAAAAGAAACAAAAGCGTTTTTTAACGCAAAGAAACACAAAATGTAAAACTTTGAAATGAATAATTCCTTCTGTTTTTCATAAAATAGACATTAGAAATGTCGAGAAAAACAGGAGGAATTTTTTTGTGCGATTGAGCAAAAGTACTGTCTGAAATGGTAGTGCTCTTGTATTTAACAGGAAAACATCTGATTTTCGTACAAAAACAGTGCTTGACAAAAAATGAGGAATCCTGTAATATAGATAAGGATTATGATTAACAATACATATGTTGAACATTTTTCCAACTGCCGTAATGAATGGAAGTGACAGGATTCGTCATGATACCTTCTGCGACAGCTTTTTTTATGCAATAGGGATGCCCTGTTGCAAATGGATGAGGGATATAAACAAATGGGAAGAAGCGATACTCACAAGGAGGAAGATGCATGAACTATGATGTGATCATTATCGGTGCCGGCCCGGGAGGAATTTTTGCGGCATACGAGTTGATGAAAGAAAAACCGGATTACAAAGTGGCAGTTTTTGAAGAGGGATATTCTCTCGAAAAAAGAAAATGTCCGATCGACGGCAAAAAGATTAAAAACTGTATCAACTGTAAGAGATGCTCGATCATGTGCGGTTTCGGCGGCGCAGGTGCATTCTCTGATGGAAAATATAATATCACCAATGACTTTGGCGGAACACTGTATGAACATATCGGCAAGAGCGAAGCTATTGAGCTGATGAAATATGTAGACGATATCAATATGGAATACGGCGGACAGGGAACAAAGCTTTATTCTACAGCAGGAACCAAATTTAAAAAACTCTGCCTGCAGAACAAACTGAATCTTCTGGATGCGTCCGTACGTCATCTCGGAACAGATATTAACTATATTGTTCTTGAGAATCTGTACAATGCGATGAAAGATCATGTGGATTTTTATTTCGATACGCCGGTTGAAAAACTGGAGGTTCTCGAAGAGGGATATCGTGTAATCTGCGCAAAAGGTTCTTACGAGTGTAAGAAATGTATTGTTTCTGTCGGAAGAAGCGGAAGTAAATGGATGGAAACTGTCTGTAAGGAACTTAAGATTCCTACCAAATCCAACCGTGTGGACCTCGGTGTCCGTGTAGAGCTTCCGGCAGTTATTTTCTCACATCTGACAGATGAGCTTTATGAAAGCAAAATCGTTTACCGCACAGAGAAATTTGAAGATAATGTACGTACATTCTGTATGAACCCGAATGGAATCGTTGTAAATGAAAATACCAACGGAATCATTACTGTAAACGGTCACAGCTATGAAGGCGACGAGAAGAAGACCGAGAATACCAACTTTGCCCTTCTTGTTTCCAAACATTTTTCTGAGCCGTTCAAAGACAGCAACGGATACGGTGAAAGCATTGCAAGGCTTTCGAACATGCTTGGCGGTGGTGTCATTGTACAGCGTTTCGGTGACCTGGTACGTGGACGTAGAAGTACCGTAAAACGTGTGGAAGAAGGACTGGTAAGACCTACACTTACTGCAACACCTGGTGACTTAAGTCTTGTACTTCCGAAACGTATTCTGGATGGTATTATTGAAATGATCTATGCCTTGGACAAAGTAGCTCCGGGAACTGCCAATGACGATACTCTGCTGTATGGTGTGGAGGTTAAATTCTACAATATGGAAGTTGAGATTGACGATAATCTTGAGAGCTGCTATAAAGGTCTGTATGTGATCGGCGACGGAAGCGGTGTTACCCATTCCCTGTCCCACGCATCTGCAAGTGGTATCTACGTAGCAAGACATATCGCAGAACAGAACTAAATATAACTTAAGACGAAAGAAAAGACCAGAGTCTGAAAGGATATGAGGCAAAACAGCCCATTTCTTTCAGACTTTTTTAGTATCTGTAACAAAATTCTCCTAAAATACAAAAACGAAATACAAACGAAACTATAAATGATAAAAACGAAATAAATGTGTTGACTTTTTGACAAGAAACGAATATATTATACTCATAAAATACATTTTTGAATGCATTCCGAAAATGAAAAAGCAAGAAACAAAATGCAAACGAAACTATATGAAAAGAAGGTATTTACAAAACGGGAGGGAATTTATGTTTAAAAAAGTATTGGCGGTCACTTTAGCATTTGGGATGATTTTTTCAATGGGCGGTAGCGTAATGGCTGCAGAAACTGAGGAAACAGTTGATACTGCAGAAGCGGCTGAACCATCAGAGAGCGAAGATCTGGTTCTCGGAGATTATAAGCCACAGAAAACTGAATACAATTTCTATTTTACATATAAATTAGTTCATGCATGGTGGGATGCAGTTGGTCTTGGACTTGAAGATGCTGTTCAGCAGTATAAAGATCAGGGTATCGATATCAAATATGAATATGTGGCACCGGTAGCACCGGATGCAATTGATCAGGTAAACCGCCTTGAAGAAGCCGCAGGAAGAAATTTTGATGTTATTGGTGTAGACGTAAACGACATTGACATTGTAACACCAACAATCAATAACCTGATTGATCAGGGACATAAGATCATGACTTTCTCAAGTTCTGATGCCACAAAGGAAGATGGCTGTGAACGAATCGCATATGTAGGAAATACTCACAACTACCAGGATGGATATGATCTTGCGGAAATCCTTGCAGAAAAGATTGGCAAGAAAGGACAGGTTGCTGCTTTGGGCGGAACAATCGGAGCTCCATGTCATGAAGACAGAATCAAAGGATTTGAAGACTGCATGGCACAGTATCCGGACATCGAAGTTGTTGAAATTCAGTACGATAACGACTCTGTAGAACAGGCTCTTACTTATACAGAAGGCTTCCTGCAGAAATATCCGGATCTGAAAGGTATTTTCTGTAACAATATGTCCAACCCGATCGGTGCAGCTCAGGCTGTAGTTGATGCAGGCAAAGACGGAGATATTACTCTGGTAGGTATGGATCATGACTTACGTGCACTTGAATATCTGAGAGATGGCACAATCAGTGCGCTTGGTGTTCAGGATTGCTATAAGATGGGATTTGATACAATTCAGGTTGCTATTATGATCGCAGACGGACTGGAACCTGGAGATGATACATATCCGGAACAGACAGAAGAACAGACAACAATTGTATATCCGGAAGACGCACAGGCTATGATCGACAAATTATATCCGGATTCAAAGTGATGAATTAGATGATATCCTGTGCTTTTGGCACAGGATATCTCTTTAAAGAAGATAAGGAGATCGCCTATGTCAGAATATCTGTTAGAGATGAAGCAGATCGTAAAAAAATTTCCGGGCACACTGGCTCTGAATCATGTAGATTTCAATTTGAAATCAGGAGAAGTAATGGCATTGATCGGAGAAAATGGCGCAGGAAAAAGTACATTAATGAATGTGCTGATGGGAGTTTTAAAACCCGAAGAGGGAGAAGTTTATCTGCAGGGAACAAGAATAGAAATAAAATCACCATATGAAGCATTACAGCATGGTATCGGAATGGTACCGCAGGAATTAAATCTGGTTACAGAGCTTTCAATAGCAGAAAATATATATCTTGGCTGTCACCAGAAAACAAATGGGATATTTGACTGGAAAAAAACAGCGCAGAATGCGCAGATAATTCTGAAAAAATTAAAAGTAGATATTGATCCTAAAGAAAAGGTTAAAAATATAACAGCTGCTTTTCAGGAATTGGTTTCGATAGCCCGAACATTAGTGTTTGGCTCAAATATTATCATTCTTGATGAGCCGACAGCTTCACTGACAATTCAGGAAAAAGATCATCTTTTTGAAGTTGTCCGTATGTTAAAAAGCGAGGGAAAAACAATCGTAATCATTACACATCATCTGGATGAAGTAAAAGAACTTTCGGACAGAGTTACGATCATGCGTGATGGTACACTTGTAAAAGTATGTCAGACTGATGAAGTGACGACTGATGAAATGATCTTTTATATGGCAAACCAGAAAGTTGAAAAAAATAAGATTATAAAACGTAATATTTCGAATGAAATTGTTATGGAAGCCCGCAGTCTTACGCGAAAGGGTGAATTTGAAAATGTTTCTTTCCAGGTAAGAAAAGGTGAAATCTTTGGTGTGGCAGGTCTGGTAGGTGCCGGACGAACTGAATTATTCAGCTGCATTTACGGACTCACCAAAAGCCAGTCAGGTTCACTTTATTTGAATGGAAAAGAAGTCATGATGAAGTCACCGGTTGATGCGATTGCAAATGGAATAGGACTGGTTCCGGAGGAACGCAGAAAACAGGGTATGTTTGCTTTACTGTCCATCTATGAAAATGTAATGATGCCGTCCTATCATACGATCAGTTCAAAAGGTGTTATCAATTTTGGTGAAGCAAAGAAACGAACAAATCACCAGATTGATGCGATGAGAATAAAAACACCATCCTGTAATACACAGATCAAGAATCTTAGTGGTGGAAACCAGCAGAAAGTAATTCTCGGAAGATGGATGGAAAAGAATGTAGATATCCTGATTCTTGACGAGCCGACAAGAGGTATCGATGTCAGAGCAAAAGGCGAGATATATCGTCTGATCAGGGAAATGGCAGATAACGGAGTTACAGTAATCGTAATATCTTCTGAAATGGATGAACTTATATCTGTATCAGACAGAATTATGGTAATGCATGAAGGTCTGGTAAAAGGTTTCATGGAACCATCGGCAGATATGGTAGGAGAAGAAATCTTAAAAGTAGCTTTAAAATAAGTGGAAACAGGAGAAGAGAGGCTTATGGAGAATACAAAGAAAAACACAGGCGCGTCAGGAGTATTAAAAAGTATTCTGACTTCGACTGCAGGGATGGTTTTTATTGTTACCGTTGTAATCACGTTGATCGTTCACTTGATTACCAGAAACTTTTATACTGCATACAATATCGGAACTTTTATGAGATCTTCTTCATTTACGATTCTGATAGGATTTGCACAGACACTTGTCTTACTGCTGGGTGGAATTGACCTTTCCGTAGCAAGTATGGCCGGCCTCAGCAGTATGATTTTTGCAATGCTGGTTACTCTTGCAGGAATTAATCCATTTCTGGCAATTATAATTTCCGTTGCAGCAGGATTTGTAATGGGCGCAATCAATGGTTTATTTATCTGTGCCTTAAAATTAACACCATTTATTGTAACACTTGGTACAAGCGCAATTTATAAAGGTATTATTTATGTAGCAACAAAAGGTATTCCGTTGACAGGTATTCCGAAAGAAGTTACCGTTATCGGACAGGGATCTTTGTTCGGAGTGATCCCGTATCCATTTATGATTATGGCAGTAGTTGCGATTATTTTAAGCCTGATATTAAGATTTACATCATTTGGTCGTCATATTTACGCAGTTGGAGGAAATGAAACAGCATCCAGAATTGTAGGTATCCGTGCAGACAGAGTTAAGATGCTTGTTTATTCCCTTACAGGAATGCTTTCCGCAATGGCCGGAGTTCTGATGGTTCTTCGACTTGGTGCATCTCAGGTAAATATCGGTGAAGACTGGGTTATGCCTTCTATTACAGCAGGTGTTCTTGGCGGAACTGCAATGGACGGTGGAAGCGGCGGCATGGTAGGTACAATCGTTGGTGGCCTTCTGATGTCAGCTATTTCTTTCAGTATCAGCCTTATGGGAATTTCATCTTACTGGAATGAAATCATCACAGGTGCGGTAGTACTGATCGCAGTTTCACTTGATGCAATTCGTAGAATGAAACAGGGAAAATAATTAAAGGAGGATTGAATTATGAAGTTTGGTATCTGCTATTGTTATTGGAGTAAAGACTGGGAAGGAACTGATTATCCGCAGACAATCGCCCGTGCAAGAAAATGTGGTTTTGATGTGCTTGAGATTTTTTATGGACGTCTGCTTGATATGGCGCAGACAGAGGTTGATGAAATTAAGGCAGCCTGCAAAGAATACGATGTGGAACTCTACTGTTGTGGCGGTTTTGATAAAGAACATGATCTGACTCAGAAAGATCCGGCAGCTAGAGCGCACGCAATCGAAAAAGCAAAAGAAATTATTAAGGCAGCTTCAAGAGTCGGTTCCAGAAACTTCTCCGGAATCAACTACAGCCAGTGGTGCAATTTTGACAATCCGCTGGATAAAGAAGAACGTTTATCACTTGCAGTTCCATCGCTTCAGGAAGTAGGAAAATTTGCAGGAGACTATGGCTTAAGCTGGAATATGGAAGTGGTAAACCGTTTCGAAAACTATCTTCTGAATACAGCAAAAGAAGCCGTTGATTTATGTAAAGAAGTAAACAGTCCGAATATTAATATCCTTCTTGATATTTTTCATGGAATGATCGAAGAAGATGATCTTGCAGAAGCAATTAAAACAGCGGGAGACCATCTAGGACATTATCATATGGGAAGTAACAACAGGCGCCCTCCGAGACCGGGATTCCTTCCATGGAAAGATGTATGCCAGGCATTGAAAGATATCAATTATGACAGATGTGTTTCTTTTGAACCGCTGGTAAGAACGGGAGGAACCGTAGCACTTGGTGGCGGTAATGTATGGCGTGAAATGCTTCCACAGGGAGTAGATGATAAAATGCTGGATGACATTCTTATCGAGTCTCTGAACTTTATTAAAGGCATGTTCTGATTCGGCACAGTACGGGGGTGACTATATGGAGAAGTATTTTATTGGAATTGATTCCGGTACATCCGGGATCAAAGCGGTACTGTTTGACCTGAAGGGAAATGAACTCGGACAGAAATCCTTTCCGTTAAAGGGAATATTTCCACGGGAAGACATGTATGAAGAAGATATGCTGGAAATCTGGGACAAAGCTGTAAAATGTGTAAAAGCTGTTACCGGGGCATTTCCGGACAAAGAAGTTGTGGGAATCGGTATTACTGCACAGGGCGATGGTCTGTGGATGGTTGATGAAAATATGGAACCGGTGAGAAATGGATGCTGTTTCTGTGACGGAAGAGCTGCAAAAATCGTAGACAGATGGGTTGAAGACGGTACCTGTGATAAGTTGTTTGAAATTACCGGAACACGTATTTTTACCGGAAACCAGAACGGAATCGTAAAATGGATGGAAGAGCATGAGCCGGAGAATCTGGACAGGAGCAGATGGCTTTTGCATTTAAAAGATTATCTTTTCTACAGATTTACAGGAAAAATAACAACAGATGCAACGGATCAGTCTCTGATTTTCCTTGATCAGAATAAGAGAGATTATCTTGATGAAACATTTAAAATCTGTGGAATCGAGAAATACAAAGATAAATATCCACCGGTACTTTCCGCAAAAGAAAATGCTTTTCCGGTACAGAAAGAACTGGCAAAAGAATTAGGACTGGGAGAAAATGTTATTGTGACATCCGGACCGATGGATGTCAGTGCATGTGCACTTGGAAGTGGTGTAGTCGAAAATGGCCATTGCTGTTCAATTATCGGCACAGCAGCGCTTCATGAGATGGTAATTGATAAACCTCTGCAGGACAATATTAAAGCCGGAATGACAGTCTGCCATGTAATGGAAGACAGATGGCTGAGACTTATGGCTTCCCTCGCAGGTACACCAAATCTGGAGTGGATGCTGGATAATTTCGGCGGAACACTGAAACAGCAGGCAGCCGAAAAAAATATGAATATCTATGATTATATGGAAGAACTGATAGAGACAGTACCAATTGGTTCAAGAGGTGTTATGTATCATCCATATCTTCTTGCAGGCGGAGAGAGAGCTCCGTTTACAGATTCCAGAGCGAGAGCAAGTTATACCGGCATCAGCGTACGTCATACAATTGTGGATATTGTACGTGCAACTTATGAAGGTGTTGCCTTTGCAATGCTTGACTGCTATCAGCATATGCCACAGGAAATCAAACAGGTGACGTTATGCGGTGGTGGAGCAAAGAGCCCGGGATGGAGCCAGATGTTTGCAGATATCCTCGGCAGCAAAATCGTCACAATTAAAGGAAACGAACTGGGAGCAAAAGGCGTTATCTTAAACAACGCAGTTGTTCAGGGATATTATAAGGATTATAAAGAAGCTGTTGATGCAACAGTTGAAATCAAAAAGGTATATGAGCCGGATATGAAGAAACATAAAGAGTATATGAAATTCTATCCACTCTACAAGAAAACTTATGACCAGTTAAAGGAGACATGGAAACTCAGGAGTTCTCTTATCGGAGAGGAGTGATGAAAAATGCTCTATGAAAAAGAGAGAAAAGATATCATTCGAATCTGCCTTGAAATGCAGGAGAAAAAATACTTCCTCGGTACATGGGGAAATGTAAGTATCCGTGTCGGAAATCATATCATATTAACGCCCAGTCGTATCGGGTACAATGAGATGACACCAGAGAGTCTGGTAGTCATTGATCTGGAAGGAAATATTGTGGAGGGAACCAATCACCCTACTTCAGAGAAGGAAGTACACAGACAGATTTATCTGAGAAGAGAAGATGCAGGAATGATCATTCATGCGCACACAAAGAAAGCAATGGCGGTTTCTGTCCGCAAGATCAGAGAGGTGCCGTGTCTGGTGGAAGAAATGTCACAGCTGATTGGAGGAGGAATCCCGATCACTCCACAATATGTTCCGGCAGAGCAGCATTTCCAGTTGGGAACAACAGCAGCGGAAAATATCGGGAACAGAAATGGAGTTATCCTTCGAAACCATGGTCCGGTGGCAGTCGGTCGTAACCCGGAGGAAGCGGTTCTGATGGTAGAAGTGATCGAAAAAGCATGTGAAATCTTTCTGGATCAGGGGCAGATGTTTTATGCACCGATTCCACAGTGCTATATAGATTCAGAGCGTTATCGATATTTATATAAGTACGGAAATGAAAAAACCTGACATTTTTGGCAGAGATAAGAAAAAAAGAAGTCTTTGAAATGAGTGGAAAAGAGGGTATAATGGAATAAATTGGTTTTGGTTAAATATTGAAAAAGAAAGAATTTAAAGTATGAAACGAACGGACAGATTAACAGAAATAAAGAAAATGGTTGCCAAACAGGGCAGAATCGAATTAACAGAGTTGAGTCAGCTGTTCGGGGTATCGGTTGTTACGATACGTAAGGACGTTGAAATTCTGCAGGAACGTAACAGTGTGAGAAGGGTTCATGGAGCAGTAGTCGCACTGGAGGAACCGGACTTGCAGGAAGAAGAAAAAGACAGCATTATGGGAATTCCACTTGTGAATGTTGCGCTGAAGGAAAAAATCGGTAAAATTGCCGCGTCCAGAGTAAATGGCTCAGGTTGGATCTTTATAGGTCAGGGAACAACATGTTATTATGTAGCAAAAGAACTTGCAAAACTTGAAACTGTAAATGTGCTGACAAATAATCTTATGGCGGCGCAGGCACTGGCCAAAAATAAAAGGGCGAACGTCGTAGTGACGGGAGGAAACATGATTAACAGTCATTTGTATGTAGCCGGTGAAATGTTTATGCGAAACCTTGATAATCTATATATTTCAACAGCATTTTTAGGTGTTGGAGGAGCAGATATGCATGCCGGCTACACGGTGAATTATTCAACGGAGCTGACTGTGTTTGAGACAATACAGAAATTGACAGATAATCTCATAATTGTTGTGGATTCCACCAAATTTGACCGGACAACATTTTTGTCTCTGGGAAAACTGGAATATGCAGATATGGTGATCACGGATGATGCCATACCGGAAAAATACGAAAAATATTACAGAGAAAATGGTGTGACGGTTTTGAAACCAATGGACATTACCCAGTGAACAGACTCTTTGGAGTCTGTTCCTTTTTTGTGTAATAGAAAATTACTCCGTAATGTTCCTATTACACAAAAACGCTCCGCGAGGATGCGACCAGATGCATGAGGAATATGTCTGCTGAAGCAGACTGCAGGTGGCTTTCTCAGAAAAATTCTGTTATAATAAATGCAGAATAATCATATGGAGGCTTTTGTACTATGCATACAATTGAAAATGAAGAACTCCGTGTAATGATCAGTGATCACGGGGCAGAACTGTCGGGGATCTTTGATAAAAAAAACAATCGTGAGGTTCTCTGGAATGCAGACCCGAAATATTGGAAACGCCACGCGCCGGTACTTTTTCCGAATGTCGGACGTCTTTATAAGGATACCTGCCTGATCGGAGGAGAGACTTATACATCCGGACAGCACGGATTTGCCCGTGATATGGAATTTATCTGTGTTGAAGAAACAGAAAATTCTGTGACACACTTACTGGAAGCAACAGATGCAACGAAGAAAGCATGGCCGTATGAATTTCAGCTTTACATTACCCATACGTTAAACGGACGTGATCTGACGGTGGCATGGAAAGTTGTAAATAAAGATCAGGAGACCATGTATTTTACGATCGGTGCACATCCGGCATTTAATGTTCCAGTGCTCCAGGATACGGTTCAGAGCCGGTACCATCTGACATTCAGCGGACAGAAAGAGCTTACTTATTGTCTGCTGCATCCGGAATATGCGACGGCAATGCCGGATCAACCGCATACGCTTCCTCTGGAAAACGGCACCTGTCTGATCGATGAGCATATGTTTGATGAAGGTGCACTGATCTTTGATGACGGACAGATCACAAAAGCCGGAATTACGCTGCCGGACGGTACTCCGTATGTGGAGATTTCCTGTGAAGGATTTCCGAACTTTGGTATCTGGTCTGCAATCGGAGCTCCGTTTGTATGTCTTGAGCCATGGATGGGACGCTGCGATAACACCGGTTATGATAAAGAACTGTCTCAGAAACCGAATATTAATACACTGAAACCGAAAGAAGTATTTGACAAATCCTATGTGATTTCTGTTAAATAAACAAAAAGTATATGAGGAGATAGGAAAATGAAAAGAAAATGGAAACAGATTTTGTGTGGAACTCTGGTGGGACTTCTGGTGGCTACAGCAGCTCCGGCAGCTTTTTTGGGAAATGGATATGTGACAGAAGTTGAGGCGGCATCAAAGAAAGCAAAGCCAAAACTGAATAAAACTAAAATCAGTGTAAAAACAGGCAAGACATACACACTGAAGGTACATGGCACAACACGGATGCCGAAATGGAAATCCAGCAACAAAAAAGTTGCTACGGTCAGCAAGACAGGCAAAGTTACTGCAAAGAAGGCTGGAACAGCGAAGATTACGGCAACGATCGGTAAAACCAGACTGACCTGTACCGTTAATGTAAAAAAGGCATCCACAGGTTCTTCAAAATATACAAAGAATTATACGAAGGTAAAGAAGTATCTGAATAAGAAAGGCAAGGTCGACAGTGACGGAACAAGATATATCGAGAAGAAAATTGACGCACATACGACTGCAATTCTGGGATATGATCCAAAAACAAATAAACTGGATATAGGGCTGGCGATCATTGATAAAAAAGCAGATGTTTCATCAGCAGTAGATGTCCTTGTAAACTGTTCAAAATCAGCTACCGCAGAAGCGATATCTGCAATCTTCGGGGATGGAAATGAAACTTATGCAACTGCAAAGTTCAATGCAAACAGCTATACAGGAAAGAAAGATGTAACTTTCCGTAAGCTCAGTGGAAGTAAGGCTTCGAAGAGCATTCAGAAAGCTTCTAATGCGACACTTCAGGCAGCGATTGCAGGTGCAAATTACATTTTAAGTTCAAAACTGCATATGACAGTAAAAGACCTCGGATTTACAGCTTACCAATAAGAAACGCAAGTAAATAAAACAAAAGAAAAGCCGGAGCATTATCAAAATTGTATTGATAACGTTCCGGCTTTGGTCGTGCAGTAAATCGATTATGTAATTATTTGTTTTCGTCAATTTTCAGACGACCTTTTAATGCAACACAGCATGCAAGGTCTCCGATAACATTGACACAGGTTGCACCCATGTCACAGAGAGTATTGATACTGATGTAAACGCCCATAACACCTGCAGGAAGTCCTGCCATAGTTGCAAGCGCTGCAAAAGATGCGATTGCACCTCCAGGTACGCCAGGTGTTCCGACAGAAAGAAGTACGTTTGCAAGAAGTACGATCACCATCATGGAAACGCTGACGTTGATTCCGCATGCATTAGCGAAGAACATGATCATGAAGGACATCAGGATGGATACGGCATCCATGTTTACTGTTGCACCGAGAGGAATCGCAATACTGGTGATCTTGTTGGAAACACCCATGCCTTCCTCCATACACTGTTTACTGATCGGAATTGTGGCAGAACTGGAACATGTTCCGAAAGCATTCAGTGCAGCCGGCATAATTGTTTTGAAAAATTTGACAGGGCTTTCTTTGCCAATTACTTTTACTGCAATTCCGTACACAACAAAGGCGAAAATGAAGAATGCAAGATACAGGATGATCAGCTGGGTTGCCAGTGAGATGATCGTCTCAGTACCGTTTGCTTCAACAACAGGAACGATCGTACAGAAAACACCGATCGGTGTGAAGTACATGATCATGCTGATGATCTTTAAACAGACTTCGTTGAGGGAATCAATCACATTCAGAAGTGCCTTTCCTTTTTCGCCGACAGAGATCAGGGTGAATCCGATGATTACTGCAAAAACAAGAACCTGGAGCATATTTCCCTGTGCAAAAGCACTTACCGGATTGGATGGAATCAGGTTTTTGACAGTGTCCAGAATATTGCTCATATCCGTAGCAGCGATATCTGATGTTGCCATCTCGAAAGATACGCCTTCGCCGAGATGAATCAGTCGCGGAATGATAAGTCCGGCAAGACTTGCAAGAGCTGTGGTGCAAAGGAAAAACACCATAGCGGAGCCGGTGATCTTACCGGTCGTACGGATATTTCCGATGCTGCAGATACCCATAACAACAGAACAGAATACAAGTGGAAAGATCATCATGTTCAAGGCATTCATGTAAATGCCTCCAAGAAGACTGGTTACGGTCAGAACCGGAGCGAAGCGGTCGGCCAGAAACAGTCCGGTCAGAATACCGAGAAGCAGACCGATAAAGATCGCACCGGTGATATGCTTCTGATACCATGCGTAAAATTTTTTCATTTTATCCCTCCTCATAAATGATATGTTTTGATCATAAGTCTCCAAAACATAAAAAATATAGCAAAAATTATAGCATGTGCGTATGACAGGTGTCAAGAAAACCTATATAGCAAAGGGGCAGGTGCTTTTGGAAAAATTTATTTAATTTCGTGGGAAAGTATGCTATAGTTACAGATAGGTTTTTGCGATGGTGTCGCAGCAATTTGTGACAGAAATACAAGAGAGAAGGCAGACTGGGGGAATAGACGGTGAAGCAGACTGTATTATATAAAAAGGAACTGGAATATTTTTTTGTGGAAGAATCTTATGGTGGCAATCAGGATCTTTTTCCGGATGTGACTATGCGTGATGGAGGATGCGGTGCAATCGCAGCCTGTGAGAGCTGTATTTATTTTGCAAGAACAAATGATATGAGAAATCTTTATCCACATCCGATTCAGGAGATAAGCTGGAATGAGTATCATGAGTTTGCTTACATTATGAAACATTATCTCTGTCCGAGACCAAACGGAATTGATACGCTGGAACTTTTTATGGAGGGCTTCGGGGAATATCTGAAAGATATGAATGACACACGGCTTCAGATGGAAGGCTTTCATGGGACACATACATATGAGGAGGCTGTTCGGGCAGTAAAAGCGCAGATAGATGCAGCCTGTCCGATTCCGTATCTGATGCTGAAACATAAAAATGAAAAGGGTCCTCTCGAAGATTATATCTGGCATTGGTTTATTCTGGCAGGATATGAGGAAACAGGGAATGATCTTCTGGTAAAAGCCGTTTCTTATGGAGAATACAAGTGGTTTTCTTTAAAAGAAATGTGGAATACCGGATATGACAAAAAAGGTGGAATGATTTTGTATCATATATAGAACAGTCGGGAGGATGTGTACAGCATGCTCCCTTGCTTTTAGGAGGTGCGAAGTTGGAAACCAGAGAAATACTGACAAGATTTAAGAATGGAGAACTTTCTATCGAGGAAGCAGAACATTATTTTCGTAAAGAGCCGTTCGAAGAGATGGATGATTATGCAAAGCTGGATTCGCACAGAGAAATCAGAAACGGATTTCCGGAAGTGATCTTTTGCAGCGGGAAGGCAGATCAGCATTTTGTGCATATTTTCCAGAAACTGTATGAAGACAATGGAGAGGTGTTTGGAACGAGAGCGTCCAGACATCAGTATGAACTTGTAAAAGATCTTCTTCCGAATGTAGAATACGATGAGCTGTCTCATATTATCAAAATAGAGAAAAAAGATAAAGAGCATATCGGTAAGATCGCGATATGTACGGCAGGGACAGCCGATATTGCGGTGGCAGAGGAGGCGGCTCAGACAGCTGAATATTTCGGCTCACATGTGGACAGAGTTTTTGACATCGGAGTCAGCGGTATTCACAGACTCTTTTCCAGGCTGGAAGTAATCCAGGATGCTAACTGTGTGATTGCAGTTGCCGGTATGGAAGGGGCGCTTGCAAGCGTGCTTGGCGGACTTGTGGATAAACCGGTGATCGCAGTACCGACATCGGTCGGATATGGTGCAAGCATGAACGGATTGTCGGCACTTCTGACAATGATCAATTCCTGTGCAAACGGAATTGCAGTTGTAAATATTGACAATGGATATGGTGCCGGATACATTGCGACACAGATCAACCGTCTGGCATCCAGAGAATATAATGCAAAATAAAACAGAACAGGTGAATATATGGGAAAAACATTATACTTAGAATGTTATTCGGGAATCAGTGGTGATATGACAGTTGCGGCTCTTCTCGATCTGGGGGCAGACAGAGGAGTGCTGGACAAAGCACTATACAGCCTTCCGGTGAGCGGATTTCGTACCAAAATTTCAAGAGTCAAGAAATCAGGGCTTGATGCCTGTGATTTCAATGTGATTCTGGAACATGACAATCACGACCATGATATGGAATATCTGCATGGACATGAACACGAGATGGAACATCATTATAATCACGAACATACGCATTCAGCAGAATATCACTATCATGATCACGAACACACACATGCAGCAGAGCATCCTGATCATGAACATACACATGAACACAGCCATGAGCATTCCCATACACATGAATATTCACATCCGCATGAGCATCGTGGAATGCGGGAGATCACAGAAATTATTCAGGGATCAGAAATGACAGACAGAGCCAAAAAGATGGCGCTGCATGTGTTTGATATTCTTGCACATGCGGAATCAAAGGCTCATGGTGTAAATGTAGAGGAAGTTCATTTTCATGAAGTAGGTGCCATTGATTCTATCGTGGATATCGCTGCGATTGCAGTCTGCATGGATAATCTGGATATTACTGATGTGATCGTACCGGTTTTATATGAGGGAACCGGATTTATCCGCTGTCAGCATGGACAGATTCCGGTACCGGTACCGGCAGTTGCACACATTGCAGAGGATCATCATCTGAAACTGAAAATCACTGATATACAGGGAGAACTGGTGACACCGACAGGTGCAGCTGTAGTGGCAGCTTTCCGCACATCTGAAAAACTACCGGAAGATTTTTTGATATTAAAGAGTGGACTTGGTGCGGGAAAAAGAGAATATCGCTGTCCTGGAATTCTTCGTGCCATGCTGATTCAGACAGAACCGGCGGATGCAAAAATGACAGATATGATCTGGAAACTGGAGACGGATATCGATGACTGCAGCGGCGAGGTTATGGGACATGTGCTGAAACTTCTTATGGAAAACGGGGCAAGAGAAGCACATTATATGCCGATTTATACAAAGAAAAACAGACCTGCATATACACTGACGGTAATTTGCAAAGAGGAGGACAGGGAAAATCTGGAAAACCTGATTTTTGCAGAGACGACAACAATTGGTATCCGCAGAGCAGAAATGCAGCGTACGATCCTGAAAAGAGAAATCAGCACATTTAAAACACCTCTTGGTCAGGCAAAAGCCAAAATATGTACCCTGCCGGACGGACAGATAAGATGTTATCCGGAATATGAAAGTGCGGAAGAACTGGCCTCACGAAACCAGATCAGTTTTCGCGAGGCATATGACAGTATCAGGAGTTATTGGACAACAGAAAGGTGAGACAGAACGATGAAAACAGGACTTGTTTTGGAAGGCGGCGCAATGCGCGGAATTTACACAGCCGGTGTACTGGATGTTTTTTTGGAGCATGGAATACATTTTGACGGAGTGATCGGTGTTTCTGCGGGAGCACTGCATGGCTGTTCATTTGTATCCGAACAAAAAGGAAGAAGTCTTCGTTATATCAAAAAATACCGGAATGACAAACACTTTATGAGCTGGTGGAGCTTTCTGCACACAGGAGAAGTGGTAGGAAAGCAGTTTTGTTATCATGACATTCCGGAGCGGCTTGATCCATTTGATTATGAAGCGTTTGTGAAATCTGATACAGATTTTTATGCGACCTGTACAAATGTTGAGACAGGCAAAGCGGAATATATTAAAATCACAGATATGTTGAGCCAGATCGATGCCATGCGCGCGTCTGCTTCGATGCCATATGTTTCAAAAATCGTGGATTATAACGGGATGAAACTTCTTGACGGAGGCTGTGCGGACAGTATTCCGGTTGAAGCATTTTACAAGATGGGTTATGAACGTCTTGTGGTTGTACTTACAAGAGAAGCCGGATTTGTAAAAAAACCTGAGAATGCAAAAATGGCAGAAATCCGCTATCATAAATATCCGGAGTTTGTACAGGCACTTCAGAACAGACATGTAGTCTATAACCACAGTCTGGAAGTCCTGAAAGAAATGGAACGGGCAGGCCAGGCATTTGTGATCCAGCCGGATAAAAAACTGGATATCAGTCGTATGGAAAATGATATTGAAGTGATCCAGCAGGTGTATGACCTGGGAGGAAAAGATGCGCGTATCCGCATGAAAGCATTGAAAGACTGGATGAAACAGTAACCGAAACTGAATAAGAGTGGGCCGGAATATAAAATTCAGTTGCACACCATGCTGGTATTCTGGTATAATGATTGACATAAATAAAGAACGAAATAAAAAAGTACAAGGGTGTACAGCGCGCAGGTTGCGTGAGGTATGCCCTTGCGCTTTTTCGTTGAAAAGTGAGGGAGGAAATAATATGGATGCAATAACAAACCTGATCAATCAGATTGATACCTGGGTGTGGGGCTGGTGGATGATTCTTCTGCTTCTTGGTACACACATTTTTATGACAATCCGAACTGGGGTGATTCAGCGAAAGATCGGAACAGCAATCAAACTGTCTGTTACGAAGGATCCGGATGGAGAAGGCGAAGTCAGCCAGTTTGGAGCACTGACAACGGCACTGGCATCTACGATCGGAACCGGAAACATCATTGGTGTGGGAACGGCAATAGCTCTCGGTGGTCCCGGAGCGGTTCTGTGGTGCTGGCTTACCGGTGTATTCGGTATTGCGACAAAATACAGTGAATCACTGATCGCAGTTAAATATCGTGTCAAAACAAAAGACGGTCGTATGCAGGGCGGTGCAATGTATGCACTTGAGCGTGGACTTCATATGAAATGGCTCGGATTGATCTTTGCCATTTTTGGAGGCTTTGCATCTTTTGGAATCGGCTGTGCGACGCAGGTGAATGCAATTGCAACGGTCTGTCAGGAAAATCTTCACATTCCTCCGGCAGCGGTAGGAATTGCAGTAGCTGTACTGACTGCATTGGTTATTTTCGGAGGAATCAAAGCAATCGCAAATGTCTGTGAAAAACTGGTTCCGTTTATGGCTGCATTTTATGTGGTTGGCTGTTTTATCATTCTGTGCATCAATTATGATTTTATCATACCGGCAGTAGTGACGATCTGTAAGATGGCTTTTACACCCGGCGCAGCAGCAGGTGGTCTGGTAGGACGCGGAATTATGATGGCAATGCAGTATGGAATTGCAAGAGGTCTTTTTTCAAACGAGTCCGGTATGGGTTCTGCACCGATCGCAGCGGCAGCAGCACAGACGAGAAATCCGGTCCGTCAGGCTCTGGTTTCCAGTACCGGTACATTCTGGGATACCGTTGTTGTATGTCTGATGACAGGACTGGTACTTGTCACCAGTATCATGAAAAATCCGGCAATCGATATGGGACAGATCACAAATGGTGGTGTCCTGACTACACTGGCATTTCAGCAGATTCCGGTTCTCGGACCGGTCATCCTCGTGGTTGGCATTATTTCCTTTGCATATTCTACTGTACTTGGATGGGCATATTACGGAGAACGCTGTGTGGAATATTTTGCCGGAAGAAAAGGCCTTGTGCCATATCGTGTCCTTTACATAGCGGTAGCTGTGATCGCACCGGTTATTTCATTGAACCTTGTCTGGACGATCGCGGATATTCTGAATGCACTGATGGCACTTCCGAACCTTGTGGCGGTATTGCTTCTGTCGAATGTGATTGTGGCGGAGACGAAAAAATATATCAATAATCTGGATGCCAAAGACGATACCGAGATTGAAATTATTGACCGCTGAAAGATTAAGCGCTAATATAATAATGCAACAGCCAAAACAGTCTGTGTGAAGCAGGCTGTTTTTGTTGCAAAAATAACAGATAAGAAACAGGAGAAAAGAATGGCAGAAGAGCACGGAATGAAAGTGATTGCAAGAATCCACAATGATTTCCCGACAAAGTTTGGGATTCCTCATCAGAGTAACCGGCTGGATGCATTGAAGGCAACAATCGTATTTGAGCCGGAATACCGGGTGCTGGAAGCATTTCGCGGACTGGAAGAATATGATTATATCTGGCTGATCTGGCAGTTTTCTGAGACAGTGCGAGAGAGCTGGTCGCCGACTGTACGACCGCCGAGACTTGGTGGGAATACACGCATGGGAGTGTTTTCCACGAGATCACCGTTTCGTCCGAACAGCCTTGGACTGTCTTCTGTGCGTCTTGAAAAAATAGAACTTCATCCGGAACTGGGACCGGTTCTTCATATTTCAGGTGCGGATCTTATGAACGGTACGCCGATCTATGATATTAAACCGTATCTTCCTTACGCAGACAGCCACCCGGAAGTGAGAGGCGGTTTTACGGACAAGATCGAAGATTATCGGCTTGAAGTGGAATTTCCGGAAACACTGATAGAGAAAGTGCCGGCAGAGCAGAGAGAAGCTTTGATGGAAGTACTTGCCAACGATCCGCGTCCCCGTTATCAGAACAAACCGGATAAGATTTACGGGCTGGCATATGGCAGTCATGATATCCATTTTACGGTGAAGGATAAGACTCTTAAGGTTTGTGATGTGACAGAATTAAAAGAATCCTTTGACAAACAAAACAGTATATGATAGTATTTCTATATGCAGTTAGCGCAAGCTAACAGATAAGGACATTAAGCGGAACTATGCGTCCGCTTTACTTTTAAAACGCGAGTTAGTCAAAGATAACAAAAGGAGAGTGAATCTATGAGTATCGTAATCGTAGGCGGAAATGAACGTATGGTATGTCAGTATGAGGATATCTGCAAAGGATATGGATGTAAGGCAAAAGTATTTGCAAAAGAAAAAGGAGCTATGAAGAAAAAAATCGGTGCACCGGATCTTCTGATTTTGTTTACCAGTACGGTTTCTCATAAAATGGTGAACTGTGCAGTGGAGGAAGCAAAGAAAAAATCCATACCGGTATGCAGATGTCACACAAGCAGCGCATCTGCTCTTGAGAACATTCTCCGCGAATATTGTGCATAAAAAGCGAATTTTATGTAATATTATAAAGAAACACTTGCAAAACCCTGAGGTTTTCAATAAAATAAGAGTCAGATTTTCTGACTGAAAAGAGAAAACAGAAGGGTGATAAGTATTATTATGAAAAAAGTGGTAAAATTTGGAGGAAGCTCTCTGGCCAATGCAGAACAGTTTCAGAAGGTCGGAGATATCATCAGAAGCGATGAGAGCAGACGTTATGTGGTACCGTCCGCACCGGGAAAGAGATTTTCCGCAGACACGAAAGTAACTGATCTTCTGTATACATGCTATGGCAAAGCAGAAGCAGGAGAGGATTTCACAGATGTCCTTACGGAAATTAAGGGACGTTTTTATGAGATCATCAAAGGCTTGAATCTTGACCTGTCTCTTGAGGAGGAGTTCAGACAGATTGAAGCAGATTTTAAGGCACATGCAGGCAATGAATATGCAGCATCCCGTGGAGAATTCCTGAACGGTAAAGTAATGGCTGCATATCTCGGATATGAATTTATTGATTCTGCAACCGTGATCCGATTTGACAAAAACGGAAATTTCGATGCAGACAAAACAGATAAACTTTTAAGTAAGCGTCTCCAGAAGTGCGAGAGAGCAGTTGTTCCGGGATTCTATGGTGGTATGGAAGACGGAACTGTAAAGACATTCTCACGTGGCGGATCTGATGTTACCGGTTCGCTGGTAGCGAAGGCAATCCATGCAGACATTTACGAAAACTGGACAGACGTTTCCGGATTCCTTGTCACAGATCCGAGAATCGTCGATAATCCGGCAGTGATCGAGACGATCACATACAGAGAACTTCGTGAGCTTTCTTATATGGGTGCGACTGTTCTTCATGAAGATGCGATTTTCCCGGTTCGTAAGGAAGGTATTCCGATCAACATTCGTAATACAAACCGTCCGGAAGATAAGGGAACCTTTATCGTAGAAAGCACCTGCCGCAAACCGAAATATGTGATTACAGGTATTGCAGGTAAGAAGGGCTTCTGTTCCATTAATATTGAGAAATCCATGATGAACAGTGAAATCGGTTTCGGAAGAAAGGTTCTTCAGGTATTTGAAGATCAGGGAATCAGCTTTGAGCATGTTCCGTCAGGAATCGACACAATGACTGTTTACGTTCATCAGGATGAATTCGAAGAAAAAGAGCAGCAGGTAATTGCAGGCATTCACAGAGCAGTGCAGCCTGATTTCGTAGAGATGGAATCTGATCTGGCGCTGATTGCAGTTGTTGGCCGTGGCATGAAGTCCCAGAGAGGAACTGCAGGCCGTGTATTTTCTGCACTGGCACATGCACATGTCAATGTAAAAATGATCGATCAGGGATCCAGTGAGCTGAATATTATCATTGGTGTGGAAAACAGAGATTTCGAAACTGCTGTAAAAGCAATTTACGATATTTTTGTCCTGACACAGATGTAAGCAGGTAATATTTTTCAGATCTGATTCAGGAGGATAAAGCACATGGTTGAAAGACATATCAGATTAAATGAAACAGAAGACGTAAAAGAATTTGTGAATGAAGCCGCCAAATGTGATTTTGATATTGACATATCCTATAACAGAATTGTCATTGATGCAAAATCCATTTTAGGTATTCTGAGCATGGATCTTACAAGGGAACTGACAGTAAGATGCTACGGAGAGAGCAAGAGATTCAATGAAGTAATTGCAAAATTTGCTGTAGCATAGGTGAAAATGCGTGGGCGCATATTCCGGAAACGGGTATGCGCCTTTTTACATTGCAGAGCGGGGAGGCAGAAACAGCATGGAAAAACCGATCGTTCGTATTTCGGTTCGAAATCTTGTAGAATTTATATTACGAAATGGTGATCTGGTGAGCGGAAGCGGCACTGCGGATAAAGAAGCCATGCTGAAAGGAAGCAGGCTTCACCGTAAGATACAGAAGCAGATGGGAAGCCACTACCAGCCCGAAGTTTCTCTGAAAAAAGATACAGAGTATGATGATCTGATTCTTCGCGTAGAAGGCAGGGCAGACGGGATTTTTTTGCAGGATGAGCAATTTTGTATTGATGAGATCAAGGGTGTTTATAAGAAACTTGAACTTATGGAAGAACCGGTACTGGTGCATCGTGCGCAGGCACTTTGCTATGCATGGATCTATCTGGATGCGCATGACCTGGAGAAAATAGACATACAGATGACGTATGCGCACCTTGATACCGAAGTGATCAAACGGTTTCGGGAGACACTTACCAGAGCAGAACTGAAACAATGGTATGAAGAACTTACTGACAGTTATCATAAATGGCTGGCATATCAGATCGAATGGCGCAAAAAACGAAATGAATCAATGGAAAACCTGAAATTTCCCTTTGCATACCGCAAGGGGCAGCGGAAGATGGTATCTGGCATTTATCATGCCATTTCAAAGAAAGAGCAGATTTTTATCCAGGCTCCGACCGGTGTCGGAAAGACTATGTCCGCTGTCTTTCCGGCAGTGCGGGCAATCGGTCAGGGAATGGCTGAGACGGTCTTTTATCTGACGGCAAGGACGATCACAAGGACAGTAGCACAGGATGCTTTTGAAATATTACGGGACAGAGGTCTTCTGTTTAAAGTTATTACGATCACGGCAAAAGAAAAACTCTGCTTCTGCGACAAGCCGGAATGTGATCCGGAAAAATGTCCTTATGCGAAAGGACATTATGACCGGATCAACGATGCAGTCTATGAACTCTGGACAACGGAACAGTCATTTGACAGGGAAACACTTCTTCGTCATGCGCAGAAGTGGCAGGTCTGTCCATTTGAAATGAGCCTTGATCTGGCAATCTGGATGGATGGGGTCATCTGCGACTACAATTATGTATTTGATCCGAATGTCTGTCTGAAACGTTTCTTCGGGGAAAATGTGTCAGGAAACTATCTTTTCCTGATCGATGAGGCACATAATCTGGTGGATCGGGGAAGAGAGATGTACAGTGCGTCCATCTGTCTGAATGACGTGATCGAGACCAGAAAATTTGTGAAACCCTACAGTCAGAAATTATGGAAAAAACTCGGAAAAGTAAAAAAACAGATGGAAGAGCTGAGGCAGAATTGCGGTGAATGGAAAGTAGAAGAAAATGCCGGAGTACTGCCGATCAGTCTCTTAAGTGTGCAGGGGGAATTGGATCAGTTTCTTGAAGAATCACCAGCGCAGGAAGTGGTAGACGGAATCCTCGATTTCTATTTTGAAGTAAGAGATTTTTTGAATATTTCGGAGCTGGTGGATGACAATTATGTGGTCTATACGGCATTTGATGAAAACGGAAGATTTTATATGAAACTGTTTTGCGTCAATCCTGCGGAAAATCTGCAGAAATGTCTGGATAAAGGTAACAGTACGGTGTTTTTTTCGGCAACACTGCTTCCGTTACAGTATTATCGGAAGATGCTGAGTACAAGAAGTGAAAACTTCGGTATGTATGTGGAATCACCGTTTGAACAGAAAAAGAGGTGCCTTATGATTTGCCGGGATGTCAGCAGTAAGTATACCCGAAGAGGCTATGAGGAATACAGAAAGATTGCAGAATATATTGCGAGGATGAGTTGGCAGAAGAAGGGAAATTACATGGTATTTTTCCCGTCTTACCGTCTGATGGAAGATGTTTATCAGGTTTATCAGGATGAATTTTCTGTTTCCTGGGTGCGCTGCATCAGCCAGCATGCTTCAATGACGGAACTGGAGCGTGAGGAGTTCCTGGAGGAGTTTACAGAGGAAACTGAAGAAACACTGGTAGGATTCTGTGTTATGGGCGGTATTTTTTCGGAAGGAATCGATCTGATCGGTGATCGGCTGATTGGAGCCGCGGTTGTGGGAACCGGACTTCCACAGGTAAATTGTGAACGGGAGATTTTGAAAGGGTATTACGACGAAAAAGGCGAGCAGGGATTTGATTATGCCTATCGCTATCCCGGGATGAATAAAGTCCTGCAGGCGGCAGGCCGTGTGATACGTACAAAAGAGGATACGGGAGCAATTCTTCTTATGGATGAACGATTCCTGAACCGGGATTATCGGAATCTTTTCCCCCGTGAATGGAATGATGCCTGCACATGTACACTTGGGAATGTGGAAAAACACCTGCAGGCGTTCTGGGATGTTTCAGAAGAAAATGACATAATATGTTAGCTTGACATAAAGAAAATATCAGGTATACTATGGACAATTACTATTTGAACTATAGATAAGGAGAACCAGATGAAAACCGGAAACCGTTTGAAAAAATGGAAAATTTTGGCAGCAGGGTTTGTATTTATGACGACGGCATCTGCAGCGACTGCACCGGTGGCGGCAGGCAGCCTTCTTTCTGTGACCGGGGAATCCCAGATACGCCCGATCGAAGACGGATCAGGAAAATATATTTTAAAAAGTGACGGGTTTTACTGTCTGAAAGAAGATGGAAGTAAAGATACTGCTCCAGCAGTGCACTATTTTGATCATGTGAATATCGATGGAACAATACTGGACGGATTTTATTACCATGATGAGACTGGATGTTTTCAGGCAGGAAGTTCCCACATGGTAAAAATCACGAAGCTTTCCTGTGCAAAAAGTACCGATGAAGATGCAGAGACGGTGGATTTTGACGGCTATTATATGGTCAATAACCTTGGAAAACTGACAGCAGCTCCACAGGTTCGGTATATCAGCAATTACGTGATCGATAATACAACATATGACGGATATTATTATTTTGATGAAAATGGAAAGATGGTGACGGAAACAGGGACACATGAGCTGGAAATGGCATCGAACGGACAGATTTTTTCCGGAACATATTATTTTGGCGGACCAAACGGTGCACTGCTTCAGGAAGCCGGAGTAACTGAAGATGGTTTTCCGGTGGATGCGACAGGTAAGGTGACCGCTCTTGATGATCTCGGGATGGACACGCTGGAACCGCAGCTTACATCCATGTTGAGCGGATATGATGGTACGTGGAGTGTTTATGTTAAGGATCTTGACACGGATGAAGAAATTATACTGAATGATACACAGATTTATTCTGCAAGTCTCATCAAAGCTTTTGTGATGGCGAAAACATATGAGGATATGGATACTGTTCTGAAACACGAAGCAGCCCTGATGAAAACGGACAAAGACAGCGCAAAGGTGAAGGATAAGGTAGATACCCTTCTGTGGAACATGATCACGGTCAGTGACAATGAATCCTGTAATGAACTTGGAAGGCTTCAGTCTGAAAAACATGATTTTCTGGACGGAGCAGAGCTTGTAAACAAATATCTGGAAAAAGAAGGCTACACAGAAACTACCTATCAAAATACACTACATCCTTCATCATCCCAGAAGCTCAGCCTTGGCGGACATAATATGACGACTGTGAAGGATTGTGGAAAACTGCTCGAACGGATTTACAAAGGGGAATGCGTCAGCAGGGAAGCTTCGGAGGAAATGCTGAATCTGCTTTCAAATCAGGAAAATACAACAAAGATCCCGGAGGGGGTTCCGACTGATGTGAAGACTGCGAACAAAACAGGAGAGACCGATGAGGATCAGCATGATATTGCAATTGTCTACGGGCCGAAGACGACTTATATTTTGTGTGTGATGTCCGAAGACAGTGCGAATGCGATCGCAAATATCCGGTCAATCTCAAAAGTTGTTTATAATTATTTGAATCTGTAGGTAGCTATCGGGGCTGTCTGCGTTGATTTTTTATACAGAATCATGTATAATAACGGATTGTATAAAATAGGTTTTCTGTATGTTGCCCTGAGAAAACACGGCAGCATCACATATTAAATGCAGGAGGAGAGAAATAAATGCGAGTCGATACGGATGACTTTGCCCGACCTCGTGGGTGCGGGAAGAATCACCTTGTAGAAGTGGAGAAAATTTTAATTGAACCGGGAGCGGTAAATGCCCTTGAAGAAGCAATGTCAGAAGGCTTTCTGAAGGAATACATATCCCCGCTTCTGATCTGTGACACAAATACCTGTAAGGCAACAGAAGAAATCATGGAAGATATTTACGACCGATGTCAGGTCCTTGTGCTGGATGCGGATGATCTTAAGGCCGACCGGCATGCAGTAGAGATCGTCGAGAATTATATGGATGAGGACATTGATCTGATCCTCGCGGTAGGCGCTGGTACGATCCATGACATCAGCCGTTATGTGGCTTCTCAGTACAAAATTCCTTTTGTATCTGTGCCGACAGCAGCAAGTGGTGACGGATTCGTATCTACGACGGCAGTTATGACTTTTAACGGAATAGAGGAAGAAGTGCCGGCAGCAGTGCCTGTAGCGCTGTATGCAGACACGGATATATTTGCAAAAGCACCGGCCGGGCTTAATGCCGCCGGAGCAGCAGAACTTTCGGATGAAAAAATATCCCTGTCCCTCATCGAAGAGGGGAATCCGGAAGCCTGTGAAAAACTGATGTATGCACTGATTAAATCCGGGTTTTCCGGTCAGGCAGAAGGAGAATGATATGAGAGTTGGAATGGGATATGATGTACACAAACTGACAGAAGGAAGGAAGCTGATTCTCGGCGGAGTAGATATTCCGTGGGAGAAGGGCCTTCTGGGACATTCGGATGCAGATGTACTGATCCATGCAGTGATGGATGCCCTGCTTGGTGCTGCTGCACTTGGCGATATCGGGAAACACTTTCCGGACACAGATCCGGCATATAAAGGAATCTCAAGTGTGAAACTTCTGGTGCATGTGGCTGGTCTTTTGCGCGAACATGGCTACGAAGTCGGAAACATCGATGCAACGATCATTGCCCAGAAACCAAAGATGGCACCGCATATCCCGCAAATGCGTAAAAATATGGCGGAGGCACTTGGCATTACGGAATCAAAGATCAATGTAAAAGCAACGACAGAAGAGGGACTTGGGTTTACCGGAAGCGGAGAGGGCATTTCTTCTCAGGCTATCTGCCTGCTTACAGAAATAAAGAACTGATTCAGCTTAAAATAATATCGGAGGAAAGAGATATGAAGCTTTTTAATACAATGTCACGCAGAAAAGAAGAATTCGTACCGCTGGAAGAAGGAAAGGTGCGGATGTATGTATGCGGACCGACAGTATACAACCTGATCCACATCGGAAATGCGAGACCGATGATCATTTTTGACACCGTACGCCGCTATCTGGAATACAAAGGTTATGAAGTAAATTATGTATCCAACTTCACAGACGTTGATGACAAGATCATCAAAAAGGCAATTGAAGAAGGTGTAAGCTCTGAAGAAATCTCACAGCGTTACATCGCAGAATGTAAGAAGGATATGGCTGGCATGAATATAAAACCGGCAACCACACATCCGCTGGCAACACAGGAAATCGACGGAATGATCGATATGATCCAGACACTGATCGACAAAGGATATGCTTATCCGGTTGCTGATGGTACCGTATATTTCCGTGTAAAGAAATTCAAAGAATACGGCAAACTTTCTCATAAAAATCTGGATGATCTGCAGTCCGGTTTCCGTTCTCTGCAGGTATCCGGCGAAGACCAGAAAGAAGATCCGCTGGATTTCGTACTCTGGAAACCGAAAAAAGAAGGAGAACCATTCTGGAAATCTCCATGGTGCGACGGAAGACCGGGATGGCACATCGAGTGCTCCGTTATGTCAAAGAAATACCTCGGAGAAGAAATCGATATCCATGCAGGTGGCGAAGATCTGGTTTTTCCACATCATGAAAATGAAATCGCACAGAGCGAATGCTGCAATGGAGTTCCTTTTGCAAAATACTGGATGCACAATGCATTCCTGAACATTGACAACCGTAAGATGTCAAAATCTCTCGGAAATTTCCGTACCGTTCGTCAGATCGGAGAGCAGTACGATCTGCAGGTGCTTCGTTTCTTTATGCTGAATGCTCATTACAGAAGTCCGCTTAATTTCAGTGCAGACCTGATGGAATCTTCTAAGAATGCACTGGAGCGAATCACGGATGCGGCTGCAAGACTTCGTGACCGTCAGACAGCAGCTTCTGTACAGGAAGCATCCGAGGATGAAAAGAAGATGATGCAGGAAGAAGCTGCATTTGTAACGAAATTTGAAGAAGCAATGGATGATGACTTCAATACAGCAGATGCACTTGCCGCAGTATTTGAACTGGTTAAATTCGGCAATACAAATGTACAGGAAGGAAGCTCCGCGGAGTTTGCTGCACACACTCTTGAAGTGATGACAAAACTTTGTGATGTTCTCGGCCTGATTCTTGACAAAAAGGAAGAGATCCTTGATGAAGAGATCGAGAATCTGATCGCAGAACGTCAGGCAGCCAGAAAGGCAAAAGATTTCGCGAGGGCAGATGAGATCAGAGGATTACTTCTTGACAAAGGAATCGAGCTGAAAGATACTCGTGAGGGTGTAAAATGGAAACGAATCTGATACAGCTGAAAGAATTGTTTCATCTGGAAGACCAGGATCTGCGGAGTTATTCTCCGCTGACTCTGGCATACATCGGAGATGGAGTTTATGAACTGATCATCCGGACGATCCTGGTTAAGAAAGGCAACTGTCCGGTGAATCGTCTTCATAAGAAAGCAAGCAGTCTGGTGAAAGCCGGTGCACAGTCTGCAATCATGGAAGTGATCGAGGAGAAACTGACACCGGAGGAGCTGAGTGTTTACCGCAGGGGCAGGAATGCACATTCTCCGACTATGGCAAAACATGCAACAATGGCAGATTACCGTCGTGCGACCGGTTTTGAGGCATTGATGGGATATTTATATTTAAAAGAGGATTACACACGGATGCTCACTTTGGTCCGTATGGGAATCGGAGAGGATATTTTATGAGTGAACAGATAGAAGGACGCAACGCGGTACTGGAGGCTTTCCGTTCCGGAAAATGCGTGGACAAGCTTTTTATCCTTGACGGATGTCAGGATGGACCGGTGCGTACGATTGCAAGAGAAGCGCGCAAGACCGATACGATCATCAACTATGTGTCAAAAGAACGCCTGGATCAGCTCAGTGAGACAAGAGCACATCAGGGTGTGATCGCGCAGGTTGCAGCTTATGAGTACAGTACGGTGGAAGAGATTCTTGCCAGAGCAGAAGAAAAGGGTGAACCGCCATTTTTGATTCTTCTGGACAATGTAGAAGATCCGCACAATCTCGGCGCAATCATCCGTACAGCGAATCTTGCCGGCGCGCATGGCGTTATCATACCGAAGAGACGTGCGGTAGGACTGACATCTACTGTAGCGAAAACTTCCGCAGGTGCGATCAACTATACACCGGTTGCAAAAGTAACAAATATTGTAAGAACGATTGAAGAACTGAAAGAAAAAGGAATCTGGTTTGTCTGCGCAGATATGGGCGGAGAGACCATGTATGATCTGGATCTGACAGGACCGATGGGACTTGTGATCGGAAATGAGGGAGAAGGTGTCAGCCGTCTGGTACGTGAAGCATGTGATTTCACAGCATCCATACCGATGAAGGGAGACATTGATTCTCTGAATGCTTCTGTGGCAGCAGGAGTTCTTGCCTATGAAATCGTAAGACAGAGACTGGTAAAAAGCAGCAAATAAAAGGGGAAACAGAATGAGCCGTTACGATCAGTACAGCGACGAAGAACTGATTTTCAGACTGCGACAGGGAGAGACGGAAATATCGGATTATCTGATGGAAAAATACAAGGAGTTTGTCCGCAAAAAGGCAAGAGCCATGTTTTTGATCGGAGGAGAGACAGACGACCTGATCCAGGAGGGAATGATCGGACTTTTTAAGGCAATCCAGAATTACCAGCCGGATAGGGAAGCGTCTTTTCAGACATTTGCAGGTTTGTGTATTGACCGGCAGCTTTACAGTGCGGTACAGAATTCAAACAGGCAGAAACATCTTCCACTGAATACGTATATTTCGCTCAGTAATGAGGAAGAATCTGTGCATCTGGAAGACTCGTGGGATTCCCGCACAGAAGACCCGGAATCCATTGTGATCGATCAGGAAAGTACGAGAAATCTGGAACAGGAGATTAGCAAGGTCTTAAGCCCGATGGAAAACAAAGTACTGGATTACTATATGAAAGGATACGGTTACGTAAAGATTGCGGAGATCATGGGCAAAACACCGAAATCCATCGACAATGCGCTGCAGCGTATCCGAGGTAAGATTCGCAATTTTTCTCTTCCTTTTTTGATACAAAAGTAGTAAAATAACACTAACATTATTCAGAGTATCGGATAGATGGTTTCTGTATATGAAAGGAGATACGAAATTATGGCAAAGATTAATAAATATTGGGGATTTGTAGCAGTCGGAGCAGTTGCTGCCGCAGCAGCAGGAGCAATCGCGGCACTTGCATTCCGCAAAGACCCGCTGGATGATTTCGAGGATTTTGATGAAGATTTCGAGGATGAGACCGAAGAAGAAACATCAAAGCCTGAAGAAAAGAAAGAAACATCAGAAGCTTTTGAAGCATGGGATGAGACTGAAGATGCTGTAGAAAAGGCTGTAGAAGAAACTGCTGAAACAGCAGATGCCGAGCACGCAGTAGAAGAAGCAATCAAAGAAGAGAAAGAAGAACAGGAAGAAGAATAAATCTGAATCCGGTTCAGTTTAATAATAAGAACTATGAAGATAATAAGAGACAGGTCAATTGACCTGCCTCTTGTTTGTTGCATCATTCATTTCCGAAAGAATTATTTCGGAAGACGGAAAGAACTCTTAAGGGATACAATACGGTTAAATACCGGTGCACCTTCTTTGGAATCATGGATATCTGCACAATAGAATCCGTTTCTTACGAATTGATAGCTGTCGTAGCCTTTGGCTTCCATAAGCGCCGGCTCTACGTAAGCGGTAACGGTTGTAAGGGAGTTCGGATTTACATTCAGGGATCCATCTTCTTTATTGTATACGCCTTTTTCTTCATCTACGATGTTTTCATAAAGACGTACGGTTGCCTCTTTTGCGTTGGTAGCTTCTACCCAGTGAATTGTACCTTTTACTTTACGTCCGTCCGGAGCGTTACCGCCTTTGGTAGCCGGATCGTAAGTACAGTGTACAACACGTACAGTGCCGTCATCATCTGCTTCATAACCGGTACAGGTGACAAAGTATGCGTTCATCAGACGAACTTCTGTACCGAGGAAAAGTCTCTTGTATTTACGCGGCGGGTCGATCATGAAATCGTCGCGTTCGATATAAAGTTCACCACTGAATGGAATCTTACGGGTTCCGAGAGCTTCGTTTTCCATGTTGTTCGGAGCATCCAGGTATTCTACCTGTCCTTCCGGATAATTGTCGATCACGAGTTTGACCGGATCCATGACTGCCATCATACGAGGACGTTTTAATTTGAGGTCTTCACGAATGCAGTACTCAAGCATTGCGTAGTCTACAGAGCTGTTGGCTTTGGAGACACCGCAGAGATCTACAAACATTTTGATGGATTCCGGTGTGAAACCACGTCTGCGCAGTGCGGCGATGGAAACAAGACGAGGATCATCCCATCCGTCTACGATGCCGTCTTCGACCAGTTTCTTGATGTAACGCTTACCTGTTACGACATTGGTAAGGTAAAGCTTTGCAAATTCAATCTGTTTCGGTGGCTGCGGATATTCGAGTTCACGTACTACCCAGTCATACAGCGGGCGGTGATCTTCAAATTCGAGTGTACAGATAGAATGTGTGATACCTTCGATCGCATCTTCGATCGGATGAGCGAAGTCATACATCGGGTAGATGCACCATGTATCGCCGGTTCTGTGGTGAGTCATATGAGCAACACGATAGATGACCGGGTCACGCATGTTCATATTCGGAGATGCCATGTCGATCTTTGCACGGAGAACCTTTTCTCCATCGGCATATTTGCCCTCTTTCATTTCTTCAAAAAGCTGAAGGTTTTCTTCTACAGAACGGTTGCGGTACGGGCTTTCTTTACCAGGCTCTGTCAGAGTGCCACGATACTGGCGGATCTCGTCGGCGGTCAGGTCACAGACATAAGCCTTGCCTTTTTTGATCAGCTTGATTGCTGCTTCATACATCTGACCGAAATAATCGGAAGCGAAGAAAAGTCTGTCCTCCCAGTCAGCACCGAGCCATTTGATATCTGCTTTGATGGATTCTACAAATTCACTTTTTTCTTTTGTAGGGTTGGTATCATCAAAACGCATATTAAACTTGCCGTTGTATTCTTTGGCAAGTCCGTAATTTAAAAGAATGGATTTGGCATGTCCGATATGGAGGTATCCATTAGGTTCCGGTGGAAAGCGGGTGTGGACGGTGTCATAAACGCCATCAGCCAGATCCTTGTCAATGATGTTTTCAATAAAATTTTTAGAAACGGTTTCGTTTTCCATCTCTTTCCCTCCTGAATGTTTCTTTAAAGGTTAATCATATCATAAAAATGTGGAATTTAAAAGATTTCCTGCGAAAAATATAGAAAAGAAAAAATATTTTTATAAAAAAGAAAAGCATTTGTGGAAGAAAGTATTTTTATATGGAAATACTGCTCGGCAATACCGGGGAGGGGTAATCCATACTTACTATATAAAAATATGCTTTATGCAGGAAGGAGATAAGAGTAAATGAAAGCAAAAAAATAGCAGCGCTGGGTCTTTCTCTTATAATGACCATGAGTTTATGCGGAGATGTCCTTGCGGCGGACATACCGGTGCAGGAGGAGGCGGCAGTTGTTTCTGTAGAAGACATTGCCGGAGAAATGGAAGATGAGGAGATCACTATTACAGCATCCGCGACCAAAGCTTATGCCAAAACAAGCAAAGTTGTAACACTGACAGTAAAAAAAGTTGCCAAAAATGGAAAGGTAACCATCAGGAAACGCACACCAAAAGGAAAATATAAAATTACTGTGACAGCCGCAGGCAAAGGCATTTATGGTAAGAAATCAAAGGTTATTACCATTGCAATCAAATAAAAACACTCAATAAAAAAATGACGCAGATCTCGATGGAAAGAGATTTGCGTCATTTTTTATGAAAAGAGCAAAAAAATAAAGCTGCTGACGGGAATCGAACCCGTGACCTCCGCCTTACCAAGGCGACGCTCTACCGACTGAGCCACAGCAGCATTTACATATTTGAGGGCAATTTACCGCTCACAGTTGATAATAATAGCAGAAAAACAATATACTGTCAACAGGTAATTTCAAAATTTATTCTATGTATTTGGCATAAATATGTTCTAATTATGAAAAATGTTTTTCGCGGTTGCACGATTTTGAGAGACAGGGTATACTGTTACCGAAGTAAAACGAAGAAAAGGAAGAGCTTTATGAGAAAAATCATACTTGCATCTGCGTCACCGAGGCGGCGTGAACTGCTTGCGGCGGCAGGTGTTATTTTTCAGATATGTGCAGCAGAAGGCGAAGAAAAGATTACAGCAGATAGTCCGGATGAGATCGTCTGTGAATTATCTGCCCAGAAGGCTGAGGAGATCGCTTCGAAGGTTGAACTGGAAGAGGGGACAGTGATTATTGGAGCAGATACGATTGTTTCTTATAAGAATGAAATCTTAGGAAAGCCGTCCGATGAGCAGGCTGCATTTGAAACGTTGAAAATGCTGCAGGGAAATACCCACCAGGTTTATACCGGTGTGACAGTTCTGGTCAAAAAGAATGGAAAATGGGAGAAATATTCTTTTGCAGAATGTACGGATGTTACTTTTTATCCTGTGACAGATGAAGAAATCCATGCATATATAAAGAGTGGGGAACCGATGGATAAAGCCGGAAGTTACGGAATTCAGGGAAGCTTTGGCATCTATGTAAAGGAAATTCATGGTGAGTATACGAATGTAGTCGGCCTTCCGGTCGGAAGACTCTTTTATGAATTGAAGAAACTGGGGATTGAGTTAAGAGGATAAACAGATGATAAAAGCATGTATTTTTGATCTTGACGGTACACTTGCAAATACGTTGGAATCTATGGCATATGTGGCCAATGAGATTCTGGAAAAACTGGAACTTACACCGCAGCCGGTGGAAAACTTTAAATATTACAGCGGCGAAGGTGCGGATATGCTGATCAGACGTTGCCTGAAAGATGCAGGTGATCCGGAACTGATGCATTATGAGGAATGCCGCAGCCTCTACAGAGAGAAATTTGATGCAGATCCACTCTATAAAGTGGTTCCATATGATGGGATTATGGAGACATTGAAAGAACTGAAAAATCGCGGGATGAAGCTGGCCGTCTGCTCCAACAAGCCACATGTGGCAGCGGTGAAAGTAATTGCGCAGATGTTTGACGGATATTTTGACCTGGTGATCGGACAGAGCGATGCGATACGCCGAAAACCGGCACCGGATGGCCCGTTAAAGGCAGCACAGGAATTTGGAATGACACCGTCAGAATGTATGTATGTGGGAGATACCAAAACAGACATGGAAACCGGAAATGCAGCCAAGATGCATACAGTAGGTGTACTCTGGGGATTCCGCGACCGCCGGGAGCTTGAAAGTAACGGCGCAGAAGTAATTGCAGAAAAACCGCAGGATTTACTGAAGATATGTGAGGAATGGAAAAATGATTAAGTTGGTTGCAAGTGATCTGGATGGAACGTTATTAATGAAAGGTGCGCAGAGCCTTCCGGAGGATATTTTTCCGCTGATCAGACAGTTAAAAGATCTGGGGATTCTTTTTATAGCGGCAAGCGGACGCCAGTATGCCAACATGAAAAAAATGTTTGCTCCGGTAGCAGATGATATGGCTTTTATCTGTGAAAATGGTGGACTGGCAGTTTATCATGAAAATGTAATGTATCAGAATTATTTTAATCAGAATCTGGTCAGAGAAATTGCAGAGTGTATTTATAACAGGGAAGGATCAGAATTTACCTGTTCAACCAAAGATTTCTACTATATAAAACCAAAAACAGAACATTTTCGTGACCTTATGTTTCATGTGGTTGGAAATGTCTGCATGGAAATTCAGAGCTTTGATGAAATAAAAGAACCATGCATGAAACTGGCAGTATATGAGCGAGGCGGACTGCAGGAGGACACGATTTACTACTGGAGAGAGCATTTTGGTGATAAATGTACAGTTGTAACTTCTGGGACAGCATGGGTGGATTTTATTCCTTTTACTACAAATAAGGCAAGAGGACTGGACGAATATCAGAAAATTCTGAATATCAAACCAGAAGAGTGCATTACATTCGGGGATGAATACAATGATATCGATATGCTGAAATCAGTTCCGTATGGCTTCGCGATGGCACATGCAAAACCGGGGGTAAAAGAAGTGGCAGCATATGAAACGGACAGAGTACAGACAATATTGAAAAAGCTGATCAAAGCAAAAGGAAATATAGAGGAGGTGCTGAAAGAATGTATTCAGAAGAAGCAGTAGAAGTTTTTCTCAAAGATCAGAGCAGACTTTATGATGAACCGGTCGCAGAGACACCGGAGGAAGCGCAGGAATTTCTTGAAGACTGTATGGCGGTAGAAGTGGAAAACATCAAAGAAGTCAGGGCGTATCTGGATGAGGCAGGTGCTGATGTCAGTGGAATGACTGATGAGGATCTGGAAGAAGCGTGTGAGGTATTTACACTGCCATCCGGTGGATATCTGATTGTAGAGGCCTGAGAACTTGAAACCGAAAGAAAAGTTGCGGAAATATCCCTGTCCGGCAATGAACGGATGGGGATATTTTTGTGTCTGAAGGACAAAATGGTGGAAAAGCATATATACGGGAAATCGTAAAATACAAATTACATCCGTAAAAAATGCTGTGCTATAATTTCTGACAGAAGAAGGGCAGAATGCCCACGTAAAGATAAAATAATATAAGACGTAATTTCAGATCGCTTATAAAAAGAGACTAAAAGGAGGGTATGTTATGCGGAAAGAGAGAATTCTTGCAATTATTATGTCAGTGCTTATGGCATTATCCATGCTTCCCATAACCGTATTTGCGGCAGAGACGACAGCTCTGAACGGCAAACTGAAGATTCAGGGAATCGCAGCAGAAGGAAAGACTCTGAGCGCAGATTTTAAGAATGTAGATACGGAGGGACTGACAGAAGATGATGTCACATATCTTTGGTCGAGAAAGACATTTGATGATGAAGCCGCAGAAAATGCAGGTGAAACGCCACAGCTGAAAGAGCTTGGTAAAGAGAAGACTTATACAGTGACAAAGGAAGACATCGGTTCAAAGATTGTGCTGACAATTACCGGAAAAGAAGAAAAAGGTTATAGCGGCACACTGACAGTAACTTCTGATGAAGTGGTTGATGCTGAGAGCGGAGCTGCACTTGAAGCGGCAGCAGAGGCGCAGACAGAGGATGCTTCCGAAGAAACAGGAGAAGATCAGACAACTGATGAGGAGAACACCAATGATCACCAGGACAATGCAGATAGTACTGAGGATACGGAAGCTGCGGGCGCAGAAACGGTAGATGAGATACCACCGGCGACTTCTGATGATCAGCAGACAGAGATACAGGTGACAGAGGAACAGCCACAGGAAGAGCAGTCGGAGCAGACTGGCGAGCCACAGGAAGCGCCGACAGAGGATACGCTTGTAAAGGATGACCAGATGGAAGACAATCAGCCGACGCAGGCGGATGCTTCTATTGCGGGAGAAGATAAGGCTGGTACAGAAGCCGTAGGTGGGATTCCACCGGCAACTTCCGATGATACCTATCCGGCAGAGAATGAAAATAACGGGACGACAGAAGATCCATCAAACGAAGATCCATCGAACGAAGATCCATCAAACGAAGATCCATCAAACGAAGATCCGTCAAATGAGAATCCAAGTCAGGTAACCGCAGATCAGATCAAAATCGGAGAAAATGACAGTCTTACACCGACATTCTCTTTTGTACAGGACTATACGACAGATGATGCTACAGCAGCGCAGAAGACAATAACATTTACAAATAACAGTAGTGATACAGCAGTGGCTCTTTCTGTTACTGCATCAGGTGATGCGAATCAGGCAGCTACGGCGGTTTGGGCTGAGCAGACAGATGCGCAGACGAACACAGTTAAAGTGAATCCGGGTGCATCAGCAACGCTTACAATTACACCGGTAACCGGACTTGACGCCAATGCGAATCCGTATCAGCAGACATTTACGGTCAATAATGTCAATGATCCGGCAGCGATGATGGAGATAGCTACAATCACCGCTACTGTGACGGTACAGGGTATTTCACATGACCTTACCCCGAATCCGAATGAGACTCTGGACTTTGCGACTGCAAAGAATGGCTATTCTGCAGTTGACGCGAAGACGATCACATATACAAATAACGGAAATATACCGGAGACAGTAATTATGCCGGTGAGTCAGCGTGGAAATTATGAGATTACTACAGAAGATTCTCTGACACTGGCACCGAATGGGGAAGGCAGAATTACATTTTCCGTACGTCCTAAGGCAGGTCTGGCAGTCGGCAGTTATACAGAAACGATTAAAGTAGCAACAGAAAGCGGATTTGAAGCAACAACTCCGATTTCTGTAGCGTTTCAGGTAATCAAAGATACCGCGACCCTTACGAAGATTCAGCAGCCATCGGCTGTTAGCGGACTTCCGAACGGAACCAAGAAAAGTGCTTCTTCATTGAAACTTCCATCCGCAGTTGTGATTGAAACGACCGCAGGTAATATGAAAGCGGCTGTTTCCTGGAATGTAAAGGGAGCATCCTACAGACAGTCCGCGACAGATGAACAGAACTTCAGCGTATCAGGAACGCTTACTCTTCCGGACGGTGTGGATAATGATAACAATCTGAATCTGGCGACATCCATAGATGTCAATGTAAAGGCATACAGTCCGAAGATTGCTTCTGCCGAAAATAATACAATCACCGGAATCGATTACAATGGTGTATATACGACTCAGTCAAAGATTTCCTTTACAGCAGTAGGTGCCGGAATGGATAATACATCTCCGCGTAAAGGAGACACACGTTATGAACCGAAGTCATGGACTGTACTCAATAATACTCTGGGATGGGATGCGGCACCGTATACAGCATCTTTTGGTCTGGCAAAGAGTGGAGACTACACATTAAAAGTTAATTTTGAGCAGCAGCAGTACGATGGCAATTCCTGGCAGCCGACCAATACAACAGATACACGTCAGGTATCATTTTCCATCACAAAGGCTAATGTGACAGCTCCGGGAGCTGATCTGACACCGGCAATCAGCAAGACAGGCGCCGTGAAGACAGGAGATAGTACGCAGATTCTTCCATTTATATGTATTCTGATTATTGCGGCCGGAGCAATCGGCGGAGTAGTATTTTACAAAAAGAAAAATAAAAACAAATAAATAAAAAGTTTTTTGTTAGCACTCATTTTGAATGAGTGCTAATTTTTTCTTGACTTTTGGAAAAAAGGGGATTAGTATATAAAAAGATGAAAAAACGAATTTAAGGAGTGTGGATAATATGGCTGAAAAGCATGGAAATTTATCAATCAACAGTGAGAATATTTTCCCGATCATTAAGAAATGGCTGTATTCTGACCATGACATTTTTGTTCGAGAACTTGTATCCAATGGCTGTGATGCAATCACCAAATTAAAAAAACTGGAAGTAATGGGCGAATATACATTTGCAGATGATTACAAACCTGCAGTGCAGGTTGTAGTTGATTCAGATGCCAAGACCCTGAAATTCATTGATAATGGTATTGGTATGACTTCCGATGAGGTAGAAGAATACATTACACAGATTGCATTTTCCGGAGCAACAGAGTTCCTTGAAAAATATAAAGATAAGACAACAGATGACCAGATGATCGGTCATTTTGGTCTCGGTTTCTATTCCGCTTTCATGGTAGCCGATGAAGTACACATTGATACACTTTCTTTCAAAGAAGGTGCGACACCGGTTCACTGGACCTGCGACGGTGGTACAGAATATGATATGAAAGATGGCGACCGCACAACAGTCGGAACTGAGATCACACTGTTTCTGAATGATGAAAGCTTGGAATTCTGTAATGAATACCGTATGCGTGAGGTTATCGAGAAATATTGTTCTTTCATGCCGGTAAATATTTATCTTTCCAAAGCAAATGCAGAGCAGGAATACGAAACAATCGATGAAGCGGATCTGAAGGATGATGATGTTGTTGTTGAGCATATCCATGAAGATGCAAAGACAGAAGAGAAAGAAAATGACAAAGGCGAGAAAGAAGTTGTTGAAGTTTCTCCTGCAAGAGACCGTGTAAAGATTAACAAACGTCCGGTTTCCTTAAGCGATCCGAACCCGTTGTGGATGAAACATCCAAATGAATGCTCTGATGAAGATTATAAAGAATTTTATCGTAAAGTATTTATGGATTATAAGGAGCCACTGTTCTGGATTCATCTGAACATGGACTATCCGTTTAACCTGAAAGGTATTCTGTATTTCCCGAAGATCAATACAGAATATGATTCCATTGAAGGAACCATCAAACTATATAACAATCAGGTATTTATCGCAGACAACATTAAAGAAGTAATTCCGGAATTCCTGCTTCTTCTGAAAGGTGTGATCGATTGTCCGGATCTGCCGCTGAATGTTTCTAGAAGTGCACTTCAGAATGATGGGTTTGTTCAGAAGATTTCCGAATACATTTCCAAGAAGGTTGCTGACAAGCTGACCGGTATGTGCAAGACCGACCGCGAATCTTATGAGAAATACTGGGATGATATCAGCCCGTTTATCAAATTCGGCTGTATCAAAGACAGCAAGTTTGCTGAGAAACTGCATGATTATATCCTCTTTAAAGATATCGACAACAAGTATCTGACACTGAAAGACTGCATCGAACAGAATAAGAAAGCAGACACAGAAGAAAAGGCTGAAGATACAGAAAAAACAGAAGATACAGAGAAGAAGGACGAAAATAAAGAACCGGAAAAGACAACGATCTTCTATGTAACAGATGCTGTACAGCAGAGCCAGTACATCAACATGTTCAGAGAAGCAGGAAAGAATGCAGTGATTCTTTCTCATAACATTGATACAACATTTATTTCTCATCTGGAGCAAAAGGATCAGACAATTCAGTTCAAGAGAATTGATGCTGATGTAACGGAAGAACTGAAAGGTGAGGGTGCGGCTGACGAAGAAACAGCAAAAGCTCTGACAGAGCTTTTCCGTAAGAGTCTTAATATGGACAAGCTTGAAGTGAAGGTTGAAAACCTGAAAAATGAATCAGTTGCTGCAATGATGACACTTTCTGAAGAAAGCCGTCGTATGCAGGATATGATGAAAATGTATAATATGTATGGCATGGATCCGGGTATGTTTGGCGGTCAGGAGACACTGGTGCTGAATATAAGTCATCCGCTTGTTAAATATCTTGCCGAGAATCAGGAATCTGCTCATGCAGAAATGATCTGCCAGCAGCTTTATGATCTGGCAATGCTGAGCCACAAACAGCTTTCACCGGATGAAATGACAAAATTTGTACAGAGAAGCAATGAAATTCTGATGCTTCTTACAAAATAAAAACATCAGATATATGCGTAATTTATAAAAATAAGAAAGATGTAAGCAAAGATGTAAGCAAAGATTATTATAAAGTTCCCAAATGCGGTCTTGAGACTGGATTTGGGAATTTTTTTTCAACAAACAAATTAATTCTTGACAACAAAAGACAAATCGAATATGCTGATGCGTACATGGTTCTTAAAACAAAAAATTTTGGTTGAAAAAAAATAAGGTTCTCTCTGAAAATGTCGTTTTTTCTCGAACTAGAACGAGTTTGGTAGGCAAAAGAAAAATAAAAAGATTTTGTCGTATAATAATGACAAAACAGGAAAAAGCGGAGGGAGAGCACATGAGAAAAGTATATAGATTGATCAGGCAATTGGGTATGACTTCAAAATATAAAGGCTATTATTATGTGGCAGAAGCAGTAATGATGTCTATGGAGCTTCAGGATTATCCGATTAAGATTACAAAAGATATTTATCCACATCTGGCTAAGAAGTTTAAATCAACACCGGTCAATATAGAACATGACATTCGTACAGTGATCAACGTCTGCTGGACAGCAAATAAGGAAACAATGGATCGGATAGCCGGTTATCCACTGAGATACAGGCCGACAAACAGTGAGTTTGTAGATATGCTGGCATATTATCTGTTGCAGACTGAATATGAAGAGGAAGAAGAACAAAATCCCCTGATGGGCAATCAGCAATTTAAAGCCTGTCAAAATTTATCTGGCGGGCTCTGAAATAATCCGTAATAAAGGAATCCCAGATAAATTCCGGCGATTTGTCGGGAAGAAAGCCGTCCGAGGAAATTCCGGATGTACAGAATAATTCATGGTTTTTGTACTGTAGATTCAGATTTAGTCCACGGATGGCAGGAACAGTAATTACATCAGAAAATGCAGGAAGAATCTGCGTTAACTGCCTGGGGCTTAACTGAAAAGTAATTCGAAAATGCAGGGGTGGAAGTTTGCCTCGAATAATAGAGTAGCAATAAGATTTCAATTCTTTCCATGGACAGTAAGGAGCACTCTGATCGGCGAGCTGTTTACTGTCACTGTCAAAAAAATCTCTGTGAAGCTTACCATCGATCGTGAAACTGCAAAATGTTGTAATCGAAGCTTCAACAAGAGAAAAATCGTCGAAGGTCTGGCCAATCAGAAGCTGATTCATAAAATTTTTAACGTCATTTATTTTGAGTACAAGCATTTTTTTACTCTCCTGAATTAATGTAGCTTCTATTATAGATCAGAAAGAAAAAAAAGAATAGAGTTTTTCGAAAAAGTCTTTTCAAATATGTGGCTATATGTTAATATAGATGTGGTATTCGATACTACATATTATGGAAAAGAGGACGATATATTTGAGCTATAAAGTTGTTATAGATAGTTGTGGGGAATTACTTGATGAATGGAAGCAGGATCCACGCTTTGAATCAGTCGCTTTGACATTGAGCGTAGATGGCGTAAATATTATAGATGATGAAACATTTGATCAGGCCGATTTTTTGAAAAGGGTTGCAGAGTGCCCGGAATGTCCGAAATCTGCATGCCCTTCACCTGAGCGCTATATGCGTGCATTCGACTGTGAGGCAGAACATGTATATGCGGTAACTCTTTCAGCAGAACTGAGTGGATCTTACAACAGCGCTGTTCTTGGCAAAAATCTTCTGCAGGAGGATCATCCGGACAGACAGATTCACATCTTTAATTCGAAATCTGCATCAGTAGGTCAAACTCTGATCGCAATGAAAATTCAGGAGTGCGAAGAAGCGGGGCTTCCATTTGAACAGGTTATTGAGACGGTTGATGCGTATATTGAGCAGCAGCATACCTTTTTTGTGCTGGACAATCTGGAGACACTTCGTAAAAACGGAAGACTCAGCAAGGTGAAAGCGCTTGTGGCAAGTGCACTCAAGATCAAACCGGTCATGGGATCTACAGAAGAAGGTGCAATCTGTCAGCTTGATCAGGCAAGAGGAATGAACAAAGCACTGGTTAAGATGGCACAGGCAATCGTGGAGAAGACTGCTGACAGCGGACAGAAGACTCTTGCAATTTCTCATTGCAATTGTCATGAAAGAGCAATTTTGTTAAAGAATGCGCTGGAAGAGCGGATGCCGATAAAAAAGATTGTGATTCTGGATACCGCAGGTGTCAGCAGCATGTATGCGAATGATGGCGGTGTGATCGTAGCGGTGTGAAGATCCTGTGAACAACGACTGTATAAGAGGTAAAGATGCTTCACTTTTTAATGATAGTGTGATATAATGACAAAAGCATGAGCTTATACAGCAAAGGAGATTCTTGATATGAGTCAGAAGAAAGTAGATAACTACAGAGCAGGCAAGTATGGACGTGCCAAAGCCGCCAGAAAGGAAAGAATTATCGACAAACTGGAAATCCTTGCATGGATTGCCATCTGCGTTGCGATGGTTGGCTGGATCGGATTTTCTGCCTACACTAAAATTGAAGCAAAAGAAGCATCTACCGTGACAGAGACAGTTATGGATACTTCAGCAATCGACAATTATGTTTCAGGCCTTTCGTCTGATGCAGAGTAAATGAGATAATAAAAAACCCCGGGAACTCCCGGGGCTTTTTATTTGAAGGTTATGAAACCTGAAGTATCAGATGTTAATTATAATTTTGTAACGTTAGCAGCCTGCATTCCGCGAGCGCCTTCTGTTAAAT